>ERZ779626.366-NODE-366-length-27747-cov-34.341182_pt1 | contig 27747 bp, 22 predicted proteins | sample MGYA00514209_ERZ779626 | MGnify/ENA primary metagenome ERZ779626 (study PRJEB29562, sample SAMEA4376713) | mouse gut metagenome | isolation source: Cecum | study: EMG produced TPA metagenomics assembly of the A DSS colitis mouse model was used to assess the...
TGCACAGCCTTCCCATGCTGTCATACAGGCGGCGGGTGATATTCCCGTTCCTGTCCTTCTCATAGATATGGTTCGTCCACTGGTCATAGCCCGTCTCTTCCCACGTGCCGTCATCGTAATAGGTATGCGTCACCAGGAAGTCTTCGTTGTACCGGTACCGCTCCGTCCGCCCCAGCCCTTCGATATATACCAAGTTCTCGCGTTTTTCCGGATCGTATGTCAGGATACTCCTGGTTCCGTCCAGATAGTACTGCGCCGTCACCCGCCCGGCATGGTCATACTCGTTCCGCACATAGGCATGGCTGTTCTGGTCGATGACCTGCGTGATATGGTTCCCCTCATCATAATGGTAGGTGGTCACGCCCTCGTCGACATGGCAGACTGCCTTCAGGCAGTCATTTTCATACTTATACCGGACTGTCCTACCCGCCTCGTCCCGGATCTCGGAAAGCCTGTCCCCCTCATACTTAAAATCAAGGACATAGCCTGCGGAAGTAACTACCTGGCTGATATGCGCTTCCTGGTAACTGACGGCCAGCTTGTTTTTGCCCTTCCCGCGCACGGAAACCAGGCGTCCCATGCTGTCGTAATCATAACATTTCTGCTCCGGGATGTAAAGCAGGACATATCCTTCCTCCTCCCTGTCCGTTTTCTGCAGCCTGTATCTGGAATCCCCGTTCCTGCGGTTCCTCCATTCCCCGTCCTCCAGCGCGAAACGCTCCGCGTGTCCGTCCATGCAGACCGCGTCGATGAGTCCTTCCTCCTCACGGATAAAGAGCCTGCTCTCCAGCCCGAGCATCCAGTTCTTCCCAAGGCTTCCCTTGCAGGGGATTACGGAATTGTAAATCCGCTGCAGCCGGAAGTGCCCGTCTGTCAGATCCGGCAGGATCAGGTCCGTCGCGGTCAGGCAGAATCCTCCTGTTGCCATGTTGACGGGGTCGATGGAAAACGCGATGTTGGAGGCAAGCGACGTGAGTATGGACATCGTCAGGTCATATTCCTGGTGAAACACCATGCTGACACCCCAGTCCACGACGACATCGATCACTGTTTCTCCCCCGATGATCAGTATAGGAGCAAATGCATTCTGGGTCAGAAACTCCGAAACTGGTTTCAAATGTTGTGTGATAGCCTTTAGCCCCATTCCAACACCGAAACCGATTCCCGCAGTCGCTGCGGATGCCCCAAAGTTCAGGGCGTACTCCTGCCAGCTCTGATCCACATAGCCATCCGAGATGTCACCGAGAAACATGGTTCCAACTGACAGTCCGCCCGCTGTTCCCATCTGCCCCGCTAACAGTTTCCACCATAGAACTTTGCCTGCCGTCGCGCCAAGCGGAGCCAGCAGCGCCCCCAGTCCGATCATGACGCTCCCGTACATAATGGTGTCATATATCTCCTGCTTCTTTTCAAATCCGCCCAGGACGCCATCCCTGATCTCATTATAGGGCTGTGAGAAATCACCAACGCTCATGTTTCCCAGCTCCTGCACTCCCTCCTGCGCCTTTGCATTTCCAAAGAGAAATGCTGTTGTCCCGGCCCCAACTGCAAGCAGTGCTGTTCCTCCTGAAACCACAGTTGCCGCTCCTATCAGACATAGCAGGCCGACTGTCGCTATCCCGGCTCCGATCCCTGCTATGACACTGCCGACTCCCATTTTCCCTGAAGCCTCCCGTTCCCGGACCTCAAAAACCTCCGCATTATGGGCTTCCCGCTGGGCAGCATCCTCCTTTCTCAGCTCCGCATCCGAATATTGGGTCTGCGGTGGATCAGTCTGTATAGGCCTATAGTACAGTGTTCCCGAAGCTATAAGCCGGATACTGTTTTCCAGGTCGATCTGTATCCCCTTGTCCTCAGCCAGTTTTATACCATCTTCCTCAAAGCTTACAATTCCCAGCCCTGCGACCCCGGTTTCTACCTGCAGTATCGTATTTTGGGGAATGACTTCCTGGATCTCCTCCCCAATCCGGACCATTCCTTTCCCTATATTCATCTTATCCTGGGCACACAGCACGATATCCCCTGCATCCATACTCAGGGTTCCATCCTTTGAGACCGTGAAACTCGCGGCATCAGCCACGGACGCAGCATATATCCCAGTGTCCGTAAACTGTATTGATTTTCCATCCGCAGTGGAGAACGACTTGTCTTCCACCGCCCCTTTTTCTGGGACGGAACCTGTCCTGGCCTTGCCGCCCTGACGCATCGCCTGTACTGCTATCCCCGTAAACTCATTCCAGTTCTGGAAATAGATATGTACTGTACTTCCCGGCTCCGGGAGGCAGTACCAGCTGGTGGTCTCTATGGCATAGGTAAAATAAAAATTATTACCAGGCGTGTATTCCGGATCGATGGTAAACTGTACGCGCAGGCGGTTCCCGCTCCGCTCCCTGATCGTCGCAGGAAGGCTGAGACCGGATATTTTCGGATTCCCGTAATACCTGGCTTTTACCCCATCAGAACGCCCCAGTACATAGAAATAAAGGATTTCAGATCCCTTTACTGTCATGGACACACTCACGATCTGGCAGGATACATACTTCCATATGACCGTCTCCCCCAGCTTATATGCTACCCTGCTGCAGACCAGCCAGTTCAGGTTATTCTGCAGCATCATGCCCTGTGCCACATTCTGTGCGTACTGCAGGTAAGTTTCCATGTCCTGTGAAATCTGGTAATGGTCGGAGTCCACCTTGTTCCCATAGCTTAATTCAGGTATCCCGAAATAGATCTGTCCATTTTCACCGGAAGGGTCTTCCATGATGTACGCTTCAAAGTGGGAGGCTAACCTGCACAGGAATTCCCAGTCCGTCTCATCGTACTGAAGCAGGAAGCCTGGTATGTTCACTTCTGTATCGACTGTACTGATCCACGAAGCTCCCGGATATGCAGATAGCACCTGCCTGATTATCTCTCCATAGGTGGTGTCCATGTTCTGGAAAGTCCTGCGCCGTCTGACAATATCCCACGCATGTGTCATGGATGCTGCTGTCAGTATCACGGTCATCTGCCCTTTTTCATATGTAAGGATGACTTCCTGTATTTTGCCGGTAAAGAATATCTCCTCACCTGCTTCGTCTTTTACATATCCAGCCTGCACGGTCTCATGCTCCACTGACCGGTTCAGAAATTCATCCTGTTTCTCGTCCTCACATATGGCCGTAACCCGCATACAAGCGTGGCAGTTTACTCCTTCTGTCATATTTACGTCCACGATCTGGACGAAAGAATAAGGTAATTCAACCCATATGGACTGGTAGATCTTTTTCATACTGCCTCCTTCAATTGTTCTGTCCGTTATCAATGATCCTTATAACACCCCCGTATTCGCATACCAGTACTGCCGGCTGGATTAGTGTCTTTTTATCATTGATCAGACTCTTATCGTTGCTTTCTTCCCAGACTGCATCTGCTGAAATACTTGGTGTGCACTCACAGATGCATAACTGCTGCAGTTCTTTGCCTGCGGACTTAACTGTTGGCGGCTTTTCCCCAAAAAAAGACTTTACTTTTGCCCAGAATCCCTCTGTCTTATGATTATATTGGTTTGTCGCATCAACTGCCGCCTGTTCCATAGCATGATTTTCCGCACTGAAACAATTGCCAAAACACATAACGTTCGTCAACGAGGCACAATCATCTGCGATCATTTGTGGATGCTTGTTCAACAGAATCCCGTGATCCATGGGAACGACCAGTCTTGCCTCCCGTGAACCCATAGAGCACAACATTTTTGCCCCGTGTACCACATAACAGGGATTATCCTGCATAAGTTCCGCGTTTTCTTGGTCTGCGATCATCATAGCCATCGATTCCGCAGCCACCTTGTCCGCAATCATCATGGCCATCGCCACATCCGAATTTGCCCTTGACTCCTGTCTTCCTTTGATCTGTTCCTCACGTTTTTGCTCCTCCGGCGACTTTGCTTCTTCTGTCTCATCTTCTTCCGTTTCCTGTTCTGATTCCTCCTCGTCAACCGGACCGAATATTTCCTCGAGCTTTTTTTGCTGTTCTTCCCCGTCCAGGCTCTCAACTTCCTGAGCCATATCCAGGAAATCTTTCAGGCTCTCCCTGGTATCCTCAACAATTGTTATATTTCCGTCTTCCATTGTAAACACCTCCCTTGTCAGACTGTCTCCACCGGACGCAGCATGATCCCCTCAAATTCCCGCCGCAAAATGCTTTCTGAAACCTGCAGATTTACAAATACCCTCGGGGTATGCACTCCTCTCACTTTAAATACCCGTCTCTGCCCAATCCGTTTCCTGTTCAGCACAATCCTTTTATCCCATCCGTTGGGATACCACTCCGCACTCCCATCCAGACAGTCCAGCTTATCCGATAGCAGAAGCCAGTATTTTTTCTGGATACCGTCTCCTTTCTGGTTCAGCATGACGCGACGATACACGACGTTCGGATCATAGGCAGCCAGTAATTTTTTCAAAGCATCCGACACCATGAACACCGGAGCATCCACCACATCTGGGTAAATACTGTCCCCGTCTCCTAGTGTATACAATACGGATATATCCTGAATCTGGTCTGATTCTTCCATTTCAAATTCTCCGCGCGTGGTGCTTTCTATGTCCCGGAACCGGAACCGGTTGTGAATCCTTCTATCCTGTTCCATCTCAAAATACATAAGGTTCCTCCTCCATCTGAATCTGCTGCAGCTGGCTGGCATCAAATCCCCCGCATGATAGGCTTTCTCTTGAAAATGCCGCACCATCCATCCGGGAACCGGTAAACTGCACTGTGTCAATCCTATCCCCGGTAAAATCTGCCGCTTCGAGATTGCACTGAATAAACTGTACCTGGTCAAACACCGTTCCCCTGAAATCGCTTCCGCTCAGGTCACAACCTGCAAAAATAACCTGTTTCAGTCCCGCATCCCGGAAACTTGCTCCATGCATCATACAGCTCTCCCACTGGCAGCGTTCCATGCGGCTATTCCGAAGCATTATGAACAGCAGGTTTCTTTTCTGTACTGTCATGTCTGCGAACTGTACAGATTCCCAGCTCTGGTATACGTATCTGGCATCCCACTGGTCCAGCCTGTTCTTCTCATTGTATGCCAGAAACTGCTGCTGGTTTCTGCCGCCTGGTTCCGTCAGGAATATTGTTTCACTGACTTCCTGGAATTCTCCCCATTTTATTACCAGACGCCCTGTCTCCCAGCGTTCCATGTCACGGAACAGCCTCCTGCACTGGTCTGCCATCTTCTTAAAAAATCCCATTGCTGTTTCTCTGACCATTCTGTCCGCATCAAATTTTTCTATTTTCCCCTGATACCATTCCATGCACTGGTATAGTTTTATCCGTACCTCCTTCAATGGTGCAAACAGACTGCTGACATCCATCGTCTGCATCAAGGGATTTTTATCCAGAAAATACGTTTTATCATGAAGGGATATCAGGATCTGGAACACATCCTCGTCAATCCCGGAGCGCAGCAGCGACACCTGGATATACTGGATCCGATCTTTATTCCCGGTATCTGACAGCAGCCCTAATACTTCCGCGCAGATATCGTTTTTCAGTCGCTCTCCCTCCCGCAGAAAGTTTTCCTCCAACGTCTTTATACATTCATTCAGATACCCCGATGTTTCCTCCTTGTATTTCAGTACCGCTTCCTTCCGGTTCATATATCCTCCCTAATTGCTGAATATCTTTGTACCTTTTATCGTTATGTTCCCTTGCTTATCCAGTGTTATTCCGGTTTCTTCTCCCTTTTTCAGGCATACGCAATCCGATGCTCCCACCAGCAGCTGTCCTTTGGAGATCAGAGACAATGTGTTCTGCGCCGTGACGTTGACATCTTTATTCCCGTACACAGTTAACTCTCCCGAATTTCCCAAGAATATGGTTGCCTGCCCGCTTCCTGAATTGATGATAATCCCGTCTTCTGCAAATTGGAGCAGCTGGTCTGCAGCAGTCTTTAGATATTTTACATTCGGGTTTCCCATCAGGTCACTGGCATCTCCCGGTCGTGGTTTGTACCCACTAACCGCACTGACCGCATACGCGTCAGATTCCTCGTTTGTAGGAAAATACACCCTGACCTGGTCTCCTTTTTCGGGCATGCAGTACCACCCGCTTCCATCCGGGGATGCTGACATGGTTGAGTAGGGAAACCAATACTTTGCCCTTCCCGGCTCATCGATCTCAAGCTGCACCTTTACCTTATCCCTTGAAACTCCCGTAACCATACCTGTCACGGAGGCTCCGACGATCGCATCGTTGTGCAGTTCCAGTCCTCGCAGCCCATTTTTTCGCCTCAGCTGGTAGCGATTCTTTAAAATCCCATCCGATAAGATGCGCTGTACGCACTGCACTGTTAGAGGGATACTTTTCAGCTCAACGGCATTTCCCGGACGCAGGATCTGATAATCCCAGAACTGGAACACGGTAAAATCCACTTCAAGAGCATCCGGCCAGCGGTTTTCTTTAATATTCAGATACTCATCCACCTTCTTGACCAGACTGTACTGGTAAGGCTCCACTGTGCAGGGCACATCATTTTTGGGCACTCCCACAAACAGGGAAAGGTTTTCTGTTGTCAGGTCCGGGATCAACACCGCCCCATATCGCGAAACAAAGCGCATCAGGAACTCCCAGTCCGTCTCCTGATACTGAACTACCAGCTTCCCAATTGGCTCATCCGGAATCTGTATGATACAGTCACTGTTTTGATATCCCGACATGACTTCCCGGATCAGCTGGTGAGTAGTCATGGACCTGTTCTGAAATGAGCGGGAGCGCTTCATTATGTCCATTGCACAGGATTTCCCTTTTACCGTGAGCTCCATCTGATATGTATCTGCCTGACAGCTTACCTGTATATTGGCCACATATCCGCGACATAAAGTTTTCATGCTTATATTATCCTCTAGGTAACTTAACGTTACCGGCATCAGGGGCGTCGTCTCATATACATATTGTTCTGCCGCTTCTTCTGGAATGACTGCTGTCATATACAGCGCACCATGAGTGTTTACGCCCTCCTCCATCTCCAGCATCAGAATGTGTTCCGTCTGATATGCTTCCAGCACGATCTGTTCATAAGTGACCGCATTATTTTCCATCTATATTATCCTCCTCAAACATTAAGTGGATCATCGCCCGAAATAAATGTTCATAAGAATACCGCTTTCGTAATACGCAGGTATAATTTCCTGTTATTGTCCTCTTTTTCCCACTGCAGAAGAAGTTATTGATGAACACTCCCCCTGCCGCACTGGTCAGGATACCTTCTGCATAGTATACTTTTCTTCCCGCCAGCAGGAATTTTCCTGTTTTTATTGGACTGTAATTAATCCTGTCCCTTAAATACTGCTCACATAGCTTTTCCTGAAATTCTGTTTCATTTTTTATGACAGCAGGCTGCTTCAGAGAAGTAATATTTGTGCCAATCTCTAGAGACTTGTAAAAAACTGTTGCTATATCATTTTCCTCGATAATCCTGGCTACATCATCTGAAAAGATAAATGCAACCACACGCTGGTTCAGCAACGGCTTTTTTTCACACGAATATTCCCTGTCATCAATAGTTACTTTTTTTTGTCTCAACTCGCTGATCCAGTCATCCACAGATTTCTGCTCCTGCTCCTGCCGTATAAGTTCTTCTTTTATTTCATTCACATGTTTTTCATGCTTTTTCCTTTTCTCCTGATCTGCCTCCATCTGAAGTAGTTTCTCATCTAAATACATTCCATCCCTCCATCTTCACACAAACCTTTCCTCCCGCCGCATCAGATCATCAGCAGTTTATTGTCCTGCCTGTCTGTCTTCCTGGTCCCGTTTCCTCCTGCTTCCCGCAGGATGCGCTGCAGTGCGCGGTATATTTGTTCATTGGTGTATTCCTGTTCCTGCTCGAGTCTTATATTTATATAGGACTGTATAGCCTCATATGGCATCGCATCCCGCATCTGCATACAGCCCATACAGAAAGCGCAGTCCCACTGGTCGTGCAGCCCGCGGCGCATCATCTCCCCCGCAAAGCACCTCAGGATCTGCGGCCAGACGACACGGCGTCCCGGTGCGGCGTACGGCACATGGATGCGGTTTACCGTGTCATACTCCGTGACATAATCGCCGAGATCCACATACTCCGTGCGCAGCCTCGCTCCGGGCTGCAGCTTGAACCGCCCGAGCTCCAGCTCCCTGTCGGCATCCGGCTCCTGTCCGTCCAGACAGATCTGTCCGCGGTATTCCTCCCGCCCCGCGCCGGATTCCTTGTCCGCAAAGCAGACCTTTATATAAGTAAGTGTCCCCTGCGCTTCGCAGGGGACCACGTGGGGCTCCTCCATGAAATACGGAATGCCTTTATAGAGTATTACACCCGGAAGGATCGTCAGCTCCGTGTCCGCCGACTCGAGCCCGCAGCCGTACAGGATCCCGTCGCTGTACCCCCGGTACTGTATGTCAAACAGTGTCCTTGGATAATCCCTGAGATTTTCCAGCATTTCTTTTTTCAGCACTTTTTTGGATTCAAAGATCGGGTATATGTTCCGAAACATGATGTTTCTGCCTCCTATTCTGGTTTGTTTACAGTTCCATAACATGTATATCAACAGATGGCTGTCTCATCGGTCTGCATCGTTTCTTCTATGCCGATGATCCCGAAATGATGTTCATAAAAAACTTCGACATGGTATCTGATATCCAGGAACGTATCGATCAGGAACGTGATGCGCTGTTCCAGCTTCCGCTCCTTTTTCAGCCCTGTGTAGAGCAGGATCTCATCCGGGCACTCGTTGCTGAGATAGACAATATTGTCATCCACCAGTCCATGGACCATGTCGAGAAAGATCTGCAGGGCGCTGCCGACACGGAAACAGTTCAGCCAGCCGCTGAGCAGCTTCTCCTGTTCCTTTCTGTCCATGTCCCCAAACACCTCTATGGCAAGATCCCCGAATCCGCCCTCCAGCACCTCCGCTGTGAGCAGTCTCTTATAGTAGTCATCCCTTGTCATTCCCTTCATGACATCGTTCTGTGCGATCATGTGCAGCGCCAGACTGGTCAGGCTGTCCCGCAGTGCGGGGAATTGTGCCGGTTCCGGCGGGAACATGTCCTTGAATATGGGATAAAAGCGGTAATAGGTATTGACCTCCACCACTTTCTCCAGCCATGTCTGGTTCAGACACGGCAGCGCCAGCTCCATATAGGCACTTCCATGTCTGGCATGAGCAAAACGCACTGTCTGTTCCGGGATCTGTGTCATACGCGCACACAGCAGCGCTTCCCAGAGATGGATCATAACAGCACACCTCCACATTCATATTCCGGATAGAGCCGCTGTACCTCACTGGTGAGGAAGCTTATGACATCCCTCTGAAGCCAGGATTCCTTTTGTCCCTTCCTAAAATATAAGACGAGTTTCATCTGTGCACTGGGCACCCTGACCTCGTCCTCTATGAACGGATTCATGGAATACGTCTCCTTCCGGCCCTCAAAATGCTCTGCGATGCTGCAGTCCTGATAGCTTACGTACTCCTCAAGCCCAAAACCTCTGATAAAGTGCGCGAGTTCTGTCCTGGTCCGGATATTCTGATTCCACTTTCTCTGGTATTTTTCCGCAAAGCTCTCCGAACGTCCATTCTGCATGAGCGGATAGGTATACCGGTCGATCCTGTGGTCTTTCGACGAGCGCAGCATATAGACGTCCCACTTCTTTGCTTCCCCTGTCGCGCTGATGATCCGCAGTTTGTCCATGGTCTGGGTGACACTCTGGATCTTCTGGCTGTCCTCTGCCAGATATGCATGTTCAGACCCATACTCGTGGATCGAGATATTGTGTTCATAACTGCTGTGGTCTCCGCAGGGTGTAGGAAACCCGATCCCGTCCAGTGTCAGCTTCTGGATATTCCATACTGGTATGAGTTCCTGCCGGACAACGCGGCTGTATTCGCCAAACTGGATCGTCACCTGGCAGATCTTCTCCTGACCATCGAGCTCTTTAGGAAGTCCGGTGACGACCACATCCGCCATCTTGTACAGATACGGCGCATTCACTGTCTGCCACGGCACACCGTTTTTGATGAACAGATGATACAGGTATTTGATCCGTTCCAGATATGCTGTGTTCCTCTTGAGCCGCACCTCGATCTCCCACTCTCCCTCAGGAGCCTCAGTGGTGATGGTCCCCTTGAAAACAGGATCGCTTTCCCACAATGCCTCCAGCTCCATATAATCACAGCAGAGCAGGACTTTCATGAGCGGAAACTCACCCTTCTCCCGGACTGTATCCACGATCTCTTTCATGTCATAGTGCTTCTCCTCCAGATCATTGTCCTCCATGGGGGACAGGAAATGATGGGATCCGTCAAAATATTCCCGCTCGATCACGCCGGTCCGCACCCTGTAGCGGCTCTGGTCGTAACCCAGCTCATCCCCGATGCGCCGCTCCAGTTCCCCATACATCTGCAGGTTTGTCTCGTACAGCCCTAGAAATACGCCCTCCATCAGTTCCTTGAACGCGGTTCTCTCTGTCAGAGCGTCTATGGACTGTATCTCATTGCGGATCATTTCCTTCATCATTTCCATGCTGTCTGTCTGCTCCATACTGCCTCCCTACTTTCTTCCATCAAAGTAATTCAGTTCCCATGTGTCATCCTCAAAGTCAAAGAAGGTTTCCTGCCCTTTGTACAGGTGTTCCTGATCCCTGAGTACCGGCAGCACCACAAATCCCCAGCGTTCCCTGGAGATCCACACAAAGAACTTCATCTCCCCTTCCAGTATGATATCTGTCTGTTCCTGGATCACGGTCCCTGCATAGAGTGTGTCGATCTCCTCCTGGGTCGTCTCATCAAACTTTGAGGTATCGTATCCGAAATAGTACGTCTTGAGCCGTCTGCCCTGTCCGTCATTCAGATACAGGTCCAGCTGGTTTCCGATGTGGAAACGTGATATATGACCGATGTGGTCCTGCGCATCCAGACTCTTGATCAGGATCTTTTCCTTGTTTTCATGTGTGAATGCCATGATCTCATATGGCAGGCTTCCTACACGGTACTTCTCATTGACTTTCATATACCCCAGCTTACAGTTCATAAAATATGCAAGTGCGCCCTCGAGGCAGCACATCTTCAGCTCCGTCCCCGCCGCGTCCTGTTTTGTTCCCTGGATCCTCTTTCCGGGGACATACTGTCTGAGTGCCTCCATGAACAGCCGGGACTTGCAGGACTGCCCTGTCAGCTTGATCATTTCATACTCCGTTAGCTCCCCCTGCTCAAACTTCTGGTCAAGGAACTGCTCCATGAGCGCGTAGACATCCGGGCGCAGCAGCTCCTCAATCTCATTCAGATACACACACAGACGCACCGGCTCGTCAAGATAGCGCAGCTGGCCTCCCCTGTTCATCGACAGTTTCCACTTGTCCAGGAAGATGCCCTCGCCCTTCTTTGTGGACAGTATGATCTGATAGCAGAATTCCGGCTGGAAAAACCGCTTCTTGATCTGTTCTGCAAGTCCGAAGAGATAGTAATAATTATTCTTTACCAGGAAATAGTTCTCCCTGCTCTTCTCCTCGTACTCCTTGAAACGTGTCGGCAGCCACTCCTCCGCCCTGTCATAGAGTTCCTGTAAGTCTCCGGCGTCTGGCTGTCTTATGAATGCCTCCTCCACGATCCGCAGCTTTAGAAGCTGCAGGATTCTGTATGTGAGATTATTCCCGCCAAAGTTCGTGTCTCCGTTCTCGTACCGTGTCTCCAGATCGATGATGTAGGAAACCCTGTTATTCTCGATGCAGAATCGCCCGGAAGTCAGGTCTGTCGTTCCTCCCCCGCAGTCAAGGACCAGTGCGTGGTACCAGCGCCGCTCCTCATATCGCTTCCCGCGAATCAGTCCGTTGATACTGTTGAACAGGACTGCCATGCCTTCATCAAGCTCACAGTTCACACTGTACTCCGGAAGCAGTTCCTTGAAGATCTTCTGGAACTTCTGCTTCTGCCGGATCGGGGCAAGCAGCTGGATACTGGTGAATCTGCACTTGAACTGCTGCTGTGCCAGATCGAGCAGATAATCCAGATAAGCCCTGAGCATCTCTTTTCTGGCAAATTGATATTTATATCCGTTTTTCAATATCACGTTTTCCACGCGTCCGGCGTCACTGATCCAGCGCTTGATGTCATAAAACACTGCGACATCTCCGTCCTGATAGTCCTGGCTGTCCGCGATCTGCGCGTGATGCCCCGACAGGATCTCCGCTCCGCCGCCTGCCTTCTCCCTTATACCGATGATGCTCGGTATGATGGTGCTGCCTCCTGCCGTGGCAATCTTTGTGCTCCCATCAGGCAGGCAGATCCCCATCGTTGTATTGCAGCTGCCAAAATCAATGACCAGCGGCAGGTCTGCCTTACCGATCTCCTTCTCCTGGATATCCAGCAATGGGATCCTGACACTTTCTACATATCCAGGCATGGATACCCGCTTACCGTAGTAGCAGTCATAAAGGAACTCTGACGTTTTTCCATCCGGAAAATACAGGATAAAGAACTGGTGTTTCTCCAATGCGCGCACAGGAACGGACTTTCCTTTGAACAGGTACGCTGCGTCTGACGTCTCATCGAGATAAAAGCAGGTATACACTGTCAGGCTCTCATCAACGAGCAGAAGATTGCCGCACAGAAGCTGCTCATCCGCCTCCACCCGGTATCCGTCCATCTCGTTCATCTCCGTATTCTGATACAGTGTGATCGTTCCGGGAATACTGACCTGTGGTTCATTCAGGAACTGTACGCCGCACCGGTCCAGGAAATCCTGGATCCGTTCCATGCCGCCCTCACATGTGTCCTGGATATGCCGGTACTCTTTCTGTCCCCTGAAACGCATGATCAGACGGATCAGCCCCTCCCTGTCTGTGCGCTGCGCGGTCGGGATCACCAGGCGCTCCTTCCTGCAGATCTCCTGCAGACGGAATACCGTCATCTTCTCCAGTTCACTCCGCTTGTATGTATGATTTTCCTTTTGTGTCTGATTCGGATTCAACGTATATGTGTACTGTCTCATGTCCGCCCTCATTTCTTACTCCGCAGAGTTATCTGGCTGTGCTGTTTCCTCTGATTGTTCCGCCTGTACCCCGGCTGCTTCTTCCGGCTGTATCTCGGCTGCTTCTTCCGAGGCTTCCTCTGCTGCTTTTTCCATCTCTGCCGCTTTCCTGGCTGCCTCCATTCCTGCCTGAGCAGCAATGATCTTCGGCTCTATCTCCTCTGCAAGCTCTTCCATTTCCAGTTTGCTGTACATAGCCTGCGCTGTCTGGTAAAACGTGATGGCCTCCTCATAGAATCCCTGTGCCAAAAGGGCATTCCCCTGATTCTCTATATCCATCGCACTCTGCTGGTCATTGGACTTCTGCTCATTTTCCACAGCCATGCTTGCCACTTCCTCATTGATCTGCTCCTGGAGCTTTGCCGCTTCGTCCATCTTCTGCTGATCAAGCGCTTCCTCCGCCTCCATCTGAAGCTTCAGCGCCTCCGCTTTTCCCTCCCCGAAATACAGGGTCTCTGCCATCTCTTTCGCCTCCTTGTAGAGTGCGATGGCACCTTCCAGATTCCCGTATTCCTGTTTCCGCTCCCCCTGAGCGATCAAGTCAAAGACTCTGACGTGGCGCAGTACCCGGTCCAGTTGTCCATCGATATACTGCAGCCCTGTGTTTCCTGTCTCCACGGACATCTCCCTGGCCGCCAGATACAGCTCCTGCGCCTTCTGGTATTCCTCGCCGCTGAGTGCATCGTCCGCCAGCATGATCTGTTCTGCAAGTTTGATATACTGGTCCGACTCATCCTGCTCCTTCGCGCGTTTCAGACTTCTGGCAAGCGTCATGGCCTCCCCGTACTCCTCCGCCGCTTTCTGATAATTATTCAGTCCAAGATATGTTTGCCCACTCTCCATATACCGGATCATATCTTCTGTCTTTGTGCGGATATTCCGATACCGCAGATACAGCGTCACTCCGGTGATCGTCACGACAAGCAGGACCGGCAGCGCGATCATTAAGATCTTTTTGATGGAAACTGGTTTCTTGGGGGACTGGTATACTTTATTGACAAATGTCACTGCCAGGGAATAATTATCGATCTTTCTGTTCTCCTGGTCTTTCAGCACGCAGTCTTCGGTCTGGTCCAGAATGTCCTTCGGTTCCTTTGCGTCGTTGGTGATCTGGAGAAACTCCTGCTCCCCGCACTGCTCCCAGACACCTCTGGTCAAAAGAGCAAACATATCACCGTTTTCGAGCTTCTTCTTGCGTGAGATCTCGATCTGAGGTGTGCCTCTCTCTCCCAGAAAGGAGTACAGGTTATTCCGCTCCTCGTGGGCTGCGGCTTCGTCAAGAGGGAGTCTGCCCTGTTCAAGAAGATTCTGGGTCAGTGACTGATCCTTTGTCTGTTCCATGATCCGTGCATTCCTGATCCAGTATAACCGGCTGTTTCCTGCATGATAGTACCGCAGCTTTCTGTAATCCGTCACGGCGACGACGACACTGGCCTTGAGGTGCATACCTTCCCGCTGGGCCATCAGCTCCCTGTGCGCCCTGATGATATATTTTCTGACAGCCCGCTTCCGCATCGTCGGCGCCTCTGTAAAATCACGGATAATACTGTCTACCACCAGTCTGGCACTGTTCACGGACGGCTCTTCATCCAGACTGTCCGCCAGCACATAACAGGCAAAATCATCCATCTCCACATACCCAAAATAATCCCTGTTGGATAATTTCTGCCCCTCCTCGGATATGTGGAGTGTCTGAAACTCAGAATTAATCCTTCTCATTTAAGCCTCCATCCCCTGTATCAGTATGACACTGCCATTTTCTTTATCCATGCCTTCCTTCCGGTCCGCTTCCAGCACGATCCTGTCAGCAAGTTCCTGTATGGGTGCAGGATCGAGCAGTATATCCTCGATCTCCCTCCATGAGAGGACATCAAAGATCCCCTTGCTCATCAGCAGGATCTTGTCCCCGCGCTTCATGCGCACCGGCGGATCACAGACCTCGATCTCATGAAAACCATCCTGTCCCAGATAGTTCCATACCCGTTTCTCATCCATACTCCAGACCGCATCCTGCCTGGATATCTTTCCTTGCTGAAATGCCTGCTCTGCCAGGACATCCAGTGTCTGCCCTTTGCTCAGGGGGATCAGTTCTTCCCCCCGCATCAGAGCGATCCTCACGTCACCCGCAACTGCATAGTGCAGATATCCGCCATCCATAAATACCGCACCTAGGCTTGCACCTCCCCTGCGCTCCCCGATGGTGCGCTGTATGCGCTTACTGGCTTCATGAAATGACGTTTTAAAAAAATAAGCCGGCTCATTTAATCCCTGGTACGGCTCATACAGGTCAAGCACCGTATCCACCGCGATCTGGGCACAGACCATCCCTGTGTTGGACCGGCCGATCCCGTCTGCCAGGACTGCCAGTGTCCCTGCGCTGCTGTCCCACACCTGGGCGTTGTCCGCCTGGACCATCTGGCATCCTGTCGTCTGGCATTTTGCACTCTCCCTGCCTCTTTCGCGGACGGTATCCTGCCTTTCGCCGAAAACACGCCAGCAGACCAGTGCCGTATACAGTGCGCTCCCCAGAAGGAGCAGTGTACTGCCCGTCATTTCACATCCGCCCACGAGAAATTCATCCCGCACAGGGGCACAAACAGAAACCGGCTCTGACCCATGCTGATGATATCGTAGGGCTTCAGTTCTTTTGGCACATAGACCGGCTCCTCGTTTAGGTATGCAATGCCTGACGAATCTCCCGGAAGGATCATGGTGTTTAACTTCATCTTGTCATAAACGATGATGGCATGGTTCTTCCGGTTGATCTCATTGTCGCCAAGGATCTGGATATCCATGTCATCGCTTCTTCCCACAAAATTCTTCCCTTCATGGACCTTATAATCCGCACCTACCTTCGCGCCTTCGATACAGATGATCCACCCGCATACGGGTCTTACTGGTTCCTCCAGTATTTCTACCGGAGGTTCAAATCCTGCCGCCTTCCCAGGTGTCTCATCCTCCTGGACTCTCATGCTGCAGTAAGGGCAAATTTTTCCATACCGCCTGGAATTGTATACATGTCCGTTCGGGCATCTTGCTAAACTCATCTTACTCTCGTCTCCTATCTTTATCACTCAGGTATGCAGTGTGCACTAGGCGCCTCTTATGACATCACGTCAGAAGCAGCTTCGTGTTTGCAATATACAGGACATCACCTGCTGTAACTTTACAAGGGCGGTGGAGCACCCTGTAACACTCCCCGTCCTCGACTTTCCCGACTTTTACCCCGTTATGTGATTCCAGATCTTCCACATACCACTGGTCCATACTAAAATTCAGCACTGCATGCTGAAAGTCAATAAAGCTGCTGTACTCACAGTCTGACAGGTCCACATCCAGCTCCTGGTTTTGTCCCGCCTTTCCTATGATCAGGGACGTCCTGCCATCCAGACTCCATGATTTGACCGGTTTTCCCTGTGCATCCAGCAGGATCAGTTTCTGGATCCCATGTCCCTGAAAGATCTCCATATCTGCCGCTTTCTCCTCCATCTGACGGGAAGATACCAGGCAGAGCAGGACACATATGATACAGGCTCCTACCGCGATCAACAGCAGGAACATCCAGCGCTGTGTTCTCATATGCCAGAGAATCCCTGACAAAAGACCTACCCCGCACAGCAGGAGCAGGATATCGGGAATCATATGGTTTTTTCTTTTCCTCTTTTCATGTTCCATGCCTTATTTTTTGTTCCCTCCTTGCCCCATATTGCCAAAAAAAGCCGCAAACAAGTCATCTGTCCTTATTGGTCCTTCCGGTTTTTTCACTCTTTTGTCCTGATATGTCTCCATTCCTTTTCCCGGGGTAAAACCAAAAAAACGCTCAAATGGACTTAGATCCGGCATTTTCTGATCAAACGGTGCAGTTCCCATGTTGGTATTCTTTGAGGTTTTCGCAGGATCCTGGGACATTCTGCACCAGTCTGCATCATACTTTTTCCGATGCTCTGCATTCCCCAGGCACTCATACGCTTCCTGTATCTCATACATGCGTTCCTGCTTTTTCTTATCGTCTTTAACCACATCTGGATGGTATTGTTTCGCAAGCTTTCGGTATGCTTTTTTGATCTGCTCATCCGTTGCCTGCCTCTCTACACCCAGGATCTTATAATAATCTTTCATCTGTCACCATCCTGTACACAGACCCACTTTCGATCATGCACTGCGCGCCCCATGCGCAGCCTCAGCGGCGTACTTTTCCTGCATGGAACTGTACATATAAAGGGCTGCCTGCGAAAGCAGGCAGCCCTTCTTATTCACTAAATGCTGTATCCGCCATCTACCGATACCTGCGCCATCTTGTCCTTCTTCTGTTTTATGATCAGTGTAAATGTTCCGACACCTTCCTCATCTCCGTAATGCTCTCTGTAATCCACCACGAAAGCATTCGGATATGTATACTTGCGCACTACCTGAGATGATGCGATCACCTCGATCGTAACCTTGCGGTAGCAGTCTGAACTTTCTGCCGGCACAAGAGACCAGAGTCCCAGCTGCTTTGTACTGTCAAAAGGATCCCCGTCCACTGCTGTCAGGATCTTGCCTGTGATCGTCACAGTGCTGCCCAGATCTGTAGAACGCGCGTTGCTGTCCTGCGGAATATCTGTCCGGACTTTGACGCTGATAATACTGTCTTTTCCTAATTCAATTGAGGAATTTCCTTCCACTTTTAATGTAAATCCCATAATAAACTACTCCTTTCATTTTCCTTCACATCACTTGCAGGACATGTCATCATTCGCCGCTGAATCCACCCTCAAACTTCAGGTTTATCATCTTGTCCTTCTTCTGCTTGATCAGAAGCCTGAATACGCCCGCGCCGGTATCGTCTGAGAAATCCTCCTCATAACCAACCACAAAAGCGTTGGGAACCGTGATCTGACGCACGATCTGTGATGCACTCACCACCGTGATCTCCACATTCCTGTAGCAGTCAGAATTCTCTGCCGGCACAAGAGACCATTTTGCGATCTTGGATGTGTCATCTGCCTCTTCCCCGTCCACTGCTGTCAGGATCTTGCCCTCGATCAATACTGTCGAACCAAGGTCTGTCGATCTTGCGTTGGAATCGTGGGGGATATCAGCCCCAAATTTCACGCGCATGATGCTGGTTTCCTTCAGCTTGATAGATTCGCTTCCTTCGATGTTTAACCGTAATCCCATTTCATTTTCCTCCTTGTTTTACTTTTTTCTCTTTTATTGATACCCTATACCAGATGTTCTGGTATAAAGATATTTACATTTATTTATTCATTCCTTGCTTTTCTTTCCAGCTGCACTTTCAGATTCCTGGTGGTATTTGCAAACGTCACTAACACATCGCAGACACCGTACTTTTCATCTATATTGCAATCCAGCTCGTCGCCGCCCTGAAGGATGGAGTTGACATACTGCCTGTTTGCATCCCAGCGGCTCTTCTGGCTGTTAGGGTTGCTGCTGAAGAATTTCTCGATCTTGTCCTGTTTGAAATCACTGCTGTAAAACCGCAGCATCCTCTCTATGTACGTCACTACAAGCGTCTTGTAGATCGGCTCAAACTCATTTCCCCTGCTCAGCAGGTTGCGAGCCTTATAGACTGTGATGTTCTTGATCTCCTGCCCTTTGTACTGTGCATTGTCGGAAGAAAATACGAAGCCAAAACCTGTGTGGTTGATGGAATTCTTGATGGCATTCGTATATCCGGATATCTCCTTTGTCATACTGGTCGTCGCCAGAAGTGCATTGTCGTCCGCTTCTATATCAAACCGCACGCCCGGATATTCCATGCTGGTATCCTTAAAACGCTGTTTTAGGTATTCAGGGCACTGCCATGCTGCCACGATTCCCGCAGCCTCATACGCTGCACTGACATAGATACCCTCCAGCCACATTTTCATGACGTCATCCTTCTCCGAGGAGAGCGCTACATTTCCATCCTCATCCATGACCATCTTTTTGTCGAGGACGAGTCCTGACTTATCCTTGGGAATGATCGTGACATTTGGTATACAGGGAATGACAAACTCACTGTACGTCTTTTTCATAAGAGGCGCACACTTATCCTTGAACAGCTCGATCCCTTCTGTAGCGATATAGTTGAAAGTTGTCTCCTCGCTGGTACAGAAGCTGAAGAATGTCGAGATCTTGTAAGGCTCGATCGCATTCATCAATGCTGCGAGGCTCTCCATGGAGGTTGTCCCCTGCTTCTCTTCCCGCTTATTGCCGGCAAAACGGACTCTCTGGAGTTTTCCGCCCCCTGTCTGGTTCAGCTCCACATCCGGCACGATCCCAAACCAGATGGTATTGTCGAACTCATTCTTGTCATTTGTCGTGTTTAAGTATGTGATCAGTCTTGGCAGGTTGCTGGATTTCACCAGCATCTCGAGCGGTATGTTTGTGATCAGCAGTTTGGGCTGCATTCCTTTTTCCTTTACCCTGTACTGGTCAAAAAACGTCTTTACCCCCAGGATCTTCTCTATGAGCGGTTTCACCACTTTGACAAAATCATTCTTGCTCTGTTTATAGAATTCCAGATACGTGTTGTAATTGTTCACTTCCAGCTCACGGTTGACATTGCTCTCCATCGTGGAGCTCAGCGGGCAGAATGTGCGTACTACCAGATCTCTGACATAGCCGGAAGGGGTCTCATTTAATGCATCATAGTCCTCCCTGAATGCATCCATAAGGCTTAGGTTCACCTCATCGTCAACCACTGCAAGCTGCGTGCTCTCTTCCTGTTTCATCTCGAGGATCTTAAGCTCTCCATCCTCGCCCATACTCAGAAGCCCTGCCTTAAAATCAGGTCCACCCTGTCCGGACTCCCCGTCCCCTAGCAGCAGACGCGTCTTGATATCTTCGATCGCGAGCGGCAGCATCGCAAGGACGTTATTGTAATTCTGGCTTGCCTGCTCAAACTGATAATTCAATGTATCTCCGAGGTCAAGCCGTTTCGGGTCGCCGTCATCCAGCTCCATATATTTCCCGTATGTATACTGGATCTCCTTTCTGACCTGGCGGATATCCTCCATGATCTTCTTGGGTGAGATCATTTCCAGTATCTTGCTGAACTGAAAATCCACATTCGCCACACCCTGCGCATCCCTTGCTCCCAGAAGTGTGATCAGCATGTTTAACAGATCATTCATCTCATTTAACGGAATCTCCGTGATGCAGTTCTGGGGAATATGTTCAGGACGCACTGTGCTGTACTGGATCTTCCCGCTTGTCGCATCACACCAGGAATATACTACCGGATTAAATTTATCCATAAATTCGGCAAAACTAGAAACGGCGAGCTCCTTGTTGATCTCCTTGATCTTGTCGTCATCCAAACTCGTCTTTCCCCGTACATCCCCGATCAAGGTCAATAAATTCAGACATTCCGGGTTGATCTCAGTAAACAGGATCGTCCTGTTTGTCTGTGTGATTACATCCATAAGCATTCTCCTTTTTATGTTTTTTAGGTTTTAAAGGGCTGTCTCTACTGGAACACTGCAATGAAGTGAAGTTCCAGGTCATAGCCCCCATCCTGCGACGTGATATATATTACATCCCCATAATGGATACCGTACTGTATCTGTCTGCATGCGATAGAACTTCCAACCATGACATCAGACTTTGAAGTGTGATACAGAACCATACTGCGGTTCTCATCCGCGATCAGAAAGATGCTGTTCAGCTGCAGCGCTTCCACCTGTTTCGGATAATCTCCAAACAGATCTCCCATGGACACCCTGTTGTCCTTTACCCTGTTCATCTGGAACGTGAGCGGCGGGATCTCCTCCTCATCCTCCGGCTGCCGCAAAAAATATGCGTTCAGTTTGCCGCTGAAATGATATCGCTTCTTCTGCTCTGTCAGCTGCTCCAATTCCGGCTTGGGTTTGTGCGTGATCTTCCAGATCACAATAGCCAGCATGATCAATGCGATCGCGATCGCCCACCAGTAAGCCTGCCACCACGCCAGCACCTCCAGACGGTACGTGTACTGGAGCATGTCCTCGCCGTCACTGATCTGTATAGTCACTGTATGTTTTCCAGGACCCTGCGGGCTGAGTGTCAACTGGTCCCCGTCAAGCTGTATCTGTATGTCATCCTTCTGTCCATCAAGTATGGAATACACAAGTTCATCTCCGTCCGCATCACTGAAATAGTCGTCGAGATGATACATAAGCGTATGTCCTGTCAGTATATAGGATTCTTCTGGAATGCTCCCTGCCGGCATCGCATTGGACACTTCCACGCGGATCGGATACACATAGCTGCCATATCCGTCCGACAATATCCCTTCCAGCGTATAGATCCCTGAATGTATAAACCGTATACTTCCCGTCAGGATCTCGCCCTGCACCTGCGCTTTATCGATCCTGGCATCTCTCTGCATGTTTTCAGAATCCGTGCATCTCAAATCCCATGAAAACGATCTGTAAAAACCTGCGTCTGTTATATTTTCACCGTCTGTATCTTTGAAGCTGATCTGATACTCCAGATCCTGATTTCTCCCTGCTTGGGGCTCTATGTTCATCACCGGCAGGAATCCTCTGTAACTGATCACATAAACCTGAAGATCCTGGCCCTCATCTGTGGAGGTGTGTATGAGAAGTTCCTTTGCCGGGGCACGGTTCTGCTGATTCTCGATCTTACCTACCGCATAGTGGGACAAATTTGTCAGCGTCAGTTCCGTATCTCCATACTGTGCGGTTGTTTCTCCCACTGTCCCCGAAGAGATCAGCAGAATGTCGATCTCGTCCAGATACATGGCGTCCAGCACACATGTGATCTGCTGGCTCCCGCCCGCATACGTCCCATTGGAAAACTGCTGGATCCGATAGAATAGATTGTTCTGAAAAATACCGTACAATATTTCCATCAGATCTTCCGGCTTTTGTGCGGAGTAACTTTCCGCCTGCGTTGCCTGCGCAGTCTGCTCGAGCAATGTCTTGTTTCCGTCATACTGCCCAAAAGCGATCGTATATATGGGAATGCCGTTCTCCCTGCACTGATCAGCACAATACTCCAGCTCCCGGTCCGACTGCTCCACCGTGCGAAGACTGCCCGCCGGCAGATCTGTCTCCCCATCAGATATCAGCACCATGATCTTATGGGTGGTATCCTCTGTGGACAGCAGCTCACAGGCACGGGATACCCCCAGCCCGATGTCGGTATCTCCTGAATATGTTATGGAGGCGATCTCGCCTTTTAGTTTTTCCCTCTTTGCAGTTGTCTCGATCGTCTCCGGTGCCGCAAATGAAAGAATGTCATCGTTGTACGCCACGTATCCGATCCTGATCCCCTGTGTCTGCATCGTGTCAATGAATGCCTGAACCATGTCGAGTGCTATTCTTGACGGATCATTTGTCTTCATGGAACCACTGCTGTCAATGACAAAGATGATATCCAGCTGCTCCTTTTCCGGAACGATCTCCTCCGCGTATCCTATAAGTGGGAAAAACAGTGACAAAATGATGCAGTATAACGATATCCGTATCACTTTCATATTCTGTTTTCCTTTCTGTTGTTTATCGTAATCATCCCTAATTTGGAATATTCAAATCGTATCTGGTGATGTTGAAACTACTCAAATTTGTGATTGTAATGCTTTATTTGTTGAATTAAGAAATTTGTTGTCGAATTTTGTATTTGTATCTTATCACTTTTTGTCAAAAATAATTATGACGTTAATCGAAAATAATTTTTTCGACTAACGTCATAATATTTTTTGCCTTTGCATTTTATTATGGTATTGTACATATAATTTATAAATGATGTTCTCCTGGAATCTGCATGTCACATTTGTATCGGTTACAGGAGCACATAACTCTATTTAAGGAGGTTTTTAATCATGAAAAAAATATTTGCTGCTCTCTTGACATTATGTTTGATCACAGTTGTTGTTCCGCCGGTTTCTGATGAGCAAAATGGCGACTATGGGATTAGTACTTGCGAACTTGTCATTCAAGAAATTAACAATTAATCAATTTCCTTATGAAACTTGTCGCGATATTGCTTCTGCAACACGCTCAAATGATTCGTATTACCATACAAAATATTCAAATAATATCCATGTCTAAGATAGGTTTCTTCCATGTCTGGCATTCCTTGTTTTCCATATACCAGAGACAGGTTTGCCAGAATGTCTCCTGCCATATCTCCCCGGCAGCATGCCAGACAGTGCCGCAACCCTTCCGTCCCGATCTCCTGTGCTTTCTCCAGTTCGTTGTTTACTTCCAGAAATCCTGTATAGTTTATATATAATGTGAATCCCGGAACAGCATGATGCCGCATCTCCACCCTGCTTTTATTGTAGCGCTTTATCAACTCCTCATAAATGTTCAGCGCATCCTCCACTTTGCCGTCTTTTCTAAGATTCACTGCGATCTTGTTCCATAACGTATATTCAGTCCGAAACGGCACGCGGTATATCATGCCTTTGTCTTCATACGGCATCGTCAAGAGCAGCAGATCCTTATACTGCTCATTTGCCTGTTCCCTTGATAGTGTACTCTTTTCTAACTGCTCAGAAATACGCCCCATTCCGACAAACTGTCGGTTGACCGGCACTGTCATGTCTATCCCGCTTTCAATCTCATTCAAAAGCCTCCCAGCCTCGTCCAGTCTGCCTTTTGGAAAGCACCTGTTATACTGTCTCACTTTCTCATACAATTCATAGTCATCCGCCTCGATGAAGCCATAATAATTCTCCCGCTCCATACCCATTCGCTTCAGCATCTGATATAAATTCTTCTTATTGGGACTCCGCTTGCCCTGCTCGATCCGCGACAGTGTTTCCTGCGTACAGATATCCGCACAGAGCGCTTCCTGTGACAGATGCTTTATCTCCCTCAGATCCCTGAGCAGCTCATTGGTAATGATAAACTCTCCCTGAAAACTGCTTCTCAGAAACGAAGCCATGATGTTGGATTCCAAGTGTCCCCCTGCCGCTTCATACAAGAAAGCAATTGCTTCCTGATACTTCCTGCACTGCTGCAGACCAGACTGCCTGTCCATTTTCTCCAGACAGACGGCTTCCAGCTCCAGCATCTCCCACAAAGGGCTCAGGGAACCATTCTCCAAGAGCGACTTTTTCCCTTTTTTGCATTCGATATACGCTTCTTCCACCTCATCCCGTTCCAGATAAAGCTGTCCCTGAAGCCACACACAGTGCGGATAGACTTTGACCTGCTCCTCTGTGTCTGTATAGTGGTTTAGTATATAACTGCGAAGCTGTTCCATCTGTTCTGCAAGTCCGTCAGTATCTCCCAGCTTCCACATACAGTATGCGATCGCCATGATGATCTGGATCTCCTGAGTGCACAGATGCTTTTTATGCTGGATCTTCTTCGTCCAGTCACCACTCTGAGTATATGTGAGCGCCTGCTCCAGCCCATGCAGGCAGGACGCATAGTCTTGTTCTTTCACATACCACACCATCGCCTGCATCGCAGCGAAGTATTGTCTGTGGATCGACCGCTTCTTCTCATTGTATGCATAATAGTTCGAGAGCAGTTTTGTCAATCGCTCATGATTCCGCTGTTCTATACTGCGCTCGATCTCTGACCGATAAGCGATGGACTCATACTCATCACTGGGTATCGCCAGTTCCAGTTTATCGATAGATTTTCCCAACCGCTCAAATAGCGCCTGCAGCGTGAAGTAATCAATCTCCAACTCCCCGCATTCCACCCTGCACAGGTCGGATATATTAATGATCCCTTTCGCTACATTCTTCTGTATCTCACCCATTTTCTCACGCTCCTTGCAGAGCATGATCCCTAACTGCTGCACCATGGTTTTATCCCTCCGTATACAATATAGTATATCGCACCTTTTCGCCGGCGTCTATATTCGTTACAAAATCCTGTTACTATTTTCTAATGATCTCTTCACTTTCTGTGGCTTATGGGATCTTCTCATCTGTCAGGCTCAACAGGCGGTTAATGCTTATGTCATTGACGATCGCAAATCAGATCTTTCCTGATCGGTATACGAGCCGACTTATCGTATGCAAAAAGCCCTATACTGATGCACCCGGCTTTTGCAGCCCATATCTTAGGAACTGTAGGAAAATGTATGATACCGGTTATCATCAGCCTCTGATTCCGCAAGTTTCAGATCAATATTTTGTGCTTCTTTTTCTGTATCGTCATATTTCTGACAACGCTTTCTCCTCTCTGATACTGTTATCTCAATTTGGGAACAGTATAGAATTTGTGTTTACTATATCACAGCGGAGACGGCGCCTGCAATCAGATTGATATTAGAAAAATCCCTCTCACAATTGTCTCTTGATCTTTCTGGCATACGCTGTCTTCTCATCTGTCAGATCCAACAGGTAGTCAACGCTTGTGTCATAGACGATCGCAAGGCGGATCAGTATCTCTGTGGGTATCCCTACCTTGCCCCTCTCATAATCGCTGTACACCCGCTGACTGCACTGCAGTCTCGCGGCAAGCTGTGTCTGTGTCAGATCATTGTCTTCCCTCAAATTTTTCAACCGCACATAACGCATATATATCACCCCAATAACAATCATATCTTAGCGGATAATCCACTAAGATATTTTAGCGAGAATCCCACTAAAATTTTTACGCACAGCCCCATTGGTATGTCCTCCCTGATCGATTTACGATCTAACTTATCAATCGAGTAGGGGAATGACCTTCTCCCCTGCGCATAAGCAAAAAGCCCGATGCTGATGCATCAGGCTTGCGGCGTACTGCTTTGCAGTTACATGGTGAGGCGTCGAAAAGGGATTGAAATACTGGTCATGAAAATACTGCCGTAATATACAAAAAGCCCGATGCTGATGCATCAGGCTTTTCGAAAATAAATTTTAGCCATTTGGGATTATTCCGCTCTCAAGGATGAGCGACAGCGTCGGGTGTGGGTTGGGCAGCTGCCTCAGGTACTGCCTGGGCGGCAGGGTCAACTGTCGGCTGGACGGCTGCCTCAGGGGCTGCCTGGGCGGCAGGGTCAACTGTCGGCTGGACGGCTGCCTCAGGGGCTGCCTGGGCGGCAGGGTCAACTGTCGGCTGGACGGCTGCCTCAGGGGCTGGCTGGACGGCGGGGTCAACTGTCGGCTGGACGGCTGCCTCAGGGGCTGCCTGGGCGGCAGGGTCTAATGCAGTTTCTGGTGTGGATTCCGCCGCTTTCTTTACCGCCTGTTCCCTTGCATAAGCTACCAGCTCTGTCTCCCATACAGTGTAGGCGCTAGTGGAGAGATGGACAAAACCATCACTGCAGTATTTCCCCGCGAGATTTCCAGCGCCGTCCGATAAGGGCGTACACAGATCGATATATCCCCAGTCGTTTTCTTCCGCCATCTCCTGCAGCAGGAGATTGTACTTTGCGATGTTCCTGTTATTCAGTTTTGCTTTTCCCTGGTCTTTCAGGGTGTAGGTCACGCTGATGATATGAATCTCAATATCGGGAGAAGTCTCAACGATTTTGTTAATCAGTTCCTTGTACTTGTCGCGGGCACCTTCCAGTCCGAGGGGGCTGAGATCGTTCATGCCCAGAAGGATAAAAGCGCGCTTGCTGCCAATGCTGGGAATTGCATTCCATACCTGGACCTTCTTTCCCTTGTACATGGGGTGGACATTGCTGCCTGCGACCGGTTTCATGGCGTTGAGCGCCGAGTAGCTTCCGACTGCCAGAAACTGAATGCCATGCACATAAGATTTTTGTTTCGCGCTGTAATTGCGAAATCCCAGCATAATTGAGTCTCCAATAAAAACAGAGTCCCTGAAATATGCGGCGAGTTCATCCTCGGTTAGTTCCGTCTGCACAGCTGGAGGTACTGGTTCAGCCTGGGTGGATGGCTCGGCTGGCGGTACTGGTTCAGCCTGGGTGGATGGTTCGGCAGACTGTGCTGGTTTCGTCTGTCCTGCTGACGCCTCCGGTGCAGTTGATGTGGGCGCTTGGGTCGTCTGCGCAGTTTCGGCAGGAGGCTGAGTTGTCTGTGTCTGGGGGGGCTGTGTGTCTTCCTGCGCGGCCAACACGACGCCGCCGGTGTGATCGCCCAGCAGGAGCATGGCGGACACAGCAGCGCATATGAGCTGTTTCGTAAATCTCTTTTTTTTCATTTCTTCATTTCTTTCCTCTCTTTATCGTCTGTGGTACAGAATCTGTTTATCAAAAGATACTATAGCACTATTTTTCTACTCCCGCAAGGTATCTTCAACAGTGCTGGTGTGTATTTTGCGCACGCTTTTCACTTATGCCTTTGCACCTCTATACTGGTCTACTGGTCTCTTCATTTTTCTGGCATATGGGGCCTTCTCGTCTGTCAGATCCAACAGGTAGTCAATACTTGTGTCATAGACGATCGCAAGACGGATCAGTATCTCTGTGGGTATCCCTACCTTGCCTCTCTCATAATCGCTGTACACCCGCTGACTGCACTGCAGTCTCGCGGCAAGCTGTGTCTGTGTCAGATCATTGTCTTCCCTCAAATTTTTTAACCGCGCATAACGCATATATATCACCTCAATAACAATCATATCTTAGCGGATAATCCGCTAAGATATTTTAGCGAGAATCCCACTAAAATTTTTATGCGCAGCCCTGGTGTCCTAACTTATCGTATGCAAAAAGCCCGATGCTCATGCACCAGGCTTTTTGCGTCCTAGAGCGTGTTTGAAAAATCATTCCCGCCATCTATATAACGACGTCATAGCGTCGTATTCACCACTTTGCGTGATATTTGCACCGCATTCAGTCGACGTA
>ERZ779626.368-NODE-368-length-27646-cov-6.501504_pt1 | contig 27646 bp, 23 predicted proteins | sample MGYA00514209_ERZ779626 | MGnify/ENA primary metagenome ERZ779626 (study PRJEB29562, sample SAMEA4376713) | mouse gut metagenome | isolation source: Cecum | study: EMG produced TPA metagenomics assembly of the A DSS colitis mouse model was used to assess the...
CGCGGGCAAGTACGTGATCAAGATCGAGATGACGGACGAATCGTATCTGTTGAAGAAAGATGTATTTGCGGTCGAAATTCTGCCCAAACAAGTCGCAGTGCCGACCGTCAGAGAAGCGACGTTCAACGGCACGGAATACAGTTTGCTCGATCTGATGATCGGATACGACGCGGCGTTGATGACGTTGGACAACGTGACGACGGCGACCAATGCGGGGACGTATCGCGCGACGCTGACGCTGAGCAGCAACAATTACGTTTGGGCGACGGCGGACAGAGCGGTCGGCTCGCAGGAGTACGCGCTGGAATGGAGCATCTCCAAAGTCAAGTTGACGGAGATCTGGGGCACGGACGGTAGCGGCAAACCGACCTTGTCGATTTCGAGCAAGTACGCGGACTACGTGCAGATCGTGTACGAATACTATGACGCGGACGGCAATCCCGTCGCCGAGTCGGATTTGGTCGCGGGACAGTCGTATCAGGTCGTTGCGAAATTGAGCGCGGCAAGCTCGGCAAACTTCGAGTTGGCGGACATCAACGGCGAAGTATCCCAGACGCCGGACGAGAGCGCGCCCAAGCAGTTTACATACGGATACGATCCCAACAATCCGAGCGGATCGGGCAACGGCATGGGCAGTCTGTCGGATGCGGACATTCGTTGGTTCAAGACTATCATGGTGCTGATCGCGGGGACGTTGATCGCGATGTTGTTGGTATTGATTTGCATCGGTATCGCGCATCGTTCGTATTGCAAGCGGCAGGAAAGACGCAATACCCGCCAACCGTAAGCGGCAGATCGGGACGACGCGACGCGACGGTCGATTTTAATCAAAAAAGAAAACCGCACAAGATACTTGTGCGGTTTTGTTATGTCGCAATCGTCGCGATCAGATCAATTCGCCTTCGATCTTTTTGCCGTTGCGGATGTCGAAGACGAGGCGTTTTGCGGCGCCGTTGAAAAGATATTCGATACAAAGTTCGTTGCGCGTCAGATAGCGGGCGTCCGTCACGCGAATGTCGTCGTCGCGCAGCATATTGCGGAAGATCTTTTGTTTGTCGTCGGTATAGAGTCCGACGTCGTCGGAGACGAAGAGCAGATTGCCGCACAGTTTGTTGATCGTGGCGAGCAGATGTTTGCGATCGTCGGACATGCGGATATTGTAGTCGCGCAGGAAGTAGACGTCCGGATCGTTGACGAACGCGCGTCCGTCCAAGTGACGGCGGAATACCGAGTTGTTGACGCCGTTGGGGGTGGAGACGCGTTCGCGTCCGCAGGCGCGGTCAAACATGTTGTCCGGCCATTTGAGCGCGACGTCCGCGCCCGTCCGGCAATAGTCGACTTTGCCGAACGCCGGCGCCATCGGCACGCCGCAACCGAGAATGAGTTTGTCTTTGCAGCATTCGCGCAAGAAGTCCATCGCTTCGCACATGATTTGCCCGCGCGATTTGCCGTCGCGCGGAATCATTGCCTGTTGGTACAAAAAGTCGAGCTTGACCATGTCGAATCCCCATTCGTCCAACACGGTGTCGAAGACCTTGCGCAAATGTTCGCGCACGCCCGGCTTGTACATATCCAGCGTATAGAATCCGCCCCAGTTGAGTCCCGCGCTCAGCGGCGCGCCGTCTGGGGTGCAGAGTAGCCATTCCGGATGTTCGCGTTTGACGACGGAATCCTTGTGACAACCGAACGGCGCAAGCCACAGTCCCGCTTTGGCGCCGTATTCGTGGATTTTGTCGGCGATGCGGCGCATGCCGTCGGGGAAACAGTCTTTGAGCGACGTCCAGTCGCCGACTTTGGTCTGATAGCCGTCGTCGATCTGGAAGATGTCGATCTTAATATCCGATTCGGCAAACGCGCGCAAATCGTTTTCGATGATCTCTTGCGAGATGTTTGTATAATAATTGTACCAGGACGTATATCCGGTGCTGTGCCGCATGCGCGGTTTTGCGATGTCCATCGCCGCAAAATACGCGTCGAATACGTTGTCGTACGAGCCTTCGTCGTCCCACAGATCGAGCAGCGTATACGAATCGGCAATCGTCACGCCTTCCAGATCTTTGCGCAATGCAAACGCGCGGTTGTTGTAATCCGCTTCGAAGATCGTGTAGCCGTTGCGTTCGCTCAGCGAACCGAGCAGGCGGAAACGATTTCCGTCGCGCAGATAGCAGTACGAAAAGCTGTGAAAAACGCCTTTTTTGCGGCTGTAATCGCAGAGCTTGTAGTCGCCGGACGCGCCCCAGTTGGGGATGCGTTTGCTATGCCATTTCAGTCCGACCATGCGATCTTGGGCGCAGAACTCCTTGCTGTCCGTCCAAGTCTGGAAGCCGTTGGCGAAAAATTTCGTTTCGGCTTGGAACGCGCACGCGTAGTCGATGCGCAAGCGTACGTCCGTCAACGGACGCGTCGTCGTCAACATGATCGTACGGCGTTTGCCGTCGCGCGCGTCTTGCAAGGATACGATGCCGTTGTCGGGCGTATAGGCGACGTCTTTGCCGTCGACGCGATAGCGTAAGGTCAATAGGGGATTGGATAACATGATGCAACTCCTAATAGTGATTGATATCAGTATACCATACGCGACGACGGAAATCAAGACGCGAAAATTTTCTCAAAATAAAAATAGGAATTGTTCCTAATTTTGTTGACAAGCATCCGATTGCGTGCTATACTCGACTTAACGATACACGGAGATGGCTATGGCGAACTTTTCCCGCAAAAGACAAGCGGTGCTGCAAGCGCTGCGCAATACCAAGGCGCATCCGAATGCGGAGACGATCTATCGGACGTGCAAAGAGATCGAGCCTTCGATCAGTCTGGGCACGGTGTATCGCAATTTGATCGAGTTGGAGCGGGGCGGCGAGATTGTGCGCGTCGCGACCATAGACGGGAAGGAACGCTACGACGGCGATACGTCCGAGCACTGGCACGCGATCTGTCCGAAATGTCACAGGATAGACGACGTCGATTGTTCCGAGACATTGCGCGCGGCGTTGGATCAAGAGCGTTTGCGCGGCGGATACGACGCGTGTCGACTGACGTTTTGGCGGACCTGTCCGGCATGCGCGCGACAAGAAAAGTAAAAATCGGGGCTTACCCCGTCAAATAGGAGGAAACGATAATATGGCAAAATTCAGATGCAGCGTATGCGGTTATGTACACGAAGGGGATTCCGCTCCGGACAAATGTCCGCAGTGCGGCGTGCCCGCCGTCAAGTTTGAAGCGGTCGCGGAGACGGAACTCGTCTTTGCGGATGAACACAAGGTCGGCAGCGCCAAAGATTTGGACGCGGAGGTCGTGCAGGGCTTGTTGGACAATTTCAACGGCGAGTGCTGCGAAGTCGGTATGTATCTGGCGATGTCGCGTCAGGCGGACAGAGAAGGATATCCCGACGTTGCGGAAGCGTTTAAGCGGTATGCGTTGGAAGAAGCGGAGCATGCGGCGAAATTTGCGGAACTGCTCGGCAACGTCTTGACCGACAGCACCGAAAAGAACTTGAAAATGCGCATGGAAGCGGAGCACGGCGCTTGCGCGGGCAAGCTTGCTTTGGCAAAACGCGCCAAACAGCTCAACTACGACGCGGTGCACGACACCGTCCACGAGATGGCGAAAGACGAAGCGCGTCACGGTTGCGGATTCCGCGGACTGTATCAAAAATATTTCGCGAAATAAGGTCTCGATTCGACTGCACGCCGCCGCCCGATCGGGCGGCGGCTTTGTCGTTTGCTTTTTGAGTCGCCGACGATCGGCGCGTCGGACGGGCGGCGCGCCGTATGCGGGGCGATCCGCGCGTATTTTTTCCGTCCGGTTGTAGACAATGGGCGCGCGCATATGATACAATAAGAAAAAACCGAGGAGACTTACCGTGAAATCCCGTCCTACTGCCAAACCGATTCCGGATCAGCCCAAGCTCGATTTTTGGCGGACGCTGTGCGTCGGTTTCGCCTTTATGGGCATCATGTGCTTTTGGGAAGTTTACGACTACATCATGCCGTTGATTCTCAATCGCAATTTCGGCATGAACGCGACCGAGTACGGCGTCGTCATGGGATTGGATAATCTGTTGGCGATCTTTTTGTTGCCGTTGTTCGGCGCGATCAGCGACAGGTCTTCGGGTAAGAAATACGGACGGCGCACGCCGTTCATCGTATGGGGCACGCTTGCGGCGGTCGTTTGCGTCGTTGCGTTGGGCGCGATCGAATACGCGCAATACGGCAAGCTGGCCGAAGGGATCTCCGATCTGTCCGTGTTGACGCAACACGGTTTGGACGCCCGATATTTGGGCGCGGAGTATCAGACGATCGTCGAACAAGTCGCGCAGGGCGTCAAGCCGGAAGGCGACGCGCTCGCGATGTACAACGAGTATTGCACCGCATTGTACAGTGCGCAATCCGCGTTTGCGGGCGCGGTCACCGCGCAAAACAAGGGCATTCTCGCGGCGTTCATCTGCGTGTTGCTCGCGCTGTTGGTCGCGATGTCGTCTTATCGCTCGCCCGCCGTCGCGTTGATGCCGGACGTAACGCCCAAGCCGTTGCGCTCGCAGGCGAACGCGGTCATTACGTTGATGGGCGGCGCAGGGGGCTTGTTTTCGATCGTGTTGTACAAACTGCTCGCGCCCAATCGCTATCAGCATCATATCGCGCTGTTCTGCGTGCTCGCGGGCGTCATGCTCGGGATTTTGGCGGCGTTTTTGCTGACGGTGCGGGAGAAAAAATTGGTCGCGATCCGTGCCGCGGAAGAGTCGCAATGGCAGATCGTGGATGAAGAAGAACAGTCCGCGCAGGGCAAGCTCGATAAGCCCAAGGCGATCTCGTTTGCGCTCATTCTCCTGTGCGTGTTTTTGTGGTTTATGGGATACAACGCCGTCAAGACGCATTTGTCCGTCTACGCGACGACGACGCTCAATCTCGACGACGGACTCGTCGGCATCATCAATATCATCAACGGCGTCGGCGGCGCGGTCGCGCTGTTGCCGGTCGCGTTGATGGCGAGCAAATGGGGACGCAAGATCACGATCGTCTTCGGATTGGCGCTGTCGGCGTTGGCGTTTGTGCCGTGCATCTTTTTTACCGCCAATACGCCCAACGTGCAGATCTGGTTCCCGCTGTGCTTTATCCTGTCCGGATTCGGACTGGTGTGCGTCAACGTCAATACCTTTCCGATGGCGACCGAGCTGTCCAAAGGCAGCAATGTAGGCAAGTATACGGGACTGTACTACATATCATCTATGGGGGCGCAGGCGGTGACGCCGATGTTTGCGGGCGTGTTTATGGAACACATCGCGCAGCAAAGCGTCTTCGTATACAGCATCGTGTTTATCGCGCTGGCGCTTGTCGCGATGCTGTTTACCAAACACGGCGACAACAAACCCGCCAAAAAACAAAAAATGATCGAATATTTCGGAGAAGAAGATTGAGCGGCAGACATTCCGATCCCAAACGTCGCGATCCCTCGCGCAACGACGCCCGACGGCACGCGACGCGCGCCGCGCGCAGCGCCGCCGCGGAGTTGAAACGCAATCGCAAATTGCTTGCGCTCGTGATCGCAATCGTAGCGATTGTTTTGATCACGGTGATCGTACTCAATTTTGTCCGCCCGCAGTGGTTCGAGCCGCTGTATCGCATGCTCGGCATTCATCGGGATCCCGGTGGCGGTACGGGGAATTCCGACAATCCGGACAATATCGGATCGACAAATCCCGGTCCTGAAAATCCGGACAACGGAGGATCGATAAATCCCGCGCCCGATAATCCGGACAACAGCGGATCGACGACGATAACGGGCGATATGCTGGAAATGACCGTGCTCGATATCGGTCAGGGCGATTGCATTTATATTCAATTGCCGGACGGGCAAAACATGCTGGTCGACATCGGCAGCGAATTCGGCACGCAGTCTCCTTGGACGGCGTTTGAGAAACTGATGCAAGACAAACAAGTGACGCGATTGGATCACGTGATGTTTACGCACACCGATTACGATCATACGCGCGAGGGCAAAAAGCTGATCGACCGCTTTGAGATCCGCAATTTTTACGTGCCGCTTGCAGACGATCAGACGACCGCGACGTGGAACAAAGTCATTACCGCCGCGCGTGCGGAGACGTATACGGACGAGGGCGGTCAAGTTCAAACCGCGACGGTGCACGAAAGCGTCGGCGCGTTTACGATCGCGGGCGACGGATGGCAGATGGCTTGTTACAGCTACGAACGGCAGGATTATCCGAATGTGAGCAAAGACAGCAGCGCGCTGGACAAAAACAGCGTTTCGCCGATCTGCGTGTTGACGTATGCCGGTCGGACGATCGTATTGACGGGCGACGCCAACGAGAAAAACGAACCGTACATTCTCTCCCGCGGCTATCTGGACGACGTGGACGCGGACGTATTGAAAGTCGCGCATCACGGATCCAAAACGTCGACGATGCAGTCCTTTTTGGATACGATCGATGCGGAATACGCAATCATTTCTTGCGGCGCGGACAACGATTACGGACATCCGACGCAGCAGTTGCTGGATCGATTGGCGCAGTATCGGGACGTGACGCCGGACGGAGATTACGACGGATTCGATTGCGTCTATCGGACGGATACGGACGGCGACGTGATCGTGCAGATCGGCAAGGACGGCACGATGAACGTCCTGTCCGAGAAGGTCGAAGCCAACAATCGTACGTTGCGCGCGACGTCGGTGCGCGCCGTCGTATGGATTGCGTCGCAGGAATACGGCGTATGCGTCGTATGCAGGCGGGAGTCGGTCTATGCGTGAGCAAGCCAACGTACTCATCGTCGGCGCGGATCGGGATGCGACGCGCGCGGTAGCCAAGGCGTATGCGGCGTTGAGCGGCGCGCGGGTGCTCGATCTGGACGACTATATCGCGTATACGCTCGGACGTTCGCCCGAAGCGGCGTTGCAAGTCGTGGATCGCGCATACGTGGAGCGCGTCGTCGGCAATTGCGTCGCGACGTTGCAGACGTATTGCGGCGCGGCGATCGCGGCGTCTCCGACGATATTGCTTTCGTCCGCTTATCGGGAGCAGATCGGACGTATGCGGATCGTCTGTCTCGCATCGGCGAGCGCGACGGCGCAACGCAAGGCGATCGACCGTTATGCGGAGCAGTTTCCCGTCTTGTGCCGCGGCAAAAAGACGGCGATGGCGGCGCAACTGGCATTGTGGCGGGATGCGGCGCGGAATAATAATTGGATATATAGGGATTGCGCGGATACGGCGCGGATCGCGAAGGAGATTTATGACGGCATTTGATATGGAATTGGTCGGCAAAGTCGGCTCGATGGCATTGGTCAACAAAGAATGGGGCGATATCGATTACAACGTTATCGCGCGCATTTCGCGCGAACTGAAACACGGGTGCATCTGGGTCACGAGCGGCGCGACCGGGATCGGACGCATCGATTATATTCGGCGCAACGGCAAGGAGTTGCAGGGCGAATGTTCGGACGTCAAGACCGATTATGCGGCGCAGGGACAGACGATTTTGATGCAGAATTACCGTCGGTTTATCGATTCCCGATATTCGGTACGGCAAATTTTGGTCGAACATCAGCATTTTAACGATCCCAATAAGCGCGAGTATCTCAAAAATTTGCTGTTGCGTTGCGCGGAGCAGTCCGCGATCCCGATCGTCAATTACAACGATCCGCTCAGCAACGAAGAGATCGTCAAGATCGAATTGCAACAGCTCATGCAGAGCGGACGTTCGGTCGTGCACTGTTCGGACAACGACGAGACGGCGTCGCAAATCGCATGTCTGGTCAAGTGCCGCAAGCTGTTGATCTATACGTCGACGCTGGGGATTTATTCCGATCCCAACGATCCCGACACGTTGATCCGCGAGATCAACGGCAAAGACGCGTACGAATTGATGCAGGCGATCGAATCCTGTCAGCAATCCTGCGTCGGCGCGTCGAGAGCGGGCGCCAACGGCGCGCGCGCCAAGCTGGAATATATCAAAGCTCCCGCCGCCAACGGCACCGAAGTCTATATCGCGTCGCCGCGCTATCGGATCGCGGAGATTTTGTCCGGCAATGCGCCGTGCACGCATATCTGCGTGCGGTGATATGATATACTCGTTCGAGCCGATTTACGACGACAAGAGCCGCGTGCTCGTGTTGGGCAGCATGGCGTCGGTGGAGTCGTTGCGGCAAGGATTCTATTATATGCATCCGCGCAATCGGTTTTGGCCGACGATTGCCCGATTGACGGGGCAGCCCACGCCGCCGACCAAAGAGGGCAAGACGCAGTGTCTGCTCGCGCACGGGATCGCGGTCATGGATATCCTGTACAGTTGCAACCGCAGCGGATCGCTGGACAGCGCGATTACCGACGCGGTGCCCAACGATATCGAACGCGTTTTGCGCGCGTCTCGGATCGAGAAGATTTATTGCAACGGACGCAAATCGTACGCGGTCGCGTCCAAGACGTATCCGCATCTGGAATTCTGTTATCTGCCGTCCACGTCTCCCGCCAACGCCGGCGCATGGGATATCGCGCCGTGGTTGGAGATCGGACGTTATTTGATCCGTTCCTAAGACATTGCAACCGGACGGCGCGCCGCTTAGACTTCCCGCAACAGGGAAGTTTTTTATTTTGCGGGGCGCGGTCGCATCGTATCGACGACGCGTCGTATACAAAAAACGCACCGCGGTTGCGGTGCGTTTCGTATGCGGTCGAGCCGATTATTCGGACAACTTCTTGTAACCTTCGTAGCGTTCTTTCGCTTGCTTTTCGTTGAGATCGAACAGCTTTTCCGCCACTTCCGGTTTTGCCTTTGCCAATTGCGCGTAACGATTTTCGCCGAGCAGGAATTCCTTGTAGTTGCCGGTCGGTTCCTTGCTGTCCAGCGTGAACGGGTTTTTGCCTTGTTCCGCCAGCTCCGGATTGAACCGATACAACTGCCAGTAGCCCGATTCGACGGCTTTCTTCATTTCCAGCTGGCTGCCGGACATGTTGATGCCGTGGTTGATGCAGGGCGCGTACGCGATGATCAGAGACGGACCGTGGTAGGCTTCCGCTTCCTTGATCGCTTTGAGACACTGGTTCATGTTGGCGCCCATCGAGATTTGCGCGACATAGACGTAGCCGTAGCTCATCGCCATCTTGCCCAGATCTTTCTTCTTCGTGATTTTACCGCCTGCGGCAAACTTCGCAACCGCGCCGGTCGGAGAAGACTTAGACGCCTGTCCGCCGGTGTTGGAGTATACTTCGGTGTCGAGCACGATGACGTTGACGTCTTCGCCCATCGCCAATACGTGGTCCAGACCGCCGTAACCGATGTCGTACGCCCAGCCGTCGCCGCCGAACATCCAGATGGATTTCTTGACCAGGCAGTCTTTGGACGCGAGAATCTGTTGCGCCAGCGCGTCGCATTCGCAACCGCAGTTTTTGCAACCTTCGAGCATTTCGACGAGCGCGGCGGAAGCGGCTTTGCTCGCGTCGCCGTCGTTCATCGTGTCGATCCAGTTCTTGCAGATCGCAAAAGCCTGTTCGCTGTCTTTGACCTTTTCCGCAAACTGTTCGACCAGCGACTTGACGGCGTTGCGGCGCGCGGTGTACGCGACGTTGATGCCGTAGCCGAATTCCGCATTGTCTTCGAACAAGCTGTTCGCCCAAGCCGGACCGTGTCCTTTCTCATCCTTGCAGTACGGGCAGGTCGGAGCGGAGCCGCCGTAGATCGACGAACAACCGGTCGCGTTGGCGACGACCATGCGATCGCCGAACATCTGCGTGATGACTTTGAGATACGGCGTTTCGCCGCAGCCCGCGCATGCGCCCGAGAATTCGAAGTACGGACGGTTCAGCTGGCTGCCCGGCACGGTGTCGCGTTTGATCGGCGCGTCGGATGCGGGCAATTGATCCGCGTACGTCCAGTTGGCGGCTTCGCCGTTTGCGAGCACTTGATCGATCGGCTGCATGACGAGCGCTTTGCCTTTGGGCGCGGGGCAGATATTGGCGCAGCTGCCGCAACCGGTACAGTCGAGCGGGCTGACCTGCATGCGGTACTTGTAACCCTTGGCGGTCTTGCTGTCCACGGTCGCAAACGACGCCGGCGCATCCGCGAGCGTCTCGGGCTTTTGGACGACGGGACGGATCGTAGCGTGCGGGCAGACAAACGCGCATTGGTTGCATTGGATACAGTTTTCGGAGACCCAGACGGGGACCGTGACGGCGATGCCGCGTTTCTCGAAACGAGTCGTCGCGGTCGGCACCGCGCCGTCCGCATTCGCCGTAAAGGCGGAGACGGGCAGGTTGTCGCCTTCCTGCGCCAAGATCGGCGCGATGATTTGGTTGAAATACGCGTCGTCGGTGACCTTGTCCGCGACCGCGCCGGTCGTAGCGTCCGCCCACGATGCGGGGTATTGGATTTCGACGATGTTGTCGACCGCGTTGTCAATTGCCGCAAAGTTCGCGTTGACGACCTTTTCGCCCTTCTTGGAGAAGGATTTGACAACGAATTCTTTCATGTGCTTTTCCGCGTCCGCATAGGGGATGACGTTGGCGAGTTTGAAGAAGCATGCCTGCATCGCGGTGGAAATGCGATTGCCCAATCCGATTTCGCTGACGACCTTGATCGCGTCGATGTTGTAGAACTTGATGCGTTTTTTCGCGATCAGGCGCTTCATCGAAGCGGGCAGGTGCTTGTCCATGTCTTCCACGCTCCACGGGCTGTTGAGCAGGAAGGTGCCGCCGTCTTTGAGCGAACTGATCATGTCGTACTTGACGACGTAGGACGGATTGTGACATGCGACGAAGTCCGCCTGATCGATCAGGTACGCGCTGTGGATCGGCGTGTCGCCGAAACGCAGATGCGATACGGTGATGCCGCCCGACTTTTTGGAGTCGTACGCAAAGTATGCCTGCGCGTATTTTTCGGTGTAATTGCCGATGATTTTGATCGAGTTTTTGTTGCTGCCGACGGTGCCGTCCGAGCCCAAGCCGTAGAACTTGCAACTGATCGCGCCCGCGGGAGCCGCGTCGATCTTTTCGTTGACGTCCAAAGACGTGTTGGTCACGTCGTCTACGATACCGATCGTGAAGTGGTTCTTCGGCGCTTTCGCGTCCATGTTGCGGTAGATCGCATAGACCATGGACGGGGTAAACTCTTTGGAGCCCAGTCCGTATCTGCCGCATACGACTTTGGCGCTGCGACCTGCTTCGGACAACGCCGCGACGACGTCCAGATAGAGCGGTTCGCCCGCGCTGCCGCATTCCTTGACGCGGTCGAGTACGGTAATCTTACGCACGCTTGCCGGAATCGCTTTGGCAAACGCATCCACCGCGAACGGACGGAACAGACGCACTTTGAGCACGCCGACCTTTTCGCCTTTCGCGTTGAGATAGTCCACGGTCTCGCTGACGGTCTCCGCGCCGCTGCCCATGATGACGATGATCTTTTCCGCATCGGGCGCGCCGTAGTAATCGTACAGATTGTATTTGCGTCCGGTGATCTTCTCGACGTCCTTCTTCGCGTCGGCGACGATCGCTGGCGTAGCCTGATAGTAGCCGTTGCACGCTTCGCGGTTCTGGAAATAAATATCGGGGTTCTGCGCCGTGCCTTTCTGGATCGGATGTTCCGGATTGAGCGCGCGCGCCTTGAACGCGTCGATGTCCGCCTGATATTTTTCGCGGACGATCGGCAAGATGTCTTCGTAGTCGATCATCTCGATCTTGGACACTTCGTGCGACGTACGGAATCCGTCGAAGAAGTGCACGAACGGCACTCTCGATTTGAGCGTCGCCAGATGCGATACGAGCGCCAGATCCATGACTTCCTGCACCGAGCAGGAGCACAGCATCGCAAAGCCCGTCTGACGGCACGCCATGACGTCGGAATGATCGCCGAAAATGTTCAGCGCGTGATACGCGAGCGCACGGGCGCTGACGTGGAATACGCAGGGCGTGAGTTCGCCCGCGATCTTGTACATGTTGGGGATCATCAACAGCAAGCCCTGGCTGGCGGTAAACGTCGTCGTCAGAGCGCCCGCCATCAACGAACCGTGCACCGCGCCCGCGGCGCCGGCTTCCGATTCCATTTCCGCCAGACGAAGCACCTGACCGAACAGGTTCTTTCTGCCTTGGGTCGCCCACTCGTCACAGTTCTCCGCCATCGGGGAAGAAGGTGTGATCGGGTAGATTGCGGCGACTTCGCTGAACGCATATGCGATATGCGCGGCGGCGGTGTTGCCGTCGATAGTCATTTTTTTGCCCATTATATTACCTCCGTGGTGTATATCCTGATGCGGCGCGCGCCGTACGCGGGGTACGACGTTGCCGTATTCTATTATAATATTATAGCTTTATTTCGTCAATAGGATTGGGGGTAAATTTTCCGCGGATTCGGTCGCGCGTCGGATTCGTTCGGAGCAGTGCGTCGGTTGCGGACGGGTGGCGCGATCGGATCGTCGTCCGACGCGACGTTGGCGAAAAATATCAAACTTCGCGCGGGATACGCGCGCGATCGGTTGCGAAACGCACGCGGATATGCTATCATTACTAATACCGAATTTGCAAGGAGCGTCGCATGGCAGCCATCGAAGTCAAACAGGTTGTTTTTTCGTACGGATCCGAGCCGGACGCGCCCAAGGCGTTGGACGGTGTGGATTTGTCGATCGAGGAAGGCAGTTTCGTCGCGCTGGTCGGACACAACGGCAGCGGCAAAAGCACGCTCGCCAAATTGCTCAACGGTTTGTTGTTGCCCACGCGCGGCAAGGTGGAGATCTACGGAGACGACACCGCGGACGACGCCAAGATCTATCGCGTCCGCAGCAACGTCGGCATGGTGTTCCAGAATCCGGATAATCAGATGATCGCGTCCATCGTCGAAGACGACATCGCGTTCGGTCCGGAGAACCTGGGGATCGAGCGCGAAGAGATCGTGCGCCGCGTCGAATGGGCGCTGGATAAAGTCGGCATGCTCGAACATCGCAAGGGCACGCCGTTCAAGATGAGCGGCGGACAAAAGCAGCGGCTCGCGATCGCGGGCGTACTCGCGATCAAGCCGCGCGTCATCGTCTTCGACGAATCGACGGCGATGCTCGATCCGCGCGGCAGGGCGGAAGTCATGCAAGTCGCGCACGAGCTCAACCGCAACGAAAAGATCACCGTCATCCACATCACGCACTACATGGACGAGGCGTTGCAGGCGGATCGGGTCGTCGTGCTCGACCGCGGCAAGATCCTGTGCGACGGCACGCCGCACGAAGTATTCGCGCAGGCGGAACTGTTGCGCGAAGCGGGACTTGCGTTGCCGGCGGTGCGGCAGTTGGCGCAGTGTTTGGCGGACGCGGGCGTTCCGATCCGTACGGACATCGTGGACGAACAGGAGTTGATAGAGGCGTTATGTCCGTTGTTGTAACCGATCTGACCTATACGTACAGCCGCAAGACGGCATATGAAAAAACGGCGCTGCGCGGCGTGAATTTGCGCATCGAAACGGGCGAGTTCGTCGGAATCATCGGACATACCGGCAGCGGAAAATCCACGTTTATTCAGCATTTGAACGGGCTGATTTTGCCGCAGAGCGGATCGGTGCAGGTATTGGACATCGCGCTTACGCAAAAGAAATGTCCCAAAGCCGACTTGCGCAGACTGCGCGGCAGCGTCGGCATGGTCTTCCAATATCCCGAATATCAACTTTTTGCCGAGACGGTAGAGAAAGACGTTGCTTTCGGTCCCAAGAACATGGGACTGTCGGACGACGAGGTGCGCAGTCGGACGGAAGAAGCGATTCGGCTGGTCGGGCTGGATTACGACGCGATCCGCGCAAAGGCGCCGTTCGATCTGAGCGGCGGGCAGAAGCGCCGCGTCGCGATCGCGGGCATCCTTGCGATGCGTCCGCAGATTCTCGTATTGGACGAGCCGTCCGCGGGACTCGATCCGGCGGGCAAGGAGCAGATCCTTTCGCTGATCTGCAAACTCAAACGCGAATGTTCGCCCACCGTCATCGTCATTTCGCACGACATCGACGAGATCGTCCGCGTCGCGGATCGGCTGGTCGTGTTCGATCGGGGCGGCATCCTGTACGACGAGCCGATGGGCAGTCTGTTTACGCATGCGGCGGAACTGCGCGCGGCGGGGCTGGATATCCCGCGCGCCGTGCGGATCGCCGACGCGTTGCGCGAACGCGGCGTCGCGCTGGAAGGCGATATCCTGCATGACGGCGATTTGTTCGCCGCGATTTTGCGCCGGTATCAAAACGCGCACGGATTGCCGATTGATGCGGAGCAGGCGGTCGAGCGCGCTCGCGCGCTCGGCATCGGACGCATTGCGGAACTTGCGGAGGACGGCGTATGAAAGACGTTGCGTTCGGTCAGTATTATCCCGCCGGTTCGGTTATACATCGCATGGATGCGCGCGCGAAATTGATCTTCACGATGCTGTACATGGTCATGATCTTTTTCGTCGTGTCGTATACGGCGTACGCGGCGATCGTGCTGTTCGTGCTGAGCGTGACGCTGATCGCGCGGATTCCGCCGCGGATGCTCGTCAAAAGCGTACGCGCGATTTTGTTTATATTGATCTTTACGGCGATTCTCAATCTGTTTTTCTATTCGTCGGGCAACGTGCTCGTCGATTGGTGGATCATACGGATTACCGATCAAGGCGTGGATTTTTCGATCAAGATGATTTTCCGTCTGACGATGCTCGTCATGGGGACGAGTCTGTTGACGTTTACGACGACGCCGACCGAACTGACGGACGCGATTGAGTCGCTGCTCACGCCGCTCAAATGGATCAAGGTTCCCGTGCACGACATCGCGCTGATCATGAGCATCGCGCTGCGCTTTATCCCGGGACTGATCGACGAGACGGACAAGATCGTCATGGCGCAGAAAGCGCGCGGAGCGTCCATCGATACCGGCAATTTTTTGCAGAAGGTCAAGGCGATGGTGCCCGTATTGATTCCGTTGTTCGTCAGCGCGTTCCGCCGCGCGGACGAGTTGGCGGATGCGTTGGACGCGCGTTGTTACAGCGCGTCGCCCAAACGCACGAAGATGAAAGTGTTGCGCTTCCACTGGCGCGATTTGGTCGGTTTGCTGGTCGTGGCGGGACTGATGACGCTGATTTTGCTGGACAAGTATCTGGTCGGCGGAGAAGGGCTCGTCGCGGGCGTCGACCGCTATGTCTGGGCATGGATCAAGAGTTGGTTTGCATGAGATACGCGATTACGTTGTGCTATGACGGAAGCGAATTCCACGGCTTCCAGCGGCAAAAAGATTATATTTCGGTACAGAGCGAGACGGAGCGCGCGTTGCAGACCAAACTGCAACGCCCGATCGTCTTGCACGCGTCCGGACGCACCGACGCGGGCGTGCATGCGCTGGCGCAGGTCGCGCATTTCGACTGCGACGTCGAGATCGATTGCGACGGGTTCGGGTATGCGATCAATACGTTGTTGCCGCGCTCGATCGCGATTACGGACTGTCGGCGCGTGCCCGATACGTTTCACGCGCGGTTTGACGCCAAACGCAAGACGTACGTGTACCGGATCTATGCGAGCAAAATCCATTCGCCGTTGCATTGCAAATATTTTCATGTCTGTTTTTACGATCTGGACGTAGAGACGATGCAGCGCGCCTGCGCGTATTTTGTCGGCGAGCACGATTTTCGCAGTTTTATGTTGTCCGGCGCCGCGGTGCGCAGCACCGTGCGCACGATTTACGATTTGCACATCGACGTCAAGGACGGCGGCAGACAGTTGGACATCGTCGTCACGGGCAACGGCTTTTTGCACAATATGGTGCGCGCGATCGCAGGTACGCTGATCGACGTGGGGCGGGGACGTTTTGCATTGGAAGACGTGCCGCAGATCATAGCCGCGTGCGACAGACGGCGCGCGGGCAAGACGCTGGAAGGCTGCGGACTGTATCTGTACGGCGTCGAGTACGACGGCATGCGGTTCGAGGCGCATGCGGATTTGTCCGATCCGTTGCACGCTTGACGGCGCCAGGTCGGGCGCGATCGGACAAAACAGCCGTGAAAAGACGTTTTTTATCGAAAATTTGGGCAAAAATCGTTGACATTCGTTGGCGCATCTTATAAAATAATGTAGCTATTGTAAAAATGTCGAAGAACTAGCCCCTTGGAGATGTTTTTACGCAAAAATCTGGAACGGAGGGTTTTCATCGTGAAAACATATATGGCGAAGCCTGAGGATATCGAGAAGAAATGGTATGTCGTCGACGCGACCGATCTCGTACTCGGACGTCTCGCAAGCAATGTCGCGAGCGTGCTCAAAGGCAAGAATAAGCCCACCTATACCCCTAACGTGGATACGGGTGATTTTGTAATCGTCGTGAATTGCGCCAAGGTCGTTTTGACCGGTAAAAAGTTGGAGCAGAAGTATCATACTTATCACACCGGCTATGTCGGCGGACTCAAACAAGTTCAGTATAAGAAGCTCATGGAAAGCGATCCCGAGAAAGCGGTTATGCTCGCGGTCAAAGGCATGCTTCCCAAAAACACGCTCGGCAGACAGATGCTCAAAAAGTTGCGTTGCTTTGCCGGCAGCGAACACAACCATCAGGCGCAGAAGCCGATCGAGCTCAAATTTTAAGGAGAGATAGGACATGGCTACCAAGAAAATGAAGAAAAAGGTTCAATTTCTCGGAACGGGAAGAAGAAAGAAAGCAATCGCCCGCGTCCGTTTGATTCCGGAAGGTTCGGGCAACATCACGATCAACAAGAGAAGTCTGGACGAATATTTCGGTCTGGACACGCTGAAATACATCGTCAACCAGCCGTTGGAACTGACGCAGTCGAGCGCAAAATACGACGTCATCGTCAATGTCATCGGCGGCGGCTTTACCGGACAGGCAGGCGCGATCCGTCACGGCATCGCCCGCGCGTTGGTGCTGGCGGACGCCGATACCAAGGCGGCTTTGAAAAAGGCGGGATTCCTGCGCCGCGATCCGCGTGCGAAAGAGCGTAAGAAGTACGGCTTGAAAAAGGCTCGTCGCGCTCCGCAGTTCAGCAAGAGATAACGACACCTTTAGGGGATACGAAGAGACGTGCTTTCGGGCGCGTCTTTTTGTATGCTCCGCGCGCGATTTTCGGTTGTCGCCGCGACATGAGCGGGGATGCGGCACGCATTCGACGGGCGGCATGCCGCCGGCGGCGCGGGACTTATCGCGGGATTTGCGGATAAATTGCTTATTTTATAATATAATACTTGTAATTTGATCCCGTTTTTGATAAGATATATCCGTATACATACGCGCCGTTGCGGCGGCGCGCGATTAGGAGTGAAAGTATGAAGAAATACTGCAAAGCGATTTTGGTACTGCTCGTGGCGCTGACGGTGCTCGTCGGCGTGAGCGCGTGTATGCGCAAGGGAGCGGACGGATTATATATTCTGGATACCCCTAAGGACGTTTTGCTCGAAGGCGATACGCTCACATGGGGAGCGGTCAAATACGCCGAGACATACTTTATCAAGGTGGACGACAAGGAGTATTCGACCAAGTCGACGAGTTTTGTCGTACAAACGGATACGGTCGGCGAGCACAAAGTCAGCGTGCGCGCGTACGGAGACGGCAAGACGTACGGATACAGCGATTGGAGCGCCGCGCTGTCGTATACGAAAGTCGCGCGGTTGCAGCAGCCCGTCGTCACGATTACGGACAAGCTTGCGACGTGGCATGCGGTCGAGCATGCGGTATCGTATTCGGTCGTCGTGACGGATGCGGACGGCAAGCAGGTCGACAGCGCGACGGTCGAGACGACGCAGTATTCGTTCGACAACGCCGAGCTGTACGCCCAACCCAACGCGTACAAAATCCGCGTCGTCGCCAATCCCGAACAGGGCAGCACGTATACGATTTCGCCGCAGAGCGCGGAACAGAAATATTTGGTCACGCAGACGCTTGCGGTGCCCAACTTTACGGCGGACAACTGCACGTCGTCCCGTATCCGTTGGGACGCGGTGGACAAGGCGAGCGGTTACCGCATCTTGATTACCGGTCAGAACGGTTCGGATTATCGCAAAGAGATTGCGTGCACTTCTACCAGCTACGCGACGAGCGCGTTGGGACTGGACGACGGCGCGACCTACGACATTCAGATCAAAGCGGTCGGCGATCACGAAGTATATCTCGACTCGGCGTATACGGACAAGCGCGAAGGTTGCGCGATCACCAAGTTGCCGACGTTCGATGCGTCCTATGTGCGTTTCGAAGTCGTGTCCGAGACGGGCAAGCCCAATTTGCTCCGCATGGAGCTGGATTTGAGCGCGTTGCGCGCCCAAGACAGCGACGTGTATTCCAAGATTCAGGAAGTCGTCGTGACGCTTTCCGCGCCCAAGGCGGACGGATCGACGTCTTTGACGGCGTTGACCAAGCGCTTTAAGATCAACACCGAAGACAATACTGACGACGCGTTAGAGACCGTGATCGACGATTTGTTCTACAAGATCGATGACGAGGGCGCGTTCGTCATGTCGCAGGACGAGAGCTATTTCGGCAAAAAATTCAACATCACGATCCAATTCGTCTCCGACAATTCCAAGGTCGTCGCATCGGACAGCTTTCACAGCGAGACCGGATATCAGAGCTATTGCGTGCCGACCTATTCGAGCGAGAGCGGGGCGTATCTGATTACGTCTGCGGGCGAGTTGGCGTATATGTACGCCAATCCGAGCGCAACGTATCTGTTTACGTCGGATATCGACTATGCGGGTTACGAATTTTCGATGATTGCGGAATTTTCCGGCACGATCAACGGCAACGGATATGTCATCCGCAATCTCGTTCTGGAAGGCAACGAAGAGAGCGGTTTGTACGGATTTATCGGGACCAATACCGGTACCGTATCCAACTTGCATTTTCTCAATCCCGCGTTTGCGGTGCGCGAGGGCGCGAAGCCCGAGAGCATGGGCGTGATCGCGGCGATCAACTCGGGCGTCATCGACGGCTGCGCGGTGTTCGGCGGTAAAGTGCATGCGATGCAGTATGCCGAAAAGGATGCGGAACACGTCTATGTAAAATACGCGGGCGGCATTTGCGGTAAAAATACGAACGATGCGACCGTACGCGCGTGTCAGTCGACCGCGTCGACGGAAGGCGTCGTTGCGGGCGGTCTGGTCGGATACAACGCAGGCGAAATCTTGTCGAGCGGCGTCATCGCCGATACGACGGCGGTAGGCGACGCGGACAGCGGTTCGATCTGCGCGGCGGGCGGTTTGGTCGGCGTCAACGACGGCGGGCAGATTTCGTTCAGCTATGCGATCGGCAACGTGTCCGTATCCGCGCCGACGGCGATCGGCAGCTTGGTTGCGGGCGGTCTGGTCGGCGATATGGCGGGCGGCGCGGTCAACAACAGCTATGCGGGTAAGATGTTTTCGCCCAACGAGCGCAATCTCAACAGCGTCAGCGCGTCCGGCAACGGCGGCGTTGCGGGCGGACTGATCGGCAATCTGCGCGCGTCGGCGATCGTGAGCAACGTCTATGCGAATACGCGCGTTTCGGCGACGGCGTATGCGGGCGGCTTGGTCGGTCGCGTCACGGGAGGCGCGCAGATCGCGCATGCCTTTACGCTCGGCGGCGTCATCAACGAGGGCAGCCACAGCGTCGGATTCGCGAATGTGGAAGACGCATCCGTGCAGATCGTCAACGCGTATTGGTATGTCGGCATTCGCTCCAACAACCGTCCCAATGCGGATACGGATACGAGCGGCGCGGTGCAGATCGCGGCGGGCGATATCTCGACGTTGGCGCAGCGTATGCAAGACGGAGACAACGGCGGTTCGACGGCATTCGGCGCGATCGCCGGCAAGACGGCTCCGGTACTGCGTCAGATCCTGTATATGAGCGCGCACGAAGAGACGATCCGCGTCGGGACGCAGATCCAGGCGTTCGGCACGTATTTGGACGCGAGCGGCGCGGCGCATGAGATTCGGCACGGCGACGATGCGTTTGTCCTGTCCGGCGCGACGGAAGATTACGATCCGACGCAGGCGCGCGGCACGTTTGCGGTGCATATCGCGCCCGGACAGATTGCGGGCGGCGCATTGCAGACGGGCGGATATCTGTATATTACGGTGAAGGTCTAAACATTCGATCGGCTATGACTCGGATGCGGACGGAACGGCAATCGCCGTTCCGTCCTTATTTTGCCCGATCGACAATTTTCGATAATCGTCGATAAAACGACGGTATACGAGAAATTCTCGTTTAAAATTTTATTTTCGGATTGAAATTGATCGGGCGGCGTGTTACAATAAAACCATATGAACGCCCCGTTGTTTTTGCTGATGGATATCGACGATACGCTGATCGATTTTTGTCGTGCGGAGCGGGAAGCGATCGGGATGACCGCGGCGCATTTCGGGATCGCGGATACGGATCGTTTGGCGAGCGTATTTCACGAGATCAACGACTGCGTTTGGTCGGAGTTGGAGCGCGGATTGCTTACGCGCGCGGCGCTCGGCAAGGAACGCGCGTTGCGCGTATTCGACGCGATGGGGATGACGGAGCCTCCGGATCCGATCGGATTCGATACCTATTACCGCACGTGTTTGAGCGGCGTGTATCCGCTGTTCGACGGCGCAATCGATTTTTTGCGGCGGTCGGTCGGACGGCATACCGTTTGTTTGATTTCCAACGCGACCGCGCGCGTACAGATCCCGAGATTGCAGGGGAGCGGCATCTTGCCGTACGTACAGACGGTGTTTCTGTCCGAGTTGATCGGGCATGAGAAACCGCAACGCGAGTTTTTCGAATACGTCGCCGATTTTATACCGGATTTCGATCCGGCGCGCGCCGTCGTGATCGGCAACAGTCCGGATGCGGATATCGCAGGCGCGACGACGATGGGATGGAAGAGCATCTTGTTCGACGCACATCATGCGATCGGGCGACAGCGATGTACGGCGGACGGTTACGCGGATTCGTACGCGCAGGTCGAGCGCATACTCGACGAGTGGATCAGGGAATGATATGCGATGCGTTCGCATGCAGATAAATAATTCGGGAAGGAGAAAATTATGGGCAACTCCAACAACATGAACCGTCGTCTGACGCTCGGCGATACCGTTACGTATTCGCTTGGGTCGCTCGGGCGCGAGATCAGCAACAACCTGATCGTCGTGTTCTTTATGGCGTATCTGACGTTCGTGATCGGACTCAACGGCATCGTTTTGGGCGTGCTGTTCTGTCTCGCCAAGGTATGGGATGCCGTCAACGACATCATCATGGCGACGTGGATCAACAACACGCGCAGCAAATTCGGACGGTATCGACCGTGGATCTTTTTCGGTACGATTCTCAACGTGTTTGCAATCGTCGCGATGTTTGCGCCGGTAGGGCAAGTCGTGTCGAGCAAGGTCGGTCTGTATTTCTATTATATGGGCATGTACGTATTGTGGGGGATGACGTTTACCGCGGTCGACGTACCGTTCTGGTCGATGATCCCGACGATCGCCAACTCGACGCACGAGCGCAACAAAGTCAGCTCGCTGGCAAGATTGATCGGCGGATTCGGCGGATTCATCATTTCCACGGTCGGTACGCTCGTATTGGACAAACTCGGTAAATACAACATGACCAGTTATCTGTGGCTGGCGGTCGTTGCGGGCGGAATCTTCGCCGTATTCATGATGATCATGCTCGCGTGCAACAAGGAGCGTTACGAACTGCCTGCCGAGACGATTTCGTTCAAGCAGGTCGCGCAGGTATTCAAGTCCAACGATCAAGTCATGCCGTACGCGATTTCGTACGTACTGTTTGTGACGGGTACGACGATCGCGTTGTATCAGATTCTGTATATTTTCATCTATGAAGGCGAGATCGGCACGCTGTCGTACAATCATTACGGATTGTTCACCGCGCTTGCCTGTACCGGACAGGGGATCGCGATGTTCTTCTACCCGTGGTTTACCAAGAAACTGCGCGCGGAGAAGGTATACGGCGCCAACTACTTTATGGCGATCGGCGGCATGCTGTTCCTGTTCTTGATCTTCTTCTTGCTCAAACCGCAGTACGGTTCGATGTCTCCGACGGCGACGCAGGTTATCAACGTCATCATCGTATCGCTTGCTGGCTCCTTGCTGATGACGTCCAACGGACTCAATCAGATCGGCTCGACGGTCATGATCGCCAATATCGTCGACTACGGCGAGTATAAGACCGGACTGCGCACGGACAGTTTGATGTTCTCGGTGCAGACGCTGTTGACCAAGTTTGCGGGCGCGATCGCGATGCTCGTGCTCGGTATCGGCGTGCAAGTCTCCGGATTGCCCGTCGTCGATACGGTTACCAATACCGTGAGCGGCGAGATCACGACGACGATGATGACGATTTTGCGCGTATTCATGTTCTTGATTCCGATTCCGTTCGTCGTAGCCGGATATTTGGTTTACCGTTTCAAGTACACGCTTTACGGCGAAAAGGTCGAGAAGATCAAAGCGGAACTTGACGTCAAGCATTTGGGACAGGAGCAAGCCGCCGAGACCGCGGTTGCGGACGGTACGGTTGATGTCGCCGTAGACGGCGTCGTTGCCGAAGCGGTCGCGCAACAGCTCGCCGACGAGACGCTCGACGCATCCGAGCCGCAAGCGGAGCCGGCGACCGCCGAGCAGGACGACGCGCACGCCGACGAGTAATCCCCGCGATTCGGCGGATTGAAATGGAAAACGGCGCTTACGATTTCGTAAGCGCCGTTTGTCGTATCGATGCGGATTTACAGCTTGCCGCTCAGGAATTTGCGGATGCCCGTCGCGGCGATCGCGCCGTCGCTGACGGCTTTGCATACTTGCAGCAGACCGCCCGTACAGTCGCCCGCCGCAAACAAGCCGGGCAGATTGGTCATCTTGTTGTCGTCCGTTGCGATTGCGTTGGACGGGCAGTGTACGCCGATCTTGCGCGCGAAGTCCGCCGCGCTTGCCTGTGCGATCGCGACGAATGCGCCGTCTACCGCGATTTGCGTCCCGTCTTCGAACGTGACGCCGCTCAAACGGTCCGTGCCGTCCAGTTGTCGGATCGGCGTCGTGATCACGCGGAAGGATTCGGGGAATTCGAGTTCCGGCGTTTGTCCGTCGGTCAGGACGTAGCAGGTCTGCGCGAGTTTTGCAAGCACGCTCGCTTCGTGCAGGCAGTACGCGCCCGCGCCGATGACGGCGACCGTCTTGTTGCGGTAAAAGAATCCGTCGCATACGGCGCAGTAGCTGACGCCTTTGCCTTCCAGCGTTTGCAAGTTGGCGATTCGCGGCGCGGGACGCGACGCGCCCGTCGCGAGCAGGACGGCGCGCGCTTCATACGATTGACGTTTGCCGGCGACGGTAAAGTGTTCTCCGTTCCATTGGATATCGACGACTTCGTCTCTTTCGATCGGGACGCCGAGCGCTTTGACTTGGGCATGTCCGCGCGCAAGCAATTCCGCGCCCGAAGGGTTGTCCGCCGCGCCGTAATAGTTTGCGATCTTTTCCGCGCGCGCGAGCGCGCCGTCGCCTGCCGCGACGATTTGGGTCGCGATGTTGCCGCGCGCCGTATACAGCGCCGCGCTGATTCCGGCGGGACCTGCGCCGATGATGACCAAATCTTTCATTTTTCTCTCCGATCTTTGTCGCGTTTGTTTGAAAAATGCGTTTTGCATGTTGTCAAACGCCGCAAGATGTTTTATAATAGTATATACGAAAAAACGTTTTTGCGTCAAACGATTGACGCGTAAGGAGATGCGTATGTTACAGATTACGAAAGATTCGTTCGATCGCGAGGTTTTGCAAGCGCAAGGTACGGTTGTTGTGGATTTCTCCGCTACGTGGTGTATGCCGTGTCGTATGCTCGCTCCGGTACTCGAAGAGATCGCCGCAGAGCATAGCGAAATCAAATTCGTCAAAGTCGACGTCGATCAGGAAGGCGAATTGTCCGCGCAGATGGGCGTCGTCAGCATTCCACTGTTGGTCGTGTTCCGCGGGGGCGAACAGATTTCCAGCATGGGCGGTTTCCACAGCAAGCAGGAAGTTCTGCGCTTCTTGGGACTGTAAGGGGTCGATATGAGCGATTGCACGCACGATTGCAGCAGCTGTAAGAGCGCGTCTTGCTCGGATCGCAAGACGGATCTTCGCGCGCCTGCCAACGCATTGAGTCGGATCGGCAAGGTGATCGCCGTCGTCAGCGGCAAAGGCGGCGTCGGCAAATCGCTCGTGACGCAGATGTTGGCGGTCGCGGCGGCGCGCAGCGGCAAGCGGGTTGCGATTCTCGACGCGGACATTACGGGACCGTCCGTGCCCAAGGCGTTCGGCGTGACGCAGAAAGCGGAAAGCGACGGCGTATCCATTCAGCCGGCGGTCACGCAGACGGGTATCCGGCTCATGTCGGTCAATATGATGCTCGACGACGAGACCCAGCCGGTCGTATGGCGCGGTCCCGTCATCAGCGGCGTCGTCAAACAGTTTTGGACGGACGTCGCATGGGGCGAAACGGACTATATGTTTGTGGACATGCCCCCCGGCACGGGAGACGTTCCGCTTACGGTATTTCAGTCTTTGCCGGTCGCGGGCATCGTCGTCGTCACGACGCCGCAGGAATTGGTGTCGATGATCGTGCACAAGGCGGTACATATGGCGCGGATGATGCATGTGCCCGTACTCGGATTGGTCGAAAACATGTCGTATTTCGCCTGTCCCGATTGCGGCAAACGCATTGAAGTATTCGGTAAGAGCCGCTTGCGCGAGACGGCGCAGACATTCGGGATCGACGCGACGGCGCGCATTCCGATCGATCCGCAATACGCGCAATTGAGCGATGCGGGACAGATCGAACAGATTTCCTGCGCAGCGATGCGCGATCTTTGGGATATGGTTCGCTGAGAGACGTCGATATTCGACGGACGCGGCGGGAGCAATCCCGCTGTTTTGTTTATTTCGCGGCGCTCGATTTGACATTGCGCGCAGATAATGCCGTGCGGGAGTGCGGCGTTGGGGTTCGCGACGCGGCGGGCGACGCGCGAATTGCTTTACAAAACATGCAAAATTTGATATGATTAACGGATATAGGTGTATTGAGACCTAACGTCGTATGCAACAAGAACAGATACAAAAGCAAAACAAAATGGGAACGATGCCGTGCAACAAGTTGTTGATCACGGTCGCTTTTCCGATCATCGTGTCGATGTTGGTGCAAGCAATGTACAACATCGTAGACAGTATTTTCGTCGCGCGGATCAGCGACGAAGCGCTCAACGCCGTTTCGTTGGCGTTTCCGTTGCAGAACCTGATCATTGCGATTGCCGTCGGCACGGGCGTCGGTACCAACGCGGTATTGTCCAAGGCGCTGGGCGCGCGGCAGTTCGACCGCGTCAACCGCGTCAGCGGCAACAGCCTTGTTTTGGCGTTGTTGAGCGGCGTGGCGATCATGCTGTTCGGATTGTTCGGTTCGCGCGCGTATTTTACGATGCAGACGGACATGACGCAGGTCATCGATATGGGCGAAGAGTACGTGTTTATCGTATGCGTTTTTTCGTTCGGCGTATTTATGCAGGTCGCGGTCGAGCGACTGTTGCAATCCACCGGCAAGACGCTTTTGTCGATGGCGATGCAGCTGACCGGCGCGGTGACCAATATCGTGCTCGATCCGATTCTGATTTTCGGATATTGCGGCATGCCGAAGATGGGCGTCGCAGGCGCGGCAATCGCGACGGTGATCGGACAGTTTTTGGCAATGACGGTCGGACTGGGACTGCATTTCGGACTCAACAAGGAGATTCGGATCAAGCTCAAAGATCTGATTCCCAGCGGCGCGATTATCAAACAAATCTATATGATCGGCGTGCCTGCGATCTTGATGTCGTCGCTTGCGTCGGTGATGGTGTTGGGGCTCAACCGCATTTTGCTCGGGTTCAATACCGAAGAACAGCTCATCGGTATGACCGCGACCAACGTGCTCGGCATATACTTTAAATTGCAGAGCTTCGTGTTTATGCCGACGTTCGGATTGACCAACGGCATGGTGCCGATCGTCGCGTACAATTACGGCGCGCGCAACCGCGATCGGATCGTCAAGACGATTCGTCTGAGCATGATCTATGCCGTCGCGATCATGTTGATCGGTTTGGTCGTCGTGCAGGCGATTCCGGGACCGCTGTTGCGCATGTTCAGCGCGAGCGAAGAGATGATGGACGTCGGGATCACCGCGTTGCGGATTATTTCGATCAGCTTCGTCGTTGCGGGATTCAACATCGTGTGCAGTTCGACGTATCAGGCGTTGGGCAACAGCGTGTACAGTCTGCTGATCTCGATCGCCAGACAGTTGGTCATTATCCTGCCGGTTGCATGGCTTTTGTCTTTGACGGGAAGACTGGAAGCGGTATGGTGGGCGATTCCGGTTGCGGAAGCGCTGTGCGTGGGACTGTGCTTGGTATTCTTGCGTCTGATCTTGCGGCGGATCTCGCCGGAGCGGATGGGGCATCCCGCCGCGCAGATGCTTTCCGAGCGGCAAGCGCCCGATGCGGGCGACGATCCGACGGACGCGCTCGCCGAGACGGACGATACACCGACGCAAGGCGGAGAAGAACCGCCGCAAAATTCTATGGGAGAAGTATGCGCACCGGATTAAGTCGAGTTTGTAAGACGAAATTGCTATTGGTTTTGACCGTGATTACCGTCGGGATCTGCGCTTTTACGATTGCGTTTCAAGCGTTCGACGTATACGGTTTGGCATTGCTCAGCAGCGTATCCGTACGCGAAGGCAAAGCCGAGCGATTTACCAAAATGAATAGCAAAACACCGCACGGCGGCATTGTCTTTTTCGGAGATTCGTTGACTGAGATGTACGATTTGCAGCGTTATTACGACGCGGAAGGATTGGTCAACCGCGGCATTTCCGGCGATACGACCGACCACATGGCGGCGCGTCTGTACGATAACGCGTTGGCGTTGGAGCCGAAGACGCTCGTCATGCTCGGCGGCGCCAACGACTTGCGCGGGGGCAGCGATCCGGAACGGATTATTGCGTACTTGCGCAATATGTTCGATACGATTCGGCAGTGCGCGCCCGACACGCGCGTCATCGTCCAATCGCTCTATCCGATCAATGCGCAACCCGAAATCTTTATGGCGAAGAAATTGCTCGCGTTTGCCGACAACGACAAGATCGTCCGCGTCAATGCGTTGTTGCGCCCGTTGTGCGACGAGTACGGGTTCGATTACGTCGATATGCATGCGATGTTGCGCGACTCGGACGGCAATTTGCGGCGCGAATTTACGTTGGACGGACTGCATCTCAATCCAGACGGATACCGCGTCGTCACGCGCAAACTCATGCCGTACGTTTTGCCGGAATAGTCGACGGATTGGGCGCTGCGCAAAGTGCTTTTTTTCGTTACCGCACGTCGACAGATGCGGACGGTATGTAGAAAGCCCCGCGGCATTCTCATGCTACATTTTATTCGGCTGTACGGAGCAGGGGGTGCGTCGTGCGATCGGATCGGATGCGCGCGTCCGAGGCCATCGTATCGGGAATCGCGTTGGATCCCGCGCAAGATTTTCTTAATAGTTTGCAAAACGCTTTGACAAGCTTGCTGTTTTATGCTAAGATATTCTCGGTCGCGGAGAAATACCCAAGAGGCCGAAGGGGCTCCCCTGCTAAGGGAGTAGTACGGGAAACCGTAGCGAGGGTTCAAATCCCTCTTTCTCCGCCA
>ERZ779626.369-NODE-369-length-27497-cov-28.667481_pt1 | contig 27497 bp, 26 predicted proteins | sample MGYA00514209_ERZ779626 | MGnify/ENA primary metagenome ERZ779626 (study PRJEB29562, sample SAMEA4376713) | mouse gut metagenome | isolation source: Cecum | study: EMG produced TPA metagenomics assembly of the A DSS colitis mouse model was used to assess the...
TTGTCCGCCTGAAAATTCTGGATACGGCCTATTCCTATCTCCAGCGGTCCATCCAAGCCGTGCGGGACCTTGTTGCCAAAGCACGCGTCGCCGTTTTGGGCGTGGATGATTCCGTACCTCCCCCGCCTCCCCCCGAACCGGAGCCGGAACAGGTGGAGATTGACGGTGGGCAGGTGGTTCCGCCCCCTCCGCCAGCTTCCCGCCAGCCGCGCCGGGAACGCCATAACTTCCAGATCACCGATGATAACCTGGGTGTTGGCGGCGAAAAAACGAAATATCAGTACAATGTGGCGGCTATCCGTACCTTGAAGCAGATCGAGGCGGAGAGCCGCCTTGCCACGCCGGAGGAACAGGAAACCCTATCCCGCTATGTGGGCTGGGGCGGCATTGCCGGGGCGTTTGATGAAAATGATCCCAAGTGGGTCAAGGAGTATGCCGAGCTGAAGGAGCTGCTGACCCAGGACGAATACAATTCCGCCCGCAGTACGGTCCTCAACGCCCACTACACCAGCCCTACCGTTATCAAGGCCATGTATCAGGCGGTGGAGAATATGAATTTCCAGCCGGGGACCGTGCTGGAACCGTCCATGGGTATCGGCAATTTCTTTGGCCTCCTGCCGGAAAAGCTGGGTGCGGCGAAGCTCTACGGCGTAGAACTGGACGATCTCACCGGGCGCATTGCCAAGCAGCTCTACCAGAAAGCGGACATTACCCTCGCCGGTTTTGAAACAACGGACCGGAAGGACTTCTATGATCTGGCCATGGGCAACGTGCCCTTTGGTCAGTACCACGTCAACGACCCCGCCTATAACAAGCTGGGTTTCAACATCCACAACTATTTCTTTGCCAAGGCGCTGGATCAGGTGCGTCCCGGCGGCGTTGTGGCCTTTGTCACCAGCCGCTACACCATGGATTCCAAGGATTCCACTGTGCGGAAGTATCTGGCGGAGCGGGCCGACCTGCTGGGGGCAATCCGGCTTCCCAACAACGCTTTCAAGGCCAATGCCGGGACCGAAGTGGTGTCCGACATTATTTTCCTGCAAAAGCGGGACCGCCCCGCCATTGAGCAGCCAGGATGGGTGCAGGTGGGAGAAAATGAAGATGGCTTCAAGATCAACAGCTATTTTCTGGAACACCCGGATATGGTGCTGGGCACGGCCACCTCGGAGAATACGCAGTACGGCAGGCAGGATTACACCGTTGCGCCCATTGCCGGGGCGGACCTCTCCCAGCAGCTTGCCGTGGCCATTCAGAACCTTGCCCCGCCCGACCGGGAGCTGCTGGAAATTGAGCCGGAACAGGAGGACGGCAAAGAGATTGAATCCATTCCCGCCGACCCCTCTGTACGCAATTTCAGCTATGCTCTATTCGATGGCAAGCTGTATTTCCGCGAAAATTCCCGCATGAAGCCCGTGGACCTGGGCAAGACCCCCACGGAGCGGGCCATGGGCATGATCGCCATTCGGGACTGCGCCCGGAAGCTCATTGATTTGCAGTTGGAAAACGCCGGGGACGATGTAATCAAGGCGGAGCAGACCAAGCTCAACCGCCTTTATGACGCTTTCACGAAAAAACATGGTCTGTTGAACAGCCTGGGCAACAGGAGGGCCTTTGAACAGGATTCCTCCTACCCCCTGCTGTGTTCTCTGGAAGTGGTGGACGATGAAGGAAATTTGGAGCGCAAGGCGGATATGTTCACCAAGCGCACCATCCAGAACCGGCAGGCCGTCACCAGCGTGGACACGGCGGTGGAGGCCCTGGCGGTGTCCATTGGCGAGAAGGCCCGCGTGGACCTGGAGTATATGGCGGGGCTGATGGGCGGACCTGAGAAAATTCCGCAGATCGTGGAGGATTTGAAGGGCATTATCTTCAAGGACCCCGCCACCGGCCCCTTTGATTTTGCCGAGGACGGCGAAAACTGGTCGAAGGGCTGGCAGGCGGCGGACGAATACCTTTCCGGCAACGTCCGGGTGAAGCTGGCCCAGGCCCGCGCCGCCGCAGAAGATAACCCGCAGTTTGCTATCAATGTGGAGAAGCTGGAACAGGTACAGCCCAAAGACCTGACCGCCACGGAGATCAGCGTCCGGGTGGGCGCGTCCTGGATTGACCCGGAGATTTACCAGCAGTTCATGTTTGAGCTGCTGGGAACATCGGAACGTCTGCGGGAGAAGAAGATTCAGCTCCGTTATTCCGATTCCTCCGGCGAGTGGCGGGTCCAAGGAAAGAACGAGGACAGCCGGGATAACGTCCGTGTCCACACTACCTACGGCACCAAGCGCGTCAACGCCTATGAGCTTTTTGAGGCCGCGCTGAACCAGCGGGACGTGCGGGTATTCGATAAAAAATGGATAGGCGGCGAGGAAACCCGCGTTCTCAACGAGGAAGAAACCACGTTTGCCCAGCAGAAGCAGGAGGCGATCTGCGAGGCGTTCAAGGAGTGGATTTTCAAGGACCCGGAGCGCCGGGAGGCGCTGTGCCGGAGGTACAATTCGATCTTCAACGCGACCCGGCCCCGTGAGTACGACGGCTCCCATATCCGCTTTGCGGGCATAAACCCGGAAATTTCCCTGCGGCCCCACCAGCAAAACGCCGTGGCTCACATCCTCTATGGCAAGAATACGCTGCTGGCTCACTGTGTCGGCGCGGGCAAGACCTTTGAAATGGTTGCCGCCGCCATGGAGAGCAAACGCCTGGGCCTGTGCCAGAAATCCCTATTCGTTGTCCCTAACCACCTGACGGAGCAGTGGGGCGGCGATTTTTTGCGCCTGTATCCCGGCGCGAAGGTGCTGGTGGCCACCAAGAAGGACTTTGAACCCCACCGCCGCAAGAAGTTCTGCGCCCGGATCGCCACCGGAGACTATGACGCTGTTATCATCGGCCACAGCCAGTTTGAGAAGATTCCTCTCTCTCCCGAACGGCAGAGCGCCGTCATCCGGGACCAGATTGACGAAATTATAACCGCGATTGAGAGCGCGAAAGAGGAAGATGGCGACCACTTTACCGTCAAGCAGATGGAAAAAACCAAGAAAAATCTGGAGGCTAAACTGGAAAAGCTGGCGGCGAAGGAGAAAAAGGACAATGTGGTGACGTTTGAGGAACTGGGCGTAGACCGTCTGTTTGTGGACGAAGCACATTCGTTCAAAAATTTGTTCCTCCACACAAAAATGAGCCGTGTGGCGGGCATTGCTCAAACGGACGCGCAGAAGTCCAGCGATATGTACGGCAAATGCCGCTACATGGACGAAATCACCGGCGGGCGCGGTATTACTTTCGCCACCGGCACGCCGATCTCCAACAGTATGGTAGAGTTATATACCATGATGCGCTATCTCCAGTTCGACACGCTGGTGGAAAACGGACACCGCCATTTTGACAACTGGGCGGCGGATTTTGGCGAGAAGGTCACGGCTATGGAGCTGAAGCCGGAGGGCACGGGCTTTCGTACCAAGACCCGGTTCGCCAAATTCTACAATCTACCGGAGCTTATTAACATCTGGAAAGAGGCCGCTGACATTCAGACGGCGGATATGCTGAAGCTCCCCACCCCGGAGGCGGAGTACATCACCGTCACCACCGAACCCAGCAGCTTTCAGCAGGAAATGGTGGCGGAGCTGGGCGAACGGGCGGAGGCCGTGCGGAACAGAGAAGTGGAGCCGGACGAGGACAATATGCTGAAAATCACCTCGGATGGCCGCAAGCTGGCTCTGGACCAGCGTTTGCAGAATCCCCTCCTGCCTGACGACCCGGACAGCAAGGTCAATGCCTGTGTCAAGAACGTCCTAGCTGAATGGCGGGACAGCGCGGACATTCGGGGGACCCAGCTTATTTTCTGTGATCTCAGCACACCCAAAAACGATGGTAAGTTCAATGTCTATAACGATATTAAGGAGAAGCTGATCGCCCAGGGGATTCCACAGGAGGAAATCGCTTTTATTCACGACGCCAACACCGAAGCGCAAAAGGCGGAGCTGTTCGCCAAGGTACGCCGGGGGCAGGTTCGGGTACTGATCGGCAGCACCCAGAAAATGGGAGCTGGCACCAACGTCCAGGACCGCATTGTGGCGTCTCATGACCTTGACTGCCCATGGCGGCCCGCTGATTTGGAGCAAAGAGCCGGTCGGTCGCTGCGCCAGGGCAACATGAACAAATCGGTCAAAATGTTCAAGTATGTCACCAAGGGCACCTTTGACGCCTACAACTGGGGGCTGGTGGAGAACAAGCAGAAATTCATCGGTCAGATTATGACCAGCAAATCCCCCGCCCGGTCCGCTGAGGATGTGGACGCCACCGCCCTCTCCTATGCCGAGGTCAAGGCCCTGGCTACCGGAGACGACCGTATCCGGGAGAAGATGGAGCTGGATGTGCAGGTGGCGAAGCTGAAAATGCTGAAATCCAACCACACCGCCATGCAGTATGAAATGCAGAACAAAACGCTGAAATACTATCCGCAGAAAATCGCGGAAACGAAGCTGTTTATTGAGGCGCTGGGGAAGGATTTGCCCATTGTCCAGGCCCATCCGGTAAAGGACGACGCTTTTTCCATGACTGTCATGGGCCAGACCTTCACTGAGCGCAAGGAGGCGGGCGAGGCCATTATCAAGGCGTGTCTGCTCATGCCCGACCCGGAGAAGCCCCTCGACCTGGGCGAATACCGGGGCTTTCCCATGCAGCTTCATTGTACCGGCTCCAAGTTCAAGATCACGATGAAGCAGCATTTGACCTATACGGCGGAGCTGGCCGATGATCCGGTGGGCAATGTTACCCGTATCAACAACGCCTTAGAGGGTATGGCCGAAAAAATCAAGGGGCATGAGAACCATCTGGAGAGACTGGAAAAGGAGCTGGTGAACGCCAGGGAAGAATCTGAGCGGCCATTTCCCAAGGAAAATGAGCTGGCGGAGAAGTCCGCCCGCCTGACCCAGCTCAACCGGGAGCTGGAAAAGCCCAGGACAAAGACGGTGGAACAGTCCCAGGATGGTGAGGACGAAGCGGATTTGGAGGGCGGCGAGGCCCCCGCGCCGGAGCCGCCCGCCCTTACCGTGCTGAGCGGTGATAAGCCGTCCATCCGGGCGGCGCTGCGCTCCTACGTTCCACCCGCGCCGGTGGCTGCTGGCGCGGAAAGAGATCAGCGAAGGGAGGCGGCACTGTGAGAAAGTACGAGGGCCGGACGGTGGGCCTTTACACAAAGGTGTCTCCGGAGGAAAAGGAGGTGATTGACCGGAAAATGGCCCTGCTGGGGACGATGAATCTGCGGGCGTACCTGCGGAAAATGGCGGTGGACGGATATGTGGTCCAGTTGGATATGTCCAGCGTGGTGGAGTTGGTGAAGCTCCTGCGCTCCATTTCCAGCAATGTGAACCAGATCGCCCGCCGCTGCAACAGCACCCGAAATCTCTACGCCCAGGACGTGGAAGATTTGCGTCAGGGCTATACGGAGGTCTGGCAGGGCATCAACGACCTGCTGAAGAAATTTGAATCGCTGTGACTGCGAGGGCGGCGGGAGCGTGTATTTTGCGCTCTCGCCGCCTATTTTTACTTGAAAGCCTATTTTCAAAATGCTTATCCTGTGTTATGATAAAAAAGTTATTTGGAATTGATGTTTTTGGGATATAATTTTCCTGATTAGATTCAGCGGAAAATATTACATCAAAAAGGAGCAGTTATCATGGATGAGCAAAACACGAAGCGCACCCGCCGCACCCCCCAGCAGATGGCCGAGGCCGTTGACAGCAAGATTGAAAAGCTGAATCAAGAGCTGGAATCTCTTGCCGCTAAAAGAGATGCCGCCAATGAGGACTTCGATAAGAAGGAGACGGCTGTTAAGGAGCGGATCGCGGCTTTAGAGCAGAAGAAAAAGGACATTCTCGCTCCCAAACCGCCGCGCAAGCCCCGTAAGACCAAAAAGCAGAAAATCCAGGATTTGATTAAGAGCGCCAGCAAAGCCGGATTAAAGCCGGAAGAAATCGCCCAGCGGCTTGGCCTGGACCAGCCGGAGGATTGAGTGTTCCGGTAATCGCCGGGTATGACAAAATTGAATACCAGCTTTTAACGTGAGGGACGACCCAAGTGTCGTCCCTCTATTTTTTTGCAAGAAAGGGTGAATGAATGCCAGGAGTAACCAAAGAACAGATCGCAAAAGCAAAGGAATGGGATTTATTATCCTATTTGCAAACCTACGAACCCCATGAGCTGAAACGCTGCGGCCCTCACGAATACTGTACCCGGACCCATGACAGCTTGAAAATCTCCCATGGGAAATGGTGCTGGAACAGCCGGGGCATCGGGGGCCGGACGGCGCTGGACTATCTCATCAAGGTCCGGGGAATGGACTTTGTAGGCGCGGTGGAGGCCCTGTGCGGCTACCGCGCCCCGCCGCCCCAGGAACAGCCCAAGCCGAAACCTCCGAAGACCTTTGAACTGCCAAAGGCCAGCCGGTTCCCCTCCATGATGCTGGCCTATCTGCAAGGCCGGGGCATCCACCCGGAGCTGCTGCAAACGTGTATCCAGGCCGGTACGCTTTATGAGAGCCAGAAGTATCAGAACTGCGTCTTTGTCGGCAGGGACCCTACGGGCCGCGCCCGGTTCGCCTGCCTGCGGGGAACGCGGGACAACTTTCGGATAGATGCGGAGGGCAGCGACAAGCGGTACAATTTCTCTCTGCTGGCCGCTGACCCAAAGTGTTCCCGGCTGGCTGTGGCGGAAAGCCCCATTGACGCCCTCTCCCTGGCTACGCTGGTGAAGCTGTCCGGGGGTGAGTGGCGGGACAGCCATTACCTTTCCCTCGGAGGAACCGCGCCCCGTGCCATGGTTCAATTCCTTCACGATCACCCGAATGTCACCCAGGTGAGCCTATGCCTGGACAATGATAAGGCCGGGATGCTGGGTATGGAGCGATTGGAACAGGCCATTCGGAAGGACCCGGAACTGTCCCAGCGGGTGAAGCTGATTTACCGCAATCCGCCATCTGCGGAACACGGGAAAGACTACAATGAATTTCTCTGCGCCCATATCCAGGCGGTGCGGCAAAAGCAGTATCAGCGGGAGGGAGCACGGTGATATATTTTATTACTCCCGCCCCAATAGCCAGTCAACGGAAACATGAAGCGCATCGGCCAAAGCGCATAGTTCAAAATCAGAAACAGGGCGTTTCTGTCCCTCTAAAAGTGACAGCGCGGGGATACTGATTTCAATACCGGAAGTCTGCAATTTTGCCAGCAAGTCCACTTGTTTCATACCAATCTGTAGACGGGCTTCTGTTACGCGCCCACCGACTATGTTGCGGTTGCCTAATGCCAATTTCCGAGTTTTCATTCAGTCTCCCCCCTTTTTATCATCAGTATATGAAAAAAAGGGGTTTACAAATTTGGTAATACCAAATATAATAAATTTGGCGTTGCCAAATTTGGACTATCTCTATTTTTAGGAGGAATCCATGGCAATCTCCAACATACTCCCCCGGAAGATCATGCGGAACCGGACCCGGCAGCAGTCCATGGCGGACCGGCACGACTATGACCAGAAAGCGGAGAAAACCCAGGACGGCGAGCTGGTGTCCTCGTTCATGTGTTCCCCGGAAACCGCCGCCGAAGAATTTGAACTTAGCAAGCGGCTTTACTTCCAGATCACCGGACGGAGCCAGCCCGTCCATCGGGACGTTATCATGTACCGGGTCATTCAATCCTTCAAACCAGGAGAGGTCAGCCCGGAAGAAGCCAACCGGATCGGCTATGAGCTGGCGATGAAACTCACGGAGGGGAAACACCAGTTTGTTGTGTCCACCCATGTGGACAAGGCCCATATTCACACGCACATAGAATTTAACAGCACCAATCTCAACTGTGACGGAAAATTTGTAAACCCCAAGGATTCTTACCTGGTTCTCCGGCGGCTCAATGACGATTTGTGCAGGGCGCATGGCCTGTCCGTCATTGAAAACCCGAAGCCGAGTACAAAAGAGCGGAAGCAGAAGGAGATGGAGGCGGTCAGGCATGGGCGCAGTCACAAAGAGCGTCTGCGCCAGACTATTGACCGGGTACTCCCCGACTGCCGGGACTACGACGATTTTCTGGCTAGGATGCGGGCCGAGGGCTATGAGATCAAGGAGGGCAAAACGCTGTCCTTCCGCGCCCCCGGCTGGGACCGTTTCACCCGCTCCAATAAGCTGGGGGCCGACTACACCAGGGAGGCCCTGCGGGAGCGCAGCGCCCACCGGGGCGGGCGGTCTGCGGCGGCGAAAAAGCCCGTTCCCCACGCTGGCCGGAAAGTCAATATGCTCATCGACATTCAAGCAAAAATGGCGGCTGGCAAGGGCGCTGGTTATGAGCGTTGGGCGAAGATTTTTAATCTGAAAGAGGCGGCGAAAACCCTTAACTTTCTGATTGAGAACGGCCTGACCGACTATGATGAATTGGCGGCACGGGCGGAACAGGCCGGTGATCGCTTTGACGAGGTTGCCCGCCGTATCAAGCAGTTGGAGGGCCGCATGGCCGAGGTTGCCCAGCTCAAGACCCATATCATCAATTACTCCAAGACACGGGAGGTTTATGCTGCCTATAAGAAGTCCCGCCACAAGAAGGAGTTTCTGGCGGAGCATGGGGATGAGATCACCAAGCATGAGGCGGCGAAAAAAGCCTTTGACGCTCTGGGCGGCAAGCCCATCCCCAAGGTGGCCCAGCTCTCCGAACAGTACGCCGCTCTGCTGGCGGAGAAGCAAGAGCAGTATGCGGAGTACAAGGCTCTGCGGCAGGATATGATCGCCTACCGGACGGCGAAGCAAAACGTAGATAAAATTCTCGGATTAACACCGGAGGCTCAGGAGCAGAATAGAGAACAGAAGCCAGAACGGTGACTGCAAAAAACTCCCGTGCCGCTGGCACGGGAGATTTTTTATTAGCTGAAATCATGCTGGATTCTATTCACTCTCCCGGTAGCGGATCACCGGGCACTGTTTGATTTTCTTCCCAACCTTCCGCCGCTGCAAAGCAAATACCATATCCGGGGAGCGTTCAAAAAAGCCCTCTCCCTTTTTCCAGCTCATGCCGCACCTGCAATGCTGCAAGCCGATAAACTGCTGCTTCATTTTCCTGCCGCAGTTCGGACAAATCTTGTTGCTGCGGCCCTTCTTCCGGGGCGTGGCCGGAGTTTTCTTTTTGGGCGGCGGGGCCTCTGGAATCCCATGCTCCTGGATGCGGGTTTCATATCGGGGCAGTTTGGAGAGGAACGCCCGGTGTACCTCGTCATAGGGAACCCATATCGCAAGAGATTTTATCTTATCGTAGATTCTGGCGGTGATCTTTTCAGCAGCTTCATCCCCAGGCATTTCCCCGTGTTCCTGGTAATGCTCACAGACGGCCCGGAACATCCATTCTGAAATTTTCGCCTTTTGCTTCTGCCGCAAATCCTTATAGGTTTTGTTTGGCTTGGCCTGCATTTTGTAAGCAAGCGAGTGGTGGTTTCCCTTCATAAAATGTTTCATCCCTGCTGGTCAATATGCTGAGATTATATGCCGATAGCGGGGACCTGTCAATCGTCTGCTCATAAAATCAGAGCGGGTTAAGAAATTCTTTCTTCAAACGGTCAACCACGTCCAAAATGGTCTTTTGTTGGCTTTCGCTCAAATCGTCCAGATAAAGATAAGAGCGATTTTCCATCCCCAGCATATAGTCCAAGGACGTATTGTAAAGCACCGCCAGTTTGACAAGCTGCTCCACGCTGGGAGTGATGGTATTGCACTCATAGCCGCTGATTGTAGCCCGTGTCACTTCCAGCCGGTCCGCAACATCTGACTGTGAAAGCCTTTTGCCCTCTCGCAGTTCTTTCAGTCGTATTCCAAAATCATAAATAGCCATACCGTCACCCCCTGACTTTGCCTTTATTCTACAAGACGGATAGCAATTTTAACTTATCATTTTTATCTTAATTACGACATTTATAATTGACAGTCTGCCACAGGCAATATAGAATATTCGAGAAACCATCAAAGGGGGAGGTTTTTAGATGGTAGGTACAACCTGCGCCTTCACCGGCCACCGTCCGCATAAATTTCCCTGGAAGGACAATGAGGCGGACCCACGGTGCATAGCGTTGAAAGAAACCCTGGCGAGGCAGATCGCAACGCTGGCCGGGGCCGGGGTGACAGAGTATTTTACCGGAGGCGCGGACGGAACCGACTGCTGGGCGGCGGAGATCGTGCTTGACCTCCGTGAGAAAAATCCCGCGCTGAAACTCCGCTGTGTCCTGCCCTATGGAGGGCAGGCGGACAGGTGGAGTGATTCAGCGCGGGAGCGGTATCATTCTATTCTGAAACGGGCCGATTCGGTGGACTATGTGAGCCGCCAATATTATGACGGCTGTATGATCGACCGGAACCACCGGCTGGTGGAATCAGCTGGCTTGCTGCTGGCGGTTTTCAGCGGAGTGCGGCGCAGCGGCACCGGCGCAACGGTCAACTATGCCCGGAAGTTGGGGCGGGAGATTATCTTGATTGACCCGCTTACCCGGTCTGTGACCCATGAGGGGGGCGGAGCATGAAACGGTTTCCTCTTTTGCTGCTGGTAATACTGCTGTTCATTCTGGCCGGGTGCGGAGCAGATCAACACACGGCCCCGGATGATGAAACCAGATATTCCTCCGACACATCAGCCGAGGACTGCTATCTGTGCGGGGGCGGCATAGAAGATTTGATGCCTTCATATTGGGGACAGAACAATGTCGCACTCATCAGCTTGAACACTTTTGAGATTAAGCCGATTGAGATTAACCGCTACGACAGGTTGAGCAGACGGCTGATTGAGGAATATGCTGGCGTTGTGTCTTTTGGCGGCGGTGGCAGCATTGACGGTGGATTCTCCGCTAACTTGTTGTTAGAGTATGACCGAGGATACGCCACTGGCTCCGTGGACTTTCTCAATGACGAAACGCTGGACGTAGACAAAGCAGCTTCTTTCTTGTGCGCTGACTGTCTGAATGAGATTTTGCCGCAGAAGGTCAGCCGGTACTTTGGTGTTGGCGCAATCCATCTTGGAACAAAGAAAATCCGGGTATTTGAGGAAAACTTTGCCGGATTCGGACTTGGGGATTTCTATTTTGACTGCAATCTGATGGAACGCAAGAACAGCGATTCTAACCAGATGGATATTTTGATTTTTTACTGTCCGATACGGTATGAGGAAACGCCCTGAAAGGGCGTTTCCCTTCCTGCGCGGATGTGCAGGAATGAGCGACCGAAGGGAGCGCAAAGCCACGCCGTCAGGCGTGTTCGACTGGACGCAGAGCGGCCAGTCCGGGGCTTGGGGGGACCCCAACGGGCGTATTGGAAAATCCGAAAAGGATATTCCAATACATTGCTCGCCCGTGTTATCGGAACGTTTCTATAAAGTTACCCCAGCTTCCGCAAGTTAGTCAGGCTGAATGTCCGGCCGCCGTCTTTGGTGTAGTGGTAGTTAAAGGGGCTTAAAAACTCGCAAACCTCAAAGGTGTCCAGGTTAATCACGATATAATTGTTACCATAGGAGAAGTCAAGCGGGCCTTCACCAAAGGTTCTGGGAGTTTCCATGCCGGAAGGATCGTACCAGTTGATCACATGAGTTACATTTCCAAGATTGTTGGTATAGTAACTGTTTGTATACAACCACGATCCACGCTGAACATCGACCAGCAGCGCATTGGGGGCGGAATACGGGGCACTGCTGGAGAAGGAGCCCAAATACACGCCTCTGGCCTCAAACATAGTCATGGACATATCCCGAGCAGAGTAGCCCAGCGACGTATACCAAGTCTCGTGTTCTTCCCAAGTCAGCTTAGTCAAGATATTGTTGCCGTTGGCTAAAACCCGACTGTTATCATAATACAGCACCACGCGAGCGAGGTCATCCGTTGTATCAACAATAGCCTGAGCACCAGAGGGATTTGAGCAGTTCCACATCAACTTGTAATTTCCAACCTCGTTTCCGGTGGCAGACCCAATTACAATAGCGTACTGCCCAGCCGGGATGGTGATGTAGGCTTCCCCTTTATTGGCAAGAGCGATAAAGTTGGTAGGAGCATCCAAGTAACCGTCCTTTATAGTGTAAAGGATAGCCTTCAAATTGGGGTTGGACGAATTGAGCTTGAGGAAAGAAAGGCGCGTATTGGGCAGTGTAACAACATAAGCGTCATACACTGTTTCCAGCGTACTGTTACCCACAAATACCGGGTCATTAATCGCCCAGTTAGTTCTGGAGTTGACGGCATTGCCAGGTACACCGGAGAGCGAAAATTCAGACTGCTCCGCTTGTACCAGAGCGTCTAAATCATCAAACTTTTGTGCAGGTACTACATCGGCTTCACCCGCAGACAACGACTGAATGCCAACATCCTGCGCATCGGTTGCTGTAACCTCCGGCACAAAGCTGTCCTCGGCTGCAAAGGCAGTCAAAGAAAAGCAACTGACAATCAATGCCAGCGCACACATAAGGCTTGCAAATTTCTTCATATGCAGTGTTATCCCTTCTTGTAAAATGTCACGCTTTAGAAATCGCGTTTTGAAAAGAGTTATAGACGCTTTTCCGATCAATATAAGTCGTTCTGATTGTGCCGGACATCCAGGACTTTTCCGTCACCCATCCCCGGTTGCGATCAATGAGTGCATCCAGCGAATCCATCAGCCGGTCCATAAACGGATCGAAGGAGGAATTAAGCATATTGGACAGCTTTTCGCTGATACCGGCGTTCCCGGCGCTGGTTTTCAATGCGCTGTACTGCGCCGCAAGATGATGCCCCAGAGCCGCATCGCTATCGTAGACGCTCCATTTGGGATTTTCCAGTTGCTGGGAAAGGGCTTTCGCATAAATACCGGCAAATGCTAAATCATTTCCGTCATAGGGGGCCTGCTCATTGACAGACTGCTTTTGCGTTTCTGTAGACGATGTGCCGGCGCTTTGCCGAAGCTGGGCCGCCATGTATGCGTCATCCTGTTTGAGCCACTGTTTATCGGGATCGGTAATGCTTACATAGTCCCCATTTTTTTCAATGTAATCTATGTACGCATTGGCCTTTTGATCCACCAGTGTCAACACGCTGTTACGCATATCCTCCGTTGCTCCAGACTGCCCTAAGTCCTCGAAAAAGCCGCCGACGCTTTCCGCGTAGGAGTTCGCCATCTTCTCTTTTGCCGCTGTATAAATCTGTTCCAGCTTTTGCAGCTCCGCTTCCTGCTTGTCGCCTGTAAATTGAGTTTGGATGCGGTCCTTCAAAACTGCGTACCGGGAGGCGAGGTAATCGGCCTTTTGCTCGAAACGCTGGGCGTTGCCGAAGTTGATGCCGATTTGAAAAAGATCGCTTTCGACCCCACGCCAGTCGATTTCTTCTCCCAGTCCTTTTTCCGCAAGTTCGCTGCGAAATTTCTCCAGGTCCTCTTTTGAGATTTCATCTTTTGTAATCAGCTTTAGCGGTTCAAAGGAAGCGTTTTCAGAGCCGTTTCCCAAAATATAGGCGTCAACGCGGAATTGCTTCATATACTGGTTGAGAAGCGCGTCCTCCTCGGTGTAAGACGCTCGCTCTGACGGCGGCAGAAGCTCCGCCTGCAAGCGACTGTCGGGAGCGACCCTTGTACATGAAGTATTCCCCAGCACCCGCATCTGATCTGAACTGGGTTTATAAATGCCGGAGTGCGCCGTTACCTGGGAGCGAGTTCCTATTTCCACACGGTCATACTTCACTGAAGGTGTCTGTTTTGAAGCAAGAGGTAAATTAGTCCGTCTCGCCAAAACATCCGTAGTGCCTGCATATTGATGTGCTTGAATTTGACCAACAAACATTCTGTTTCACCTCGCATTTGACCAGCAACAATCATGAAGACTGTCACTGTTATTTTCAAGAGAGCATTTTAATGATTACATCCACCCCCATTGATGGACAAGAACTATGCCCCCTTTCATGCTTTTGCCCTTTCATCTATATAAACGAGAACGCGAAGCAAAAAAGGACGCCAGTATAAGAAAAATTTTACATGGACTTTCAACAAAACCAGGGCAAGCGCGGCTGCGCCTGCCCTGGCTTAAAAGCTGTGATACAAATTTCGCTGAATACATCGGGAAAAGGGGCTGTTAGCAAGTTCCAGAAGCACTTAGAGCATTCTGGGGTTCGCCGTCGATAGTGTAGTCCACGGTCAACTGATAGGTTTTCCCTTTCTCCACAGAGACATCTTTGCTGAAAGTAATAGAACTTTTGGCGCTTTCCTCCCAAGAGCCAATCAATCGACTGCCATTCCATAGTTCAATAGTAGCGGAAATGTCGCTTCGGGCACTGTCGGCTCGAATATAAACATAGCAATAAGCTGTGGTGTCACTGAAATCTAAGAGCGCCTGATTATTGTTTACACGCGACGCTTGAGCATATTCCGATGTTGATAAAAGCAACAAAACCAAAAAGGGAAGAATAAAATGTCTTTTCCTCACTCGTCTCACCCCCCTTCTTATCCCTCATTAAGTATTAACGGAAAATTAGCACGATTTAGGACACCTCTTCAAAGAAAATTTTTATTTCACTTCCTGCTGTTCCACACTCTCGGCCATTCTAATTATTTCATCACCACTGAATGGTGCCGAAATGGTGAATAATGCTCCTGCCTCGTCATTCATCCACATAAGAACACTTTCTTTTCCTGGTTCTGAATCTAAATATAAATCGGCTGAATGACCGTCTATCAAAATGTGTTTAATTTCAGCACCATCACTCTCAACCTGTGCTTCCATTGATTCAGTGTACATAGTATAAGAAAACATTGCAAGTTCCTCGTCTGTTTTTTTGTATTCTATCTTGACATTCCGAGGACTAGAATATTCCGAAATCACCTCATAGCCGTCAGGAATCCAGGTTGGCCGGTAAATAATATCTTCCAGACTATCTTTCTTTTCACCGACATAATGGTAAACAGACCAGCCCTCGCTTACTTCCCGTATCCATCCCCAAAATGCGGCCCGCGCTTCACTGCTCAAGGCCAACAGACAGCTACTACCCAAAAGAAGGGCAACAAGAAAGCAGGCAACACTTTTCTGCATCCAATATTGGACAGGGTGATCTACACGTCTAATTAGCTTTTTCATCCTGCGCTCAAACTTTGGCGAGAATGTTTCTTCGCATTCCTCCGGTTCGGGGAGGGACGCAAGAATCGCTTCTTCTACCTTTCTGGCTGCATCATGTAATTCCTTATCCGAAATCATATGTCTCCTCCTTTCTCCTTTTCATATAACTCCTTCAATTTCGCTTTTGCCCGCTGGTTCAGCTTGCTTGCCGCCGCAAGGGAAATGTTCAGTATTTCAGCAATTTCTTGTATGCGGTAGCCGTGGCTGTATTTCAAAAGAATAACTTCACGATACCTAGGTGGTAACTGCAAAATACACCACTGTAACCGATTTTCACATGGAATTGATTCAACAAAACAGATTTCATCCTCGACAAGTTCCTCAGCTTCATGTTTATTGTGATCCCGAATTATATCTATTGCTTTGCGCTCTATTGTTATAACGATATAGCCATGCGTTTCTGGACTGTCAATATTACCTAATTTTGAAATATTTTTTGCGATGCTTAAAAAGGCATTATGTACAGCATCCTCCGCGTCTTGGGCATTGTTCAAATATTTTTTCGCAATATGGAGCATATAGTCACGATATTTAAGATAAAGCTGCTCAAACTTTATCTTGTCTGCGGGGCTTTCTATCATTTGAAGGTAAAGCATTGATAGCCTCCATCTATATAGATAATAGTCATATATTATATCACTTTTCAATTTTTTTCGCAATGGAGAAAGTAAGCGCCTAGTTCATAGCCGATGAATACCAGGTGGACGTGGATTTTTCGTTAGACAAGGAAATCACTAAATGGCTTAATTTTTCTGAAAATTTGCCGATAAATAACATATAGAATTTTCCATGATGCAATTTTTAATAAATAAGGAGGAAAAGCTATGACAATCAATAGCATTGCGAGAATGATGGTCAGTAGAGACCGGTTTCAGAATCAGATGGCCGAGCCAATGCTTCCAAATGGATCGTTACCGCCTAAAGGCCATGTGAACCCGTATTATCCCGAAAGTATGAATATTACGGGGATGAAAGCATCTGATTTTAAGACTATTCCAGTATCGAAAGAAGTGGAGGCACAGGTTAAGGATATAGCTTTTCAGCATATGAAGAAGAACTACGGTATGACCGATCCTAACAGGAGTGATTTGGCGGATGCTATTAAAGCATACGTTTCTAAAATTCCCGAAAAGGATCGAGTTCATGCGGTCCGCACACTTACTAATATCCATCGTGCAGAGGCAATTAGATTGGAGGACTTTGTAAAATCCCGCGTTCCTGGCTGGCAGGTGGGGCAGCCCTTTGACACAAGCATCTTAAATGAATACCAGCAGGGTATGGATATGAAAGCATAGGAATAGGGATGTAACCCTCAAAAATCTAAATATTTATAATAACAAAATCCAGAGGACGGTTTTACAACGAAAACCGTCCTCTAGATTTTTACTTCTAAAAGAAAGCTATTGCAACACAAGAATGTTTATCTTATCAATAATTATACCACACAGTCATTCTTGCTGTTGCTGTAGACACATCCGTAAATGCGGACCCCGTATTGTAAATTTGGATGAACCATTTCCCGCTTGGACTACAGTCCTTAAATTCATCGAATTTGAGGGTGGTTGTGGCACCAACATAACGCTCGGCCCAAGTTCCATCCGGAGCTGTAACCACTAAATAAAATGGGATGCTGCCTCTACTGACAGAAACATGAACCTCTACATCCGTCACAGACGATTTATCGGGAACGCTGCCAGAAGAAACCGGGTCCAACTTAGAAGGCTTCCCCGCCATCGTATTCAGCGTACCCGTACCGCCTGTGAAATAGTTCGTGGCACGGGCCACAACGCTTTCCTGCACCTGTACTTCCTGGGCCGCATCATCGGGAGCTGCCGCAAGAGCTGTGGTTGACATAGTGAACATCATGGCGCAGACAGCGACCAAGGCCAAAAGTTTCTTACCCATAAATAATGCTCCTTTTATATAGTTTTTTGCCTCCCCAATATCCCATATCAGCGGAGGCGCAGTGTTTGGCCGGGGACTTTCATCCCTTCGGCATTTACAAACAAATAATGTCACGCTACCCAGCAACTTGCCTGACACAACAATGCTCCCCTCCTTCCAAAATAGTATGTGGATGAACGTGAGCAACTTGGACTTTTGCACATCCACCCAATAATACATATCAGGAAAGCTAAAGGGTTTTATAGCAACATTCAAAATTATGGATATAGCCGGGCATGAACACTAGGCACACCCTATATCTAAAATAAGGCGGCACATTAGGTTGTCACGCCCTAGAAGCTGTTACGTTTTTTGAAAGTAACTATAATTAAGTTAGTTTACATTATTTGCTGTAAACAGGAAAATTGACTTTGCAGGTCCAGAAAAGTGCGTACTACTGTGTTACCATCAAAGTATCCATCACTTTGAGATTGCTGGTAAATTTATTTGTGAAATTTTACAGGATTATTTTACCACACCGGCATCTTTTTTTCAAGTCGTTTCATGTGGATTTCTTCGATTCCTAGCCAAAATTTGTTGTATAACCCCCTCTATGCGGATAATTTGTTCTATTAGCGCAAAAAATAAAGTGCTATTAGCAAATATGCAAATCTAGTAGTGCAATGTAAAATTGGACTACTAGGTTATAGATGCTTTTCATTCTTATGAAGGGGGGATTTTTCATGGATGATAAAAAAGCGTTAAGGGTTGAAATAGGGCTGCGCGTGAAAAGATTGCGAGAAAACCTCAATTTGTCTCGAAAGAATTTTGCGGAAATAGTTGATATTTCTGAGTATTTTTTAGTACAGGTTGAACTTGGCAAGCGTGGGGTTTCAAATGTGACGCTCTGCAAAATGGCTGAGGCATTATGCACCACTACAGATTACTTGTTGACTGGACGGGAAGGAATGTCCGATGTTTCTTCAATCACCGCTCTACTGGAGAAAGTAGATGCCCCATTTCTGATTGGAGCGGAAATGCTGCTCAAAGGGTATATCAACAGTATCAATTTTATTAAAACAAAAGCAGAAAAACAGTGGAAGGGAGAGAAGTAGCGGCCCAACAATTCTATTCAAACTTTCTCAATTCTTTTGAATCTAATGTATCATGCAATTAAGGCATCGAGGGAGACAGCAACTCCCTCGGTGCCTTTTATTTTTGGGAGGGGGTGTCCTATTGAAATGGCCCTTTTGAGATAATCCACATCGACACAAGCTGCGGTGACGTATATAAGCCGCCACCTCAGTTTTTCAAAGAAGCGCGAACAGCCTTGTGGTTGTTTGCGCCCCTTTTTTATCTCGACTGGTTTCGACAATATTCTCTGTTGTATTTTAGGGAATATTGTCGAAATCAGCCGAGTTTTTTTGTCCGTTTCTGCGAATATGAGCGAATTTCATTTTATTTTGAAAAAAGTATCAGTTTATTTGCAGTTTGTGGCAGAGCGTACTATCGTGCCCGTGCTCCACCCCCGGAAATCTGAACCTTGAACCTATTTTCAGATTTTCGGAGGAATACAGATGAACGACCGTAACAAAAGGAAAAATGTTTCAAATATTTTTTTCGTGTGTTCTATAACCGAACACACGAGGGATTATCATATCCCCCAAGGAGTGATGGAAGGGGGTGTAAACACATGAGTCCCGCAGAGCGACGCCAAGAATTGCTGGAAGTGCTGTGCCTGAGAAGGCACGATACATACGACAATCTGGCCCATGAGTTCAATGTCTCCAAAATGACCATCCGCCGTGATGTTGCGGTACTCATGTGTTCCTACCCGATTGAAACTGTCCACGGAGGCCGTCATGGTTGTGTCAGAGTAATAGAGGGTTACTATCTCAACTACAGACCCCTTGCTCAAAAAGCTCTCAACCCAAAGCAGACTGCGCTTCTCAGGAAACTGAGGAAACAGCTTGCGGGCGATGACCGCGATACGATCAACAGCATCCTCGTCCAGTTTGCTCCCTGACATAAATTCCCCAGCACCTTGACAAACAGCGGGACAAGCTCCCGTTCATATTCAGTATGTAAGTGCTGCATCCTGCATCAGCCGCACAATCGCCACGACTGCCTGCGGGCCGGGAACCAATGAAAGGGGGTGGACCCTCGTTCCCTGCCCGTCAAAACGATAGTATCAAAGGCACGAGCGACACCTGGGCGGCTGTCCGGCGCTGGCAACGCCGCAGGCGCGGGATACACCGCAAACACCCGTATCGCAGGGTAAAAGGGAGATGCTGGGGGAACGGCCTGGGCAGCTTAGTCACCTGCCGCCACCGTCTGCTGGCACCGCGCCGACCCGCCATGGTTGGGCTTACATACTCCCGTGCCGGGGGAGAGCAGTAAGGCGGTCATGCCGCCCGATAATACGGCACACATTTTTATAAAGGGTATTCAAGGGAACCCGCGCCGGTCATATTTCCTTACAGAAGAAGGACACAGCCAGGACCGGCGCGGCCCTTCCCCCCCCACCGGATGAAAGACCTGAAGCCATAGGCCAACTGTGGCCCCAGGTGTTCCATCCGGCAAGGATGAACGATAACAGGCCGGCGGCCAGGGAGGTGAAAATATGCTTGTTCCAATCAGTGAAATCAAAGTCAACGCTGGACGGCGGGAGGTGGACCCGGAGGGAGTGCAGGAGTTGGTGGACAGTATTTCCAAGGTGGGCTTGCTCAACCCCATCACCATTGACCGGGAGCATACGCTGATCGCCGGATTGCACCGGCTGGAAGCGGCAAAACTGCTGGGATGGACGGAGATTGAGTGTAATGTCAGCAGTTTGGAGGGCCTACTGGCAGAGCTGGCGGAGGTTGATGAGAACGTGGTCAGGAAGGGCTTATCTGCCGTGGAGTACAGTGATTTACTTCTGCGCCGGAAGGAGATTTATGAAGCCCTTCACCCGGAGACGAAAAATGGCGGAGATCAAAAAAGCGAAAAAATCAGAACGTCAAAATGTCGTTCTGATTCTATGAAATCCTTTGTTCAAGATACTGCCGAGAAGTTAGGCGTCGGTAGAAGGACAGTTGAACGTCAAATTCAGACCGCTAAAAATCTGACTACCGAAGCAAAGGATATTATCCGGGACACCGGCACCAAAATCACGAAAAAGGACGCTTTGAAGCTGTCCCGTCTGGAACCGGAGCAGCAGAGGGACGCGGCCAGCCAGTTAGCAGCGGGGGAAATCAAATCCATGGGTGAGTACCATCCTGCCCCGGCAGAGGAACCGCAGCCCCCGGAGCCTCCAATGCCGCCCTCCGTTCCCTACACCCTGGGCGATAAACACTATGCCAGTATAGAGGAATCCGTAGCCGATCTCAAGAATCCCAATAAAGATTGCAGTTATAACCCGGACACGCTGCTTGCGGATATTGACGGCTTTGTAGATACCTTCCACAAGAATTTCGCATGGTATAACGACCCCTTCTGCACAGTCGTTTTCCCCGACATATCCCTGGTGCAATTTGATTTTGTACGTCAGCGTTTTACCACCATTACCTCTGCAATAGAGGATTTATTAAATCTAATGGAAAGGAATATGAACAAATGAGCTATCGAAAAAAGCGTCATACCTCCAAACCGGAGCCTTTGGAGCGTCAGACCACCATCCCCGAAGTGAAGTACCACAACCCTGGCGTGAGCCGTGACCTCTCCACCGCCAAGCTGACCTCCGGCCTGCCCTATCAGCGGCCTGTGGAGACGGAGGATGTGGACAAGCTGATTGCCAAGTGGAACCCCTGTCTGCTGACCCCCATTGTGGTCAGCTTTCGGGATGGCAACTTCAACGTAGTGGACGGCCAGCACCGGATTGCCGCCATGCGGAAGATGGCGGGCGGCGGGGATGTGACCGTCCCCTGTATCATCTACAGTGGCCTGACCTACGAGCAGGAGGCCGAGCTGTACTATATGCTGGATCAGACCAGAGGAAAGCTGCGGCTAGGCCACGCGACCAAGGCCCTGGTGGAATCCGGGGCGAACGCGGAGATCATTGATGTGAAGCAGCGGGTAGAGGACGCTGGCTTTACTTGGGCACTGGACCGGCCCACCGGGGAACCCTTTGAAATTTCTACCACCCGCGCCGTTATCAACGCTTACCGGCTCCTGGGCGGTGCGGCCTTCTCCCGTATGCTAGGCCTGATCGCCGGGGCGTGGCATGGGACCCCCAACTCTCTCAAAGCATCCATCTTCTCCGGCATGGCGCTGTTTGTCAAAACCTATGAGACGGAGCTGGTGGATCAGACTTTCATCAAGCGGCTGTCCGCTGTTGACCCGGATGAGATTATCCGGCGTGGGAAGGTGGACTTCTCCACCAACAAGGCCGCCCTGCGGTTTGCCCGCGTCATTCTCAGCAAGTACAACAGCCAGCAGCGTGGAGGCCGCAAGCTCCCCTACCGCTTCAAGGGCTGATGAATACATACCGCCGCAGACTGAAACAGCCTGCGGCGGTTTTCTATCACAAATTTTGACCGGAGGTGAAAAAGCCCATGGAACCGTGCGTTTATACCAAAGAACAGATCGAGGCTATGCAGAACGTGGACATTCGGACGGTGGACCCCGCCGGACTGCGGGACATTCGGGATGTGAAGGTCAACACCAACCTGCCCAAGCGGGAGCGGATTCTGGATTTTATCCAGCAGATCGGCAATCCCTACTGCTACCGCCACGGGAAATATGTGGTGAAGGTCAGCTTCACCGACACGGACGTGACACTGGAGGACAGGATGCTCTCCTATATTCGCTCCAAATGCTGACACAAAATTTTTTGCAAAACACTCTGGACATTGCCGGGAAGTTATGTTAACATGACGGCAACAGGACAAACCGGCGCTCCCCTGGTTGTTAAAGTGTTTTGCTGATTGACTTTAACAATTAGGAGAGAAGAATATGAAAATTTCCGCTGAACAGGTATGGAATACCTGCGGTTACGTTCGCCTTTCCCGCGAGGACGGCGACAAGGAGGAAAGCAACAGCGTCACGGGTCAGAAGGACTTGATCCGTGACTACATGACGCGCCACCCGGAACTGCGGGAGTGCGGCATGAAAGTGGATGACGGCTACACGGGGTCCAATTTTGACCGTCCGGCCTTTCATGAGATGATGGCGGAGGTCAAGGCTGGCAAGATTAACTGCATTGTGGTCAAGGATTTGTCCCGCTTCGGCAGGGACCACTTGGGCGTAGGGGAATATCTGGAACAGTTATTTCCCTTTCTGGGTGTGCGTTTTATCGCAATCAACGACAACTATGACAGTCTGCACAGCAACGCGGAATCTGATGAGCTGGTTATCCCGTTCAAAAACCTCATAAACGAGGCATATTGCCGGGATACCTCGGTGAAAACACGGAGCCAGCTTGAGATCAAACGCCAGCGCGGAGATTTCATTGGCTCTTTTGCTGTTTTTGGCTACCGGAAGGACCCGGAGAACCGTCACCGACTGCTAGTAGATGAATACGCCGCCGGTGTGGTGCGGGATATGTTCAAGTGGAAGCTGGAGGGCATCAGTGCGGGCGATATTGCCGACCGCCTGACAGGGGCTGGCATCCCCACCCCCATGGACTACAAGCGGTCCCAGGGGATGCGCTACTCCACTTCTTTTCGGGTAAAGGAAGAATCTGTGTGGGATGCCGGAATGGTGCTGCGGATTCTGAAAAATCCGGTCTATATTGGTGTGTTGGAGCAGGGGCGCGTCACCACGCCAAGCTACCGGGTGAAACGGCTGGTGATAAAGCCCCGTGAGGAATGGGCGGTGGTGGAAAACTGCCACGAGGCTATTATTGACCGTTACGACTTTGATACGGTCCAGAAGGTGCTTGCCCTGGATACCCGCACCAGCGTCAGCGGCAGAGCGGTGGAGCTGTTCTCCGGCATGGTTTTCTGCGGCGAGTGCGGCGGGTCCATGATCCGAAAGACTGTTTCCTCCGGCAAGAAGAAGTACGTCTATTACGTCTGCGCCGCCCACAAGAACGAAAAAACCTGCTATGCCCACTCCCTGCGGGTGGAGGCGCTGAACGAAATTGTACTGGAGGCTTTGAAAAAGCATATTCAGGACGTGATCGACCTCTCCGATTTGCTGGAGCTGACCGACACGGCCCAGCTTCAGCAGGCGGGTGTGCGAAAGCTCCAGGACCGCCTAGAAAAGAAACAGGCGGAGGCCGACCGCTGGCAGACCCTTTTGCGGTCCCTCTATGAAAGCCTCCAGGACGGTGTGATCGACAAGGACGAATATCAGGATTTGCGGAAAACCTACTCCCGCCGCCGCGCCGAGGCGGAAGAACAGGCCGAGGCCATCCAGGAGGAAATGAGCCGGGAAATGGGCAATCTCTCTGAGGGCCGGGACTGGATTGAGCAGTTTCGCAAGTACCGGAACATTGACGCTCTGGACCGCACGATGATTGTTTCTTTGATTGAGCGCATCCTGATTTTCCGTGATCGCAGGGTTGAGATTGTCTACCGCTGGCACGATGAATTTCAGTGGCAGACAGATTTACTCCGGCAAACGGTCCTTCCCGGAAGGGAGGCGGTCTGAGGTGGCGAGGACGAAACGCAAGGTCAATCCCATTCTGCCGGTAGCGGCCCCCGCAGAAAAGCCCAAGCGGGTATATCAGGCGGGCGGCTATGTCCGGCTGTCGGTGGAGGACAGCGGAAAGCCCGGAGCGGACACGATTATCAATCAGCAGGAATTGATTCAGAGCTACATTGACAGCCAGCCGGATATGCAGTTCTATGACCTCTACTGCGACAACGGACGGACGGGGACCAACTTTGACCGCCCGGAGTTTGAGCGGTTGATGGAGGATGTGCGGGCCGGGAAAGTGGACTGCATTGTGGTCAAGGACTTATCCCGGTTTGGCCGCAATTATCGGGAAACCGGCAACTATCTGGAGCGGATTTTCCCTCTCCTGGATGTACGGTTTATCGCTGTCAACGACAACTTTGACACACTGACCGCCGAACGGTCCCAAGACGGCTATATTGTGCCGCTGAAAAATATCATCAACGAGGTTTATAGCAAGGACATTTCCAGAAAGCTGCTACCCGTATTCGCGGAAAAACAGCGGAACGGGGAGTTTATCGGCGCTTGGGCGATTTATGGTTACCAGAAGTGCCCCAGCGATCATCACCGGATTGAGCCGGACCCGGAAATCGTGCCTGTGATTCGGGAAATTTTTCGATGGCGGCTTTCCGGCATGAGCTATCAGAACATTGCCCGGAAGCTGAATGAGCGGGACATCCCTGCTCCTGCACGGTATCACTATTTGAAGGGCACCGCAAAATCCGAACGCTACGCCAATGCGATTTGGAATGTATGCTCCGTTAAAAACATACTGACCAGCGAAGTTTACCTGGGTCATATGGTACAGGGCCGGAAACGCTCCGGGTTGTCCGAGGGCAGAAAGTCCTGCCGTGTCCCAAAATCCGAGTGGGTAATTGTTCGTAATACCCATGAGCCGCTGGTAGATGAAGAAACCTTTCAGGCGGTTCAGCAGATGGCTGAAAAGGCTAGGACTACTTACCATGAGCGGCAGGGGAAATATGACGCTCTGGGGACCACCCCCAATATTCTCCGAAAGCTGGTTTACTGCGCGGACTGCAAGCGGCCCTTGGTACGCTACAAAAATGTGAACAGCAGCAAGGGGATACGCTACTACGTCTATATCTGCCAGTCCCATGCCGATAATCCCGTTTCCTGCCCCAAGAAGTACTTCCATGAAACAAAGCTGATTGAAATTCTTTGGGATACCTTACAGCGGGAGATTGCTCTGGCTGAAAATCTGGATAAGTTGGTACGTCAGTACAGTAAATCCTCCAAGGCGGTCAGCCAAGAGGCGGCGGTCCAGCGGGAGATCACCGCTACGAAACAGTCCCTCAGCCGTGCGGAAATGCTCTATGACAGCCTATTTCAGAATTATGCGGATAAGCTGATGACGGAGCGGGAGTACACGGAAATGAAACGGCAGTACCGCTCTGATATGGAGCGGGCGCAGACCCGGTTGAATGAGCTGGAACAGCGGCAGAAGGAGGAACGCCAGCAGACCACGGAAAACCCCTGGCTCACCGCCTGCGGCAAATTCAAGGAAGAAACGGCTCTGACGGAGGTTATGGCCCATGCGCTGATTGAGCGGGTGGAGATTGACGCGGAAAATCGCATCAGCATTACACTCCGTTACCGGGATGAATATAGTGCCCTGCTTCGGTTGTTGGCGGCAGCGGGAGAGGCGGTGCCCGCATGAGTGGCGTCACCGCAAAATATATCCGGCTGTCCGCTGAGGACAATGATTTAGGTGAAAGCGGAAAAATCGAATCCAACAGCGTTACGAACCAGAGGAATTTGCTGGATACCTTTATTAGCCGCACCCCGGAATTGGCTGACAGCAATGTAATCGAGTTCTGTGATGATGGGTGGAGCGGCAAAAACTTTGAGCGCCCCGGCTTTCAAGAAATGATCGCCAAAGCACGGACGGGGAAAATCCAATGTATCGTAGTTAAGGACTTGTCCCGGTTTGGCCGTGATTATCTCACTGTCGGAAATTACATTTCCAGCGTGTTCCCCTTCCTGGGAGTACGGTTTATCGCCATCAATGACGGGTTTGACAGCATCCGGCCAGCCGATATTGACAGCCTGGAAACCTCTTTCAAGGCCCTGATTTACGATTTATACAGCCGGGACTTATCCCGGAAGATTCGGAGCATAAAGCGGTTTCGTGCCCAGCAGGGGGATTTCCTTTCCTCGTTCGCGCCCTATGGCTACATCAAAGACCCGGCTCATAAAAAGCGGCTTATCATTGACCCGGAGGCTGCGGAGATCGTGCGGCGTATTTTCCGGCTGACGGCAGACGGCCAGAAGAAAGAGCATCTTGCACGGCAGCTTAATGCGGAGGGCGTACCCACTCCTATGCTTTACAAGCGGGCGGCTGGATGTACCCGTACCAAGTGGAACAATCTGTTTGATGAAAACTTTTGGACGGGTGGTCTGATTTATGGCATCCTGCGGGATGAACGGTATGTCGGCAGGATTGTCTATGGAAAGCATACTCGTGACCGAATCGGTCATGCCCATGTGGTTCGGGTTGACCGGGAGGACTGGATCGTTGTAGAGAATACCCATGAGGGCATTGTAACGCGGGAAGAATTTGACCGCGCACAGGCGGCAATACGGGCATCTGAACGCAGTACGGTCAGAAATCAGAATCATCCGTTGCAGAAGAAAATCCGCTGCGGAACCTGCGGATATGCCATGAGCCGGGTACAGGGGCCAGCGCCATACTTCGTTTGCCGCACCTCCCGCATGAACGCCGCTTATACTTGCAGGGGCAGAATACCAGAAGCCGACATTCTGGAAACCGTGACCGAAGGGCTTCATGTACAGGCATTGATGGCGGTGGAGTTAAGTCGGTTATGGGAAGAACAGCGCCAGGGACGAAAAAAGGATATTACTGCCGCAAGGAAAAACCTCGCCGGATTGCGGGAGACACATCAACGGCTCTCTCAGCAGGTCAGCGGCCTCTATGAATCCTTTGCGCTGGGCGAAATCAGCAAGACAGAATATCTCGCCGCAAAAGCCTCCGCCGTAAAACAGCGGGACAATGCCGCCGCCCGGATCAGCGAACTGGAGGCCGCATTGGAGAATATGGGTATGGACGGCAGCTTGCGGAACAGCTTTGCTTCTGCCTTTGGGAAATATCTGGAGGTCGAGGAAATCACCAGTGAAATTACAACGGAAGTTTTGAAGGAGGTCCGGGTTTTCCCTGGCAATCGGTTTGAAATCGTCTGGAATTACCAGGATGAGCTGGAAAAGCTTATACTTGATTTAAAAGGAGATCATCAGGATGGAGAATAAGAGGACCTGGATTTATTGCAGGGTCGCGCACCCTGACGCTCACGCGCTGGCAATGCAACAGTCCAGCTTAGAGGCATATGCGGAAGCAAACGGTTTTGCGGTTGTAGGCACAACTGCTGAACAGGCCAGCGGGTTAGACTTCTCTCGTCAGGGGCTGGCCGAGGTTTCCGGCGCGGTGGCTGATGGGAAAATCGACTTCCTGCTGGTAGCAAACCTCTCCCGCCTGGGGCGGGATGTGGGAAAGACGGACGCTTATCTGTGCTGGCTGGAAGATCGGTTTCTTGAAGTGGTCTGTGCCGATGGTACGGTTCCACAGACGGCCACCGAGATACTGCATGGGCTGATGAAAGCAAGCGGCATTTCGTTGGATAGGGTACATTAGGGGTTAGGTTCTACTTTCGACACGGTTCACAATTTATTTACATTTAATTTTTGTTCCGTGCTTGACATTGGCGGACAAGGGCTTTTCCGGCAAGAACACGGACCGCCCCCGCTTCCAGGAGTTGATGGCCGACATCAAGCGGGGCCTGATCCGCCGGGTGGTAGTCTACAAGCTGGACCGTATCAGCCGTTCCATTCTGGACTTCGCAACCATGATGGAGC
>ERZ779626.373-NODE-373-length-27200-cov-5.115270_pt1 | contig 27200 bp, 9 predicted proteins | sample MGYA00514209_ERZ779626 | MGnify/ENA primary metagenome ERZ779626 (study PRJEB29562, sample SAMEA4376713) | mouse gut metagenome | isolation source: Cecum | study: EMG produced TPA metagenomics assembly of the A DSS colitis mouse model was used to assess the...
TTTGCGCATCGGATCGACGGTTTTCGCGGACGCGGGACGAGATGTTTTTCGCGGTTGCGCGCAAACAAAAAGTGTGCTAAAATCGGGGTGCAATCGTATCGAAAATCGATATACTTCACTGAAAAAGGGGCGCAATATGGAGAAGTCGGAATTGGCGGAATACTGTTTGACGAAAGTTGGGGCGTATCCGGATTTTCCGTTTGCGGGAGACGGATATGCGGTGGTGAAAACGCGCAAATCCGCTGAGGGAACAAGTCGGATTTTTGCGGAAATTTTTACGCTGCGCGGCAAAGATATGTTGACCTTTTCGAGCGACGAAAATACGGCGGCGTTTTTGCGGGAACAATATCCGAATATCGTCGTGCGCGGATGGCACTGTCCGCCCGTGCAGGCAAAGTATAAAAGCAGCGTTGCGATGCAAAGCGTAGACGACGCAACGTTGCGGCAGTTTGTCGATATTTCGTATTGCTATGTATGGAACAAATTGAAATAAGTCCGTGCGGGCTGCGAATTGCCGGGTGAAATTCGGACTGGTGCATCGCGCTTGCGACGCGAGGCGGGGCGTCGTAAAAAAATGTGCGGCTTATGCGGAGCGTGTTGCAATCGGGCGTATAATTTGCTATAATAACGGGCAAGGAACGTAAAGTATGAAATTTTTGGTGATCGAAGACAACGCGACGCTCAACGCGTCGGTATGCGAAATCTTGTCGCAGATGGGAAAGAGCGACAGCGCGTACGACGGCGAAGAAGGGCTGTTTATGGCGGAGACGGACAGCTACGATCTGATCGTGCTGGATCTCTTGTTGCCCAAACTCGACGGGCTGGAACTGCTGTCTCGACTGCGCAAAAAGAGCACGTGTCCGTTGATCATCCTGACCGCGTTGGACAGCGTGGAAAAGCGCGTGGAAGGCTTGCGGCTGGGCGCGGACGACTATATTACCAAACCGTTTGAACGGGACGAGCTGTTGGCGCGGGTGGAAGCGGTGCTGCGGCGCTACAACAACAATTTCTACGAAAAGTATCGACACGAAAATCTGGAACTGGATTTTCACAACAAGATGTTTACGGTGGACGGGCAATACGTCAAACTGTCCGGCAAAATTTATGACATTTTGGAATATTTGATCCGCAATCGCAACATCATCATTCCGAAAGAACAGTTGTTCAACCGAATTTGGGGATTCGACAGCGAAACGATCATCACCGTGACCGAAGTGTATATCAGCAATTTGCGTAAGTTGCTGAAAAGCTACGGCGTGGATCATTATTTGAGCACGGTGAAAAATGTCGGTTATATGTGGAGCGATAAGGGTGAAAGAGGGCAAGCCAAATTATGATACGAAGGAGCTCGGCGACCGCCGCATGCTCCGACAAAAACGAATCGTCCTGCTGTGTTATACGTTGATCCCGCTGGTGTTGTTGAGCGTCGCGGTGATCGGCTTTTTTTATTCGTTCCATCGCAAGCTCGACCGTTTGGTCGAAATGCATGCCGCCGAGATCGCGGATACGCTGGCGGCGGTGTCTCCGGTGCGGCGCACGGATTGGCAGGCGTATCCGGACAAAGTGCTGGCGCTGTACTACGACGCGGACGGCGTGCGGATTGACGATCCCGAATACGGCAGCGAGCTGTCGCCGGACGCCGCGCAACAGTTGGAAAAGCTGCCCGAAGAGCAGATGCGCGCGTCCGATCTGCGGATCGGAACGGGGGACGAATTCCGGCGTTATGCGGTGCAGATTCGGACGATGCACGCGCCCAACGCGCTTGGCGCGCAGACGCTCGTCGTGCTGTACGACATGACGTTGGAGATGCGTGCGTATCACCGCGCGATCGGCGACGGCATTGCGATCTTTGTCGCGATTTTTTCTTTACAGGTGTTGTTGGTATTCGTTGTGGAGCGATTGCAGATCAAGCCTTATCTGCGCGCGTCGGAGCGGCAAAAACAGCTTGTGCTCGACCTGTCGCACGAGTACAATACGCCGCTTGCGGTAGCGGGATCCGTGCTCGGAGAATTGATGGCGCGTCCGGACGCGACCGTCGAAGAAATGTCGGAGCGGCTGGCGACCGTGGCGGAAGAATTGAACCGTCTCAAACGGTTGACGAAAAACATGCTGTTGCTGTCGCGTTCGGACAGCGGCGTCGCGCAGATCGAGGCGCGCGACTGCGATCTGTCGGAGTGGGTGCGGGAGACGGCGGAGCCGTTCGGGCTGATGGCGCAGATGGACGGCAAGCGTATGTTGACCGAGATCGAGTCGAACGTGCGCATGCGCACCGATCCCGATAAAATTCGCCAATGCGTGACGGCGCTGTTGGACAACGCGCTCAAATATACGCAGAGCGGCGATACGATCACGGTGCGCGTCGCCAAGGAAAAGGACAAAATCGTCATTGCCGTCAGCGATACGGGGCGGGGCGTGCAGGTCGAACCGTTGGAGCGCATCTTCGAACGATTTTATCGCGAAGACGCGTCGCGCAGCGTCGGCGGCAGCGGACTGGGGCTCGCGATCGTCCGCACGACGGTGCTGCAACTGGACGGCAAGGTGCATGCGTTCCGCAACGCGCCCAAAGGCTTGCGCGTCGTCATGGAGTGGAGCGCGGCGCGTGTCGCCAAGCGCCGCCGCAGGCGGGAAGACGATCCGAACGGGGATGCGGAGCGGTAAAACGACGAAAAAGTTTGTTGGTAGTTTTTGGCAGCGCAATCATGCGCTTTTGCGGACCTTTGCAGTCAATAATCGACACGTATAAGGAAAATCCTGTTTATTTCGATTGCATATTTTCGATATTTCGACAATTATACGCGCCGTTTGCGCGAAAAAAATCAAAAAAACAAGCTTGTAATTTAAGGTATCTTTAAGTATGGGGGTGTAGCATGACCATAGATAATTATGCGCTTCGTACGCGCATATAATAAGAAAAACGCGTACGAATACGTAGGGAGGAAACTTTATGAGGAAGAATGGGAAACTGGTTCTGATCATCACGCTGCTGTTGTTGTGCGTGTTGTCTATGACCGTAATTTTCTCCGCATGCGATCCGACGGAAGGCGGTGGCGGCCAAAAGCCGGGCGAAGATCCGGGCGACGACGGATGGGGCGACAGCTGGGAGCCGAATCCGGATCCCGAGAAGCCGCCGACAGTCTATACGTCCGCGCAGATTTTCCAACGCGTGTTGGTAGATCTGGTCAACTCGGGCGCGGTCACCAACATCGACGTTGCGCTGGAAGCGTGCGCGTTGGACGAGAAGACCAAAAAGACGGATACTTACGAGATCGAATTCAAAGGCGCGATCGGCGCGATTGAAACTTTACAGGTCGTATTCTCGGTTGTTTGTACGGAACGTTCCGGAGCCAAATTGGATAAACCGGAAAATCTGTTTTCCTTATTTGTCGATCACAACGATATCTACGTGCAGGCGGGAGATAAAGTATATTGGCTCTCGGATTTTGACGTAATCAAGCTGGTGCAGATGCTTTCGGGCGTGATCGGCGATATCGACATCGACGCGGGCAGCATCATCGACCTGTTGGCGTTGATGGTATTCCCGATGATCTTCCCGGGCAACGCGGTCGAGACTGCGGGCGCGAACGGCGAAATGCATTATGAGATCGAAGCGGACTTTGCGGAATTTTTCCGCGGCTTGGATAAGCTTGTCGAATCGGCTCTGGGCGAAGGCGGCTTCCAACTGCCGATCAAGCTGGAGCTGGCGCAACTGTTCAACTTTATCGCGGGAAGCATTCCGCCGATCCGCACTCCGATCACGGCGTCGTTCGACAGCACCGGCGCATTGATTCGGGATAGCTTGAGCTTTACGACGATCGACGCGGATTTGAGCAGCGAGACCAACGGCGAAGATTTGTTTTCGTTGCGTACGCTGCGCGTCGTCAGCAACGCGAACTCCACGCCTGCGGACGTGGGCATGCCCGAGTTCGACAAGACGCAGCTGGACGTGTTCAGCTTGTTCAATCTCGAATTCGCGATCGATCTGATGCTCGGCACGCGCGACGCGGACGGCAATGTCGCCGATCTGGACGTCGGCGCTTTGATCAATATGTTTACCGGAACCGATACGTTGCCGGCGGGCTTGATCATGCTGAATGCCGACTACGGCGTCCGCATCAAAGTGACGCTCGATCTGGACGTCAACTTCTTCACGCGTCCCGATCCGACCGACGATCAAGACAACAACATGATCGTGGTGGAGCTGTGGCAGCTTGACAGCCACGGCGCGGTTGTGGAACAAAAACCGATCGCCGGCGTTTATTATTATGATAAAGCTGCTTATATCAATTTAGACAATATTCTTCCCGACGCATGGAATTTGCGTACGATTAAACTCAATACCAATTTGGACGCGGCGCTCGATCTGATCAGCAACTACGTCCAAGATCTGATGGACGACGCGATGAAGCCTTCCGAGCAAGCCGCGTCGACGCTTGCAACGGCAAGCGCGCCGCGCTACGGATCCTCCGACGTGGTGGGCGCGGATCAGATCATTCCGACCAACGTCAACGGCAACGGCGACCGCGTGATTTCGCCGTTTGTGACGGATTTGTTCTCGCACGTGTTCCAAGTATTGCCGGGACTGGAAGAATACATCAGCGTCGGCGGAGATGACGGCAATTCGATCCGCGTCACGCTGAACAACGGCTTGCTGGACTTCATCAGCAACTTGATGGTTTCGTTCGGCGCGGGTAGTTTGGACTTCCGCCTGCCCGAAGGCATCGAGAGCGCGGAGATATCCGTCAATCTCGACTCCGAAAAGGGCGTGGACAATATCCGCGCGGAAGTCGTGCTCAAAGGACCGGACGGCGTCGAACTGGACGCCAAGGTGCAGATCGGCGAATTCTTGATCGGTCTGGAACACAAAGGTCTGAGAGAATATATCCAAAAACAGACGCAGACCGTCAACGGCGAACCGACCAGTAAAATCGTAGACGTGCTCAAGCACGCGCTCGGTATGGACGGAGACGTTACCAAGGACAGCGGTATCCTGTTTACGATGCAGTTCCGTTTCGGTTTCAACAAGGGCACGTACGACTTGGCGCCGTTTATCGCGGGCTTCGGTCTGGACGTACTCAAAAACAAACACATTTTGTGGACGTTTACCGAAAACTTCAAATTCGATACCGAGTTGGTCGTGCAGTTGTCGCTCAACGAGCAGGATCATTCGCAGAGCGTATTATATATGGATCTGAAGTCGGTCAGCGGCATCAAGATCGGAGACATCCAATTGATGGCTCCCGATACGAGCATTCTGAAGATCACCGGCGTCAATAACGCGGTGCACGTCGATCTGTCCAACGTACAGATCGCGAAGATCCATTTGCCCAAGATCAAGGCGGACATCGACTTTACCGAGATCGTTTATAACTTGCTGTTCGGAGAAGATTCCGCAATCGGCTCCACGCTGGGACAACTCGATCTGTCGTTCGACTTGGCGGGTATTCTGGAAGAACTGCTCAAAAAGGGCAACCCCGACGTCGAAACGGAAGCGGACGTGGCAAACTTGCTGTTCGGCACGCCCAACCCGCAAGCCAACCTGCTCACCGACGAATTGACGGAAGCGGGCAAGATCTTCGTGTTGCTCAACAGCGAATCGCTGGTCTTGCAGACGAGCGTGCAAGCGGTGCTGGCGCTGCTCAAAACCTTTAACGTCAATCTCGACACGGACAAAATGCCGTCGCTCAAAACGATGGATGCGAATCTGCAATTGACCGGTTCGCGCACGAGCGGAATTTCGCTCGATCTGACGGGCGTCAAACTCGCACCCGCAGTCAAAAACGCGATCCCCAATGCGGACGGTACGGTGACGTTGCCGGTCGACGAAAACGGTCAGCCCGTCTACGAATACGATTACGACGCGCTGGGCATGACGATGCACATCGAGACGGGCAGCAAGAGTTTCCCGATCCAGATCGGTAATATTACCAAATGGCGGGAAGACTTGCAGAAAATCACTTCTGCGAATTATGATCAATATAATGACGAACTGATCAAACTGTTGACGGCGGTCATCGGAACCGCGAATTTCAGACTGGACATCAATATGTCCACGCTGGATCAGCAGATGAACCTGACGCGCATCATCAACAACATTCTCGCAAGTCAAGGCATGTCTTTCGATCTGCCGATCAATCTGAATCTCGACCGTTACGACGACGTCAACGTGACGATGCTGTTGCAATGGAATCTGGATCTGGATAACATGGTCAATACGCAGTTCTTGATGGAATTCGTGTACAACGACAGATTGCTGTTCGGTCTGTATATGTACCGCGGCAGCGTCGTAGGCGATCTGCGCGGACTGGGCTTGTTCAATTTCGAAATCGTCAATTCGACGTTGGTCGGCATGATCACCGATTTGATCGGCGGCTTGATGGATCAGTTGGGCGGTACGTCGCTGAGCGACATCATCGCCAACCTGCTCAATCCGGAGCAGGAAATCGATCTGACCGGCTCCATCGTCTCCAACGAGAATGCCGCGCCGGCAAGCGGTACGGTGACGACGATCGACGAGAATTCGATCGCGCAAGCGCTGGCGGAAGGCGGCGATTCGATGGATTGGATCGGCTCGCTTCTGGCATGCGTATCGGGCTACAACGCAAACATCACGTTGGCGTTCGGCGCGAAAGTCGTAGACGAATTGTTCCGCAATCTGCTCGGATTCGGATTGGGCGTCGACCTGTCGCTGAGCGGTCAGCTCGACGCGATCAACGGACATCTGAGCTTCGGCATGAAAGTCGAAGAAATCGATCTCAAACTCGATATGCAGATGGAAGTCGGCAAGCAACTCAACCTTAACCTGGTACTCGGAGACGTTCCGGACTGGGATATGAGCAATTCGCGCGGATTCGTCGAAGATATGTTCGAGAATCTGGACATCGCGTTGATGGTGGATATCGCCAACTCGACGCAGATCACCACGAATTGGGGCAATCAGTACACGCGTCTGCGTCTGGAACGCGTCACCGCGCGTCGTACGCTGCCCAACGGCAACGGCGCGACCGCCAATCCGGGAGATTTCCTGATTACGCTGTCCAGCGTCGACTACAACCGTTACAACGATACGAATGCCGGTACGATCCAACCGTTAATCTATATCGTATATACGCCGAAGACCGCGTCTATGGTGCTGACGATGACGAGCGGCTGGTTGAAGATCAACGTACTCGGCGTAAAATACGATTTGGCGGGTACGATCGGCGCGCAGACGATCCCAAACGTCGATTTGATCGGTACGATCGCGACGGCGTTGGTCAATGCGGGACTCTTCCCCAACGAGCAACAGCCCGGGCAACCCGGCGCAGATCAGGGCGGACAGCAAGAGCCTGCCGATGCGACGGCGGACGATCCGATGAAGGAATTCAGCGACGCGTTGAGCGCGCTGTTCGATCCGGCGCAGGGCGGGATGAATATCCTGGATCTATTCGGCGGCGGCATCAATATCTCTTTGCGTTCGACGGGCGTGTTTAACTTGGATGCGTCTTTGGACGGCTATGCGTTCAACCGCGTGCTGGACAGCGTCATGGATTTGCTCTTCGGCGCGAATTCCAAGCTGGATCTGAGCAAACTCGCGCCGAAGATGTTTACCGCGCACCACCTGCGCAAGATCACCTGGAACCGTGTGAATCCGGAAGCGTTCTGGTCGTCGTTCTGGGGGGCAATGCCCGATTTGATCAAAGACCTGTTGACCGGTATCGGACAGGGCGGTTTGGCAGGAATGATTACGCCGACGATTTTGGGCGTAGCACAAGATACGGTAAAAGGTCTGTTGACGAGACTGTTGCCGTTGCCGGTCGTCAACGATATCCACGTCGGCGTGGACGTTGTGGAAGGCACTTTCGCCAACCTGTACGTGACGATGTACGACAACAACGAGACCGTCGCGGATAAGAACGGCAACGTCTGGTCCTACAACGGCGTGCAATATACGGCGTCCAACGGCGCGCGCAGCGCGTATTCCGAATCGGTAGATTCCAACGGGCAGTTGCGCGTATCCGGATATTATACCGAGATCTGGATGTACAACGTGTCCAGCTCGGTCGGCACGCCGATCCGTCCCGGATACGGAGACGGTTTGGGTACGCCCGATACCGAACATCAAGGCGTCGTCAACTGGGGCGATCTGGCGCAGAACATCGACTTCGATCCGTACGAGTATCCGGCGTTGAGCGATACCGTCAACGGCGTGCCTAGAGCCAAAACGATGCTGATGCAAGAATACTTCATCGGTAAGATCGCGAAATTCCGCAACGGATTGCGCGTATCCAAGGTACCGATCGAATTCCGCATCGTCGGCAGATACAACATCGATCTGGACGGCAACCGCGTCGGCTCGATGACGAGCATGGACGCGAGCGTGGATTCGCTGGATCTGTCCAAACCGGCGGTCTATGCGATCCGTGCGATCGCCAACTTCGACGCGACGATCGGCGTCAAGACCTTCGATATGTACCTTGCGGTGCAGGACGACAACGGCGGCAGAGTCGCTTCGGTCGGCGAAATGACGATCGACGGCGGATACAGCGCGGGACTGTCGATGCACGCGTACGACGCGTTGCCCGATACGTTCTATATCGAGTTGAAAGACAGCTCGGGCGCGTCGCATTACCGTCAGATCCGTACGGACAAAGTCCAGTTCGGCAACTATGCGCCCAAGTCGTACTTGGCGCACGAGATCGAAGACGCGAGTGTGCGTTTCGCCAACGGCGTGACGTTGCAGTTGCAAAAGGATACGGTCAACGGCGTCGAGACGATCGTCAATCCGGGCGTGACGATCCATTATCTAGACAGCACGGCGGTCGACGTGTACGGCGGCATCTATGTGCCGATCGATCTGTACAAACTCACGTTGCCCAAGGACGCGAATGACGCACAGGCGTTGATCCAGCGGTATCTGCCCGAAATCCTGTACTTTACGTACGCGGACGGATATTCGGACAAACAAGTCGTGACCGATCGTCCGCATGCGGGCGACGCGGAATACGACGCGTTCTACAACGCGTTGGTCTCGCGCGATGCGAACGACGATAACGGCGGACAATATCCGTTGACGTTGACGATCGGCACGGGCGCGCTCAGACAGGACGTCAGATTGATCATTTCGATCCCGACCAAGAAGATTACCGGCATTCGGCTGGGCGAGTCGGAGAACGAGGTGCGTATCGATCCGTATGCGTACTACCTGTTCCAGATGACGGGCGATCAGGATCAAAATCCGTTCCCCCGAGAAGTCCAAGTGACGTATTATCAGGAATATCTCGACGCGGACGGCAAGAACTACGAGGATTCGTATCAAGAGACCGTATATGTCGCATGGGATTACGACGCGATCAGCAGTCAGATCAAATGGGATACGAGCAACAACGTCCAAGGCAATATCAAGGCGACGATTCGCCTGGATAAAGAACGCACGGACGAAGACGGCAACCTGATCTACGGCGGCGACTTCAGCTGGGAGAGACAGGTATCCGTCATCCTGGCGCGTAACGAAATCCGCTCGATCTACTTCGACGAGCGCATGCGTCCGCAGGATAAGACGCTGACGATCGATCCGTATGTATTTGCGGCGAATCTGAATGCGATTACCTCGGGCGAGACGCGGATCGCTTGGTCAACTTCCCGAGCGAAGCATGGGTCGAGTTTACCAACGGTTCGGTCGTCAAACTGCCGATCGCATGGCAAAGCGACGTCGTACGCGAATGGGATCCGAGCTATTCGAGCATGACCAATCAGTTCCAGGTGACGATCGGCCACGACGTCGAGAAGTACAAAGCTTATTTGGATATCGCCGCCCTCAATACGGGCAGCACGGATTTGTCCGGTATGTTGCAGTCCAAGCGCGTCAAAGTCGTCGTGCAGGATAAGACGGTCGAGGGCGTCAATATCGCGGGTTCGGATTACTACAACGATCTTAACCTGTTGGATGAGTCTTACTACTATATCGATCCGCTCGCATACCGTTACTTCGGTCAGAGCGCGCTGCCCACGACGGTGGAGGTCAACTACACCGACGGTTCGAGCGCGATGCTGCCCGTCGTATGGCACGGATGGCAGGACGGCGACGATGCCGAACTGCGCAAATACTTCACGATGAACGGTTCGGGAGACACGTACTACACGGTACGCGCGATCGTATCCGATCGCGTATCGTTCGACGTCAAGGTGAAATTCAGAAACCGCAACATGAACGATCCGGAAGTGTTCCAGTATCAAAACGCGATTACGATCAATCCGTACGCGTATACTAAGAACGGTTTGAGCCGTGCGTACAAGGAGTTTACGCCGACGCTGCGCGGCACGTACCGCGAAGGCTGGACGCTGACCTATGTCAACGCAGCCAACAGAGTGCAGGAAATCTCGTTCATGCAATACGAGCAGGCGGAGATGTTGAGCGAAAAGGCAAGACTCGAGTCGCTCGGATTTACGGTGGATATGCGTACCGATTACAGCACGCACGACCTGCCGATCGAATGGGATCTGTCGCAACTCAACTATACCAAGTACGGCACGTATCCGGTGCGCATGCTGCTCACCAACCACGAGTCGCGCGCGGATATGGAACGCAGCGAGTTGGCGGTGACGGTGACGATGGATTATCGCACGCTGGTCGGCATCAACTCTGCGCCGTACGCGGACAACGAGGACGGCAGCATCATGCTGGACGAGAGCGGCAATCCGATCCGCAAGGCGGAGGAAGACCAGTTCACGTTTACGATCGCCAAGGGCGGCACCAATCTGACCGCGCTGGAACGCGCTGCAAGATACGTCGTCAGAGATTATATGGTGTTCCTGTACGACAAGACGGTCAGCGACACGACGTACCTGACGTTGCGTCTGTCCGTACGGATCGAGCTGCGCGGCATCGATTACAATTCGGTTGTCAGCGGCACGACGACGGCGTATATCTCCTACGAGTATACGGACATCCGCCAAGAGATCAAGATCAATTACGCCGTAGTCGACGCTTCGGCAATGGCATAAGGGACGGGAGAGAAGATTATGACGAAGAAGAAAACCATTCTGACTATCGGGGTCACGGCGGCGGTCGCAGTACTGCTCGTCGCGGCAATCCTGCTCGGAGCGTTGGGACCGGCTCGTCCGGCCCAAACGCCCGGCGCGCAGATCCGTCCGACGGCGTACAGCGGCAAGAGTTTCAGCAACGACGGCAACGTCGACGGCGGACACCGCAGCGTCGATCAGGTCAAGGCGGAATATCCGGGCGCGGACGTCGTCACGGTCAGCAACGAAAATTCGTTGTTGGCGGAGATCGGCGACAGCACGTCCCAGACGCCCGCCAATCCGCAAAAAGTCATTTTGTTGATGTCCGACGTGACGTTGCCCCAGGTGACGCTGCGTACGACGCATCTGCAACAGAACGTCGTCTTCGACGGCAACGGCTATACGATCAATCTGTCGTCTACGGCGGGTAGATTCGAAGGCGTGGAAGCGCCGGAGAACGACTATTTTACGTACTGGGGCGGATGGTTGCGTCCGATGTACGGCGGCGTGTTCGTCGGATTCAACGAAGGCACGATCTGCAATACACGCTTTGTCTTTACTTCCGACCACAACTACAACGGTCAGGACTGGAACGGATCGGGCAGCAACTACCAGCGCGGCAGCGTGTATTCGCCGCATACGGCGATCTCCGCGGCGACGTTCGGTATCGTTACGGGCATCAATTCCGGTACGATCGACAACTGCTATTTGGATATGAAGAACACGTTCTACGCCGTTAAAGTGGGGTGTTTTACGTTCGCCAATCACGGCAGACTGGACTACAATACGGTCTTTGCGGGCGGCTTTGCGGGCGCGATGTATCCCGACTCGGTCGTGTCCAACAGTACGTTCTATCAGGCGGACGCAACGGTTTTGGCAGGCGTGGCGCAAGGCAACCGTCACAATGTGACTGCCGATCGTGCGGTTATGGCGGTTGTCGGCGGTATCGCGGGCAACGTGACCGGCAGCGGCGAAAAGGGATGCAAACTGTTCAACTGCTCGGTGCTCAGCGGCGACGGATGTCATATCTATGCGTTGGCGGGCGAAGCCAGCAAGGACGAGAACCGTTCCGGCAGCGCCGGCTCGGTCATCGGCGGTTCGGTCGGCGCAGACGACTTGTTGCGGGCGCAAATCATGAGCGTCAAAAGCGATACGATCGTCGGCATGATCGTCGGATGGCACGGACAGGTACACTTCAACTGGCGTACCACGGTGCCTGACGGCACGTTGGTCGAAAATTTGCCGATGGGACGCGTGACCAACGGCGAAAGCTTGGATACCACTCCCGAGCAACAGATTCGCAATTTTGCGTTCCTGTACGAATATGCGCACAATTCTTTGGACGCCGAAGGCATCATGGCGATCGTCGACGGATCCAAACTGTGGTCCACATTGACCGTCGCGGACGTCAACGGCACGTTGGGCGTACGCTTTGCAAGCAAATATTCCGGCTCCGCGCTCAATATCTTTGCGGCGACGGCGGAATGCAATATGCAGGCGCCGTTTGAGAGCAACACGACGCTGGGACGCGATTACGGTTATATTTTCTGGGGTATCGATTCCGGCAACGGCGCGCAGCAGCTCGAAGTCAACAGCATGTACTCGCGTTATCGCGCGTCCGTGGATTTGAGCACGCCCAAGTCGTTGCAATATATGTTCGGTTACATTGCGGGCTATTCGGTCACGATCAACGGATCGAGCTCCAAAGCTTATGACGGTACGGCGCTCAACAATCCGAATTTCTCTTTGATCGGTGAAAACGGCGCGATGACCACGACGCTGAACTCTATTAAGTCGGAAGACGCGTACGACGGCACTTGGTCGCGCAGTACGGACAACGGCTGGGTAGAAGTCGGCAATAAGAGCAACCGTTCGCAGACGGCTTTGCCGGGCACGTATAAATACGAGGTCAGCAAACGCGTCACGGTCGGCGCGGGATACGAAGTCTACGGCTATTATGATGCGACGCGTCGCGTCGCCGCCAAAAAATCCAACGCGGAGAGCTTGTCGCCGATCCAGATCGTCGAAGCATGCACGCTGTCTGTGGATTATACGCGCGGCACCGACGCGACGAACGGATTTGTCAAAGATCTGAACTTCCGCGTCGAAATTCAAGTGCCCGGTTCGACTTCCAACGAGTTGTTCGACTACTTTACGTACGTCTACAACGGCATGGAGTCCGATCCGATCTACAAACCAGCCGCGCAAGCCTATGCGGAGTACAAGCACGACAAAGGATCGACCGGCGCCGACGGCGCGGACTATATGTTTGTCGCGTACAAGATCGTAGACAAGAAGCCTACGATGATCGCAATGAGCGACGCGATCAATGTCAAGGTTGACAACGACGCGCCCAAAATCAACGCGCGCTTCTTCTACGAAAACGCGAATCGAGATCAGATCGAAGTCTCCGAGTCCGATCTGAACGAGTATTGGTGGAAAAACGACATTCGCGCGGAGTTTACGATCGACGACGTCAGCGGCGTGCGCAATTACAGCAACTCCGGCGACTTGCCGATGAACTATATGGACGGCAAGTATATCGTCAATCTGAACGGTTCGAGAACGACCGCCGATTTCTCGGTGACGTTTGAAGACCTCGTGGGATTGACCAAAACCGCCGAATACATTATCCGTATCGACAAAGTCGCTCCGACCTTTAATTGTACGAACAACGACTATGCGGACAGACTCTACGAAGACAGATCGTCCAAAGAGCGCTATGTCATCGATCTGGTATCTTTGCACGGCGATTTGGTTGTCGGCAAGAGCGGATGGGAAATCCAATACGCGATGAGCAGCGGGGACAAACCCATGCTCGGATTGGCGCAATTGCCGTCGTTGGAATGGACGACGATCGCCGAGTACGACGAACTGTATCGCGGCGACTTGGGCGTGCAGGTGGACTGGAACTTCTCCGGATATCTGTATATGCGTCTGCGCAACACGGCGTTGGGTATGGACGGACATGCGCTTTATGACGACGTCTATATCAAGAACAGTCTGGGCGAGGAAACCGGACAGGTGTACGGCGATTACGACAACGACGGCAAATGGGATGTGCGTCTGTTGACGGCGACGCTCTATATGTCGCGCAACAATCTGACCGTCGGCAACCGTTTGTTCCAGGACCTGGACGAAAGCTCGCTGTGCGAAGCGTTGTCCAAGGTATACGATTCGACGACAGATTACAATTTCGACGCGATGCCTTTGGGCATCTACACCGGTACCGGCAGCGGCGTAAACAGTCAGTATACCGAAATCTACGACAGCGGTATGCGCATCGTGTACAGCCGCTATGCGGCGACGCATGCCGTCGCGGTCAATTTCGAAGCGATCGATTTGATTGCGCAATACAGCGATTCGCAAGCCAACGACAACGGCGATTACGTCAACGAAGTCGTCACGCTCAATATTACGCTCAAAGGCAAGACCGATTATGAAGGGCGCAACTACGACGAGCGTTATCGCATCGTCTTCGAAGACGCCTGGGTGAGCGAACAGACCAACACGCTCAGCGTGCCCGTTACGATCAAGCAATATGAGCGCACCGAAAAGCTGGCGCGTCTGATGAGCACGTTGCAAGTGAACGGTTATACGTACAACAACGACGAGACGAGCGGATCGATCGTGTATTCCACGCGTTTGCCGCGTACGTTGCGGCTGACGCCGGACGACTTCCATGCGGTCGAGTTTACGCTCGACGGCGCATTGGTCGGCGCGGTAGGCGCCGTGAGCCAGACGCCGTACGAAATTACGGCAAGCGCGTCTTATGACCGCAATGTCCGGTTTACCGTCGAGCCTGCGATGATTACGGTCACGCCCTATGCGGTTGCGCCGACGGTGTATACCGACGGGCAGCTCAACGGAGATTTCAGCTTCCAGTACGACGGCAAGTCGCACACGATGAGCGCGACGTATCGCGACGTCGTTGCCAACGTCGTCAAGGATATGACCGTGTCGTACTATTATGACGAAGCGTTGACCGATCAGCATGTCGGCAACGGCATCGTCAATCCGGGCACGTACTATGCGACGCTGTCCACCGGAGATCCCAACTACACCGTGCGCTCGTTTACCGAAGTATGGGAATTGGTGATTTTCCGCGGATTCCTTGCGATCGATACGGCGCCGCAGACGCATGCTTATCGCGAAGGCAACGCCGTCTCTTATGACGTCAATCTGGACGACAACGGTCTGTTGCATGCCGGACAAGGCACGCTGACGTTGCGTTACTATCGTTACCGTTCGGATGGCAAGTACGATCCCGAAACGGGCAACATGATCGGTTCCGCATCCGATATCGCTGAAGACCCGACCGAAGTAGGCTACTACAAAGTCGAGATCGTTTTCGAGCCGAATTTGGAGACGGACGCGTATCCCGAGAAGTACGAAGCGCTGTTGATCGTGGATAAAGCGCAGGTTTCGTTCAGCGCGGATACGGTCACGCATGTGTACGACCGCAATGCCAAGACGTACGATCTGGTTGCAGGCAACGCGACGATGTGGAATGCGTCTTACGAAGACAATGCGATCGCCGTCGGCGCGGCGATCCTGGAGCGCGGCGACGTCCAATACGAGTATCAGGACGAAGACGGCAAGTGGTACGCGTTGGACGAAGAAACGCAGAAAGGTTGGTTCAGCAACGTCAAGTACAACCGTTTCGGTACGCAGGACACGTATAAATACCGCTTGGTATTCAAAGGCGACGACCACTATGCGGCTGCGGAATATCAGATGGAGCTGGCGATTACGCCGGCGCCGATCAGCGGCATCGTGTTCGACAACGCGCAATGCGATTATGACGGCGAGGCGCACAAGCTGGATCTCAAACTCGGTTTCTACGAGAACGAGCCGGGCTTGAAGATCACGTACACCTACGGTACGCAGACGTCGGATACGCCTTTTACGGCAACGGCGGCAGGCACGTACGCGTACGGCGTGCGGATCGAGATTCCGAACTATCAGACTTATTCCAAGAGCGCCACGCTGACGATCAACCGTCTCAAGATGAGCGGCATTACCGCGACGGCGTACGTCGGTCAGTACGACGGTAAGGAACACGGCGTCACGCTCAACGGTCTGACGTATGACGAGGCGACCGGATATTCGTACGAAGGCGTTCCGGTTACGGTTGCGAGCGGTAAGCTGAGCGGATACAAAGACGCCGGCGTCTACGACACCAAAGTCGTACTCTCCGCGCCCAACTACGACAACTACACGATCGACGTTGCGGTGCGCATCACCGCGTTGCGGGTCGATGCGGCGACGCTCGCCGAGGGCGGAGATCTGCGTTCCGACGAGATCGATTTGACCAACATCACGAGCGACACCGATCTGAGATCGCTCAAAGCGTCGTTCCAAGGATTGGAAGGGGAAGTCGCGTGCAAACTCTTCTTCTTCGACGCGGACGGCAATCAAGTGCTGTTGAAGGACGGCAAACTCGACGCCGGCACGTATACCGTACGCCTGACGCCCGACAACGCGAACTATATGACTGAAGTCACGTATACGTTGACCGTCGCAAGCAGCGTAAACGTCGGATTGATCGTCGGACTGGTCGTCGGTATCGTCGCATTGGTCGCGATCGTTGCGGCAGTCGTTGCGATCGTCGTGGTTAAGCGCAAGAAAAAAGCTCCCGTCGTATCGGCGGAGTAAACGGCAATCCCGCGCCGTTTGAGAGACGGCGCGGATCCAACGAATGATTCGGGATCGAGCATCCCGACCGTATAAGTCACGCAAGTGAGGAGGAGAAGGTATGAATCAGTTAACCAACAGACGTCTGATCGTAGCCGTAGCGGCGCTGCTTATCGTAGCGCTGGGCGTTTCGATCGCTTTGGGCGTCACACTCGGAGGCGACTGCCTGTCGGACGGTTCGGGCGCCGGTCCGATTACGACGGCGGCAGGTACGGGGGATTATCGTCCCAGTACCGCTGTCGGCTATAACGGCAATGTCGCCGCGGACTATGCTCCGACCGAGAATCTTAAACCGGTCTCGTCGTACAACGACATCGTTACGTATCTGACCAGCCAGGTGAGTCAGTACGACGGCGTGAAATTGACGCAGAATTTTACGGTCGACACGTATGCGGCAGGTACGCAGACCTTCCGTTATGTATGGCCTGCGGGCAAGATTTTCGACGGTTGCGGATATACGATTACGACCAAGCTCTTCTCCAATCAACTGATGAAATATCTGGAAGAAGAGGATCAGAACGGCTCCGGCGACGGTCGACGCGCCGCTGCGACGGGCAAAGAATCCGCCAACTTGCCGTTCGGTCGTACGACGATGTATATGGCGGGACTGTTCCGCGAGAACGAAGGCACGATCCGCAACGTCAACATCAAGATGTCCTCGACCGACGGCGGCAATCAGACCTATCATTTCTACAATGCATATAGCGGCGATACTTCGATCACGGACGCGCCGACGAGTGCGACGGAAGCCGACGGCGGACGCTATTATTGGTCGCAGCGCGGTTACGGCATCGGCGGCGTCGTCGGTATCAACCGGCAGAACGCGGTCATCGAGAATATCTCGGTCGATTATTCGTATGCGGAATGCGGCAGCTATTTCTTGGCGAAAGAGACCAAGATTAAAGAAAGCGGCAGCACCGGATACCAGAATTCCTGGGGTTACGAACACGTCTTGTTCGGCGGCGTCGCGGCGCAGACCGCGGGTACGATCCGCAATTCGAGCGTCAACTGGGATACCGACGTGTCCGTATTTTCGCGCGGCTCGCGAGAAGGCAATTCGATCCATTCCAAGGGCGGCGTGCCGCGTGCGTATGCGGGCGGATTTGCCGCGACGGTCGGATCGGGCGGCGTCATCGAGTGCGTGACGTTGACGGGTTCGGGCAGCTTGTATGCCGCAGCCGCGAACGGCGCATGCAGCGCTTATGTCGGCCTTACCAATGCAAAGCATTACCGCGACTACTTCGGAATCGCGGGCGGCATCTGCGGTCTCAACTCCGGCAACGGCAATCTCGGCGATACGGGATACGGCTCGGACGGCAAGAGCGGTATCGTCCGCAACGTGCTCTCCGCATGGACGGGCAACGTCAGCGGTACGTCCGGCGGTCGTTTTACGACCGGCACGAGCGAATTCTCCAACGATCGCGGTTTGTGGAACTCTGCGCCGCGTACGAACGGTGACGGCGCATACAATCTCGGCAATTACGCGTACTGGACGCGCAATAACGATAACGGCAACATACACAATTTGCGCAAGGACTCCACGATCTCCGCGCATTTGGGCGTGAAGGGTAATGCAAACGTATTCGATACCAAATACGAAGTGTATAAAGCGGTGTCGTATCAAAGCGGCAGCTGGGGTTCGCACGACAACTTGAATCCGTCCGCCTTTGTCGGTTGGAACGGTACGGTGTTGTTCGGCGCGCAAGGCAATATCGTCGACAACGGTTTGGGACAGCGCACCTGCTCCGACGTGTATTACGTCAATCGCGAGCTTAGCCCGCTGAACGTACACGGCAAGACCAACCGCTATATGGCGGCGTTGATGACGTTCGGTCTCGGCGACGGCGGCGGCGCGGAGGTGCAATGCGAGCGTTTGGATGCGATCAGCCCCAACTGGACCGTCTTGACGTCTTCGGTAGACGACGACGCGCTCGTGGAGTACGGTTGGAAAACCAATAGTTCCGGCGTAGCCGTACCGACGATGATTTACAAGGTCAAAAATACTGCGCGCGCCAATGCGATGTTGTGGTCTGCCAAGCGCAGTCTCAACAACGGCGCCGCCGTCGAAGTAAGCGGATATACCGCAATCGACGGGATTACGGATATCGATCAGTTGCGCGACAATGTCGAAATCGAGGCATTGACGAGTTCGTACGACGTTGCCGCATCGATCGGGCAGTCCAAGGTCACCTTTGCGACCGGTCAGGCGATGTATTACGATTCGTCCAAAGCGACGTATTCCAATGACGGAGCGACCGAAAATGCGTTGACGGGAACGACGATTCCCGCAAAACAATTCAACAATTCGCCCGTTGCCGTGCTGTTTATGCCGATGGGTACCGATGCGAACAATTTGGGCGCAACCAACATCCGCGTCGCGGAAAGCATGACGTATCAGTTCGGACAGCAGGTGTTGACGCGCAACGATACGAAGGGCGTCGGCACGTACAGTATTTATTTTGCGGCGACGATCGACGGTAACCGCAACGATGCAATCGCGTATTGCGACAACGATCTTAGAAGAGTTTGTTATACCAAGGACGACGTCTCGTCTCCGAACAGATCGCAGCCCGTGATGTTCCAGCAGACGATCGATCCCTGCCAAGTGACGGTCAGCGGACTGAAAGTCACGGACGGAACGGCTTTGGACGAACTCGTCTATCGCGGATCCAACGGATATCCGTTCCAGGCTACTTTGACGCTGTTCCAGAGTTACAACTTGCCGACGACGGTCGTACTTGCGTATGAGACCGCTGCGGGCGTCGCGATGACCAACGTCCCCGCCAACGCCGGCGCGTATGTCGTCAAGCCCGTTGCGATCACCGGATCCGTCGGCGCGGACGGCAAGTCGCCCAACTTTATCGTAGCGGACGATTCCGAAACGGTTTCTTACACGATTCAGCAAAAAGCGTTGACCGGCAAGGTGCAGCAGTACAATACCGAGTTTACCTACAACGGTCAATTGCAATATCCCGCCTTTAACGATCACGCGGTATATCCCAATCAGGTCGGTCAACTTGCCGTTTGGTTTGACGGTATCGTATCTTCGGATACGGGCGTTATCGTCAAGTACAGTCCCGTGGTCACGGACGGGTTTGCCATCGACATGGGCATCGACGCCGCGAGCTATGAGATCAGTTACGGTTTGAGCGGCTTGCATCGCAACAACTATAAGTTGCTCGATTCCGACGGCACCGAAGTGACCGAGGACAAGACGACGTATCGGATCAACAAGCGTTCGTTCGAGATTCGGCTTACCGAAGGCATGCGTACGCAGGACTAAACCGCTAAGGATATCTATCTCAAAGACGTCGTGATCTGGGAACTCGAAGACGCGGACGCGGACAGTAACCGCGGCGTATTGGAGCAGGACAAAGAGTCGGTCGGCAAGAGCGTGATGCTTTCGACCGAGAACGGCGCGACCAAGGTCGTCAATGCAGGCACGTATTCGATTTGGTATCAGTATCAGACCACGACCAGCAACTATCAGCCCATTCAGCGCGCGCAAGTGAGCGGTGAAAACAGCAAACTCGTCATTATTCCGCGTAAAGTCCGCGTGCAGCCGCAGATTACCGGCGACGGGGACGGACACCATTTCAAATACAACGGCGAAGGTCGTTTCAACTTGACGGGTATGTCGTTTACCGGTCAGATGGGCGATGCGCCGCTGGATGCGGATTACGGCGTCGTCAGTCTGGACAGTCCGTTCTTCTTCGAGAGCATCATTGCGACGTATACCAATGTGGACGACGAGACGGAGACGTTCTCCAATCCGCTCAACAACATGGATCGCAACAACTTGCCGGCGCACGTAGGCACGTATAAGATCAAACTCGAATGCGTCGACACCAACTATTTGATTTCGTTGGATCGCGTAGACGTGGAAGGCGCGCAGGCGTTCGCTTCCGTCGAATTGAGCGACCAGCTCGTGATCGAAAAGTACGAGATGGTGCTGAATGCGCCCCAATTCGTGCGCGAATTCAGACGGTTGAACAAAGTTTGGATCGGCGAGTGGTCGTATCCGTTCGACGTCGCGGACGCCAAGGGCATTTACGATGCCGGCAGCGACAACGTCAACTATGAGGCGCAATACTATTCGTTGGCGAACGAACTGTCCGTTACGCCCGCCGCGGGACTTGCCTGGGCGGCGAAAGACGGCGACGTCAAGGCGACGCTGTGGAGCAGTTCGGACGGTCAGGTGCGCCCGAGCGATCCGCGTCCGGAAGTCCGCTTGATCTTCGAGAGCAAGACGATCGAGCGCGATTACGACATCACGTATCAGGGCGTCAACGTCGAAGACAACAAAATGTATATGGACATCGTGCAACGCATGGTTTCCGACGCGGTCGGTATCGAGTATATGACGTTTAACGAAGAGACCGAACGCTATGAGAGCACCTACAACGGTAACAGTTATGTGCCGCAGCACACCGCGCGCCGCGCGCCCGAATTGGTCGGTTTCCTGGATCCGGATTTCTCGGTGCGCAGCTTCCATCCGGACAGCCGCGAGAACGAGGAATTGGCGTTCCTGAAATGGGCGGGCACGTATATCATTACGCTGACGTTCAAGGACGGCAATCCGTGGAAAGACTGCTTGACGTTTGGCGATCACAACGGCAACCCCGTCGACAGACTCGAGTACGAAGCCGAGATCTATCCGGTAGACGTGTATGTCGACTTCCAGATGGCGGATACGACGTATGGCGATACGGTGACCTGGGGCAGAGTCGGTAGCGACGGCGAGTCGGTGACGACGCTGGGACACTATTTCTACACGATCAACCAAGAGACCGGCGCGAAGGAATTCTTCGACATCAAGGCGACTTGGCCCGTGGATATTCCCAACCAGTCCACGCCGGACGGCACGACCGGATGGGGACACGACGTCTTGCACACGCACGCGATCATCGACGGCGTCGAGTACTGCCGTCTGGGCGGATGCAGCTATCTGGCGGACGGTCACATGGATCCGATCGCGGGTACGGACAACGCGACGTTTAGCTCTTCGGTCAAGTTTAACGCCGGCGAGCATACCGTCGCACTGAAATTGATCAGCGAGCGCAACAGCGGTCTCAACCTGTCCGGTTACAACGACAAGAGACACTGGCAGGAAGCGCATATCGTTCCGTCCTACAATCTGATGACGGAAGGATCCGACGTCTTGTTGCCGAGCACGTGGAAGATCGAGCCCAAGAAGGTCGACACCAAAGTTACCGCGACTGCGGACAGCTTTGTATTCGACGGACGGCAGATCGTGCGCGTTCGCGACGGCGAAGCGATGGGACACAACATCATTTTGGTCGATATCGGCGACATTCCGGTCGAGGAATTGGATCCGGTGTTGAAGTTCACCAAGCAGCTTGACAGCGGCGAACTTATCGACGTCGATACGGCAATCGAAGCGGGCTTCTATTACGTGACGGTTACTTTTGCCGCCAACCCCAACTATGCGCCCGCAGGCGAAGACGCTAAGGTATTGATTCACATCAATCAGGCGGAAGTCAGTCTTGCCGTCGATACGCCGCAGAGCAGAGAGTACAACGGCGAGGCGCTCGAAGTCGGTTATCGGGTTACCGGAGCCGGATTGGTGCCGGGTTACGATCCCAAGGTGCAGGTGCTGTACCGCGTGCGTTCCGACAACGATATCACCGCGATGGACGGCGTGCCGGTTGACGCGAGCTTGCCGGGCGAGAGCTACTTTGCGCTTGTCAGACTGGCGCAGGACGGCAACTATAAGTTGGCGGACGGCAAATACGATGTGCTTTCCGACATCTATACGATCGCCAAGGCGCGTCGCGTCGTGCAGATCGAAGACTTTACGATCGAGAATCACTACAATCGTATTTCCGTGATTTTCAACAATCAGGATTACTGCGATATCGAGATCGGTCTCGACAGCGATACCAATCTGCAAGTGTATGATTACAACACCGTGACCGGCTTGCAGGCGCAGACATCCTACGCTTTGTATATCTGCGTGCCGGAGTCGCGCAACTATTATGCGTCCGACGTGCTCTCGACGAGAGTCGTGACCGGCTACGATCCCGGACAGCTCAACAAGTTGCTTGCGGAATACGGCGTGACGCTGACGCTTGACAAGTTGCAGGACTTCCGCGTCGTCATGGCGGAATACGCCAAGGTCTCGACTGCCGATCTGGCGGAAGTCGACCAAGTGGCTTACAACAATTTGCGCGGTCAGTACGACGCGTTGACGGCGGAAGTCGGCAGCGTGATCTCGGGCGCGCAGTCCATCGCCGCGAAGAGCGCGCACAAGGCGATCGCCGGCGCGGTCGCAGCGGCTGCGGCGGTTACCGCTTTGGCGGGACTGACGTTTGTCGGTCTGCGCAGACGCGTATTGCGCTGATTCGGATTCGGACGCAACGGCTTGCCGTTGCGTCCGGCATAAGGAGAATACGAGATGAATAAGAAAGCTTTATGGATTACGACGGTCGCGGTCGCGCTTGTAGCGTGCATGATCTTCGGCGCGTGTACGGTCGGCGGGATCAAGGTCAAGACGATGTGCGACGCCGCGTCGTTCCGCGATGGGAATACCGCGGAATATAATGTAGAGATGTCCGTCGTACTCGTGGACGGCGACAAGTCGCAAGAAGTGTGCGCTTACCGCGACGGACAGTGGAGCGATCCGTACGGATTCGGATTCGCAAAACCCGATTTTGTTTCCGACGGCGGCACGGCGCTCGATTTTCAGGAATCGCAGCTGTCCGATGCGCAGTTCAGCGCCAACGAAGAACAGGGAATCACGTCGATGACGGCGAAGATCACGGATACGCAGAGCTTGCTGGGCGTTGCCAACGCGAGCGACGCGACCGTCGAGATCGTCATCGGTACGACGGATAAGTCGCTGCGTTCGATGGAGATCGCTTACACCGTGCGCGGTACGTATACGCTGCGCGTGCTGATTCGTTCGGAATTGGCGGCATAAAAACGTTGTTGCAAAGGTTCGCCGACGGCCGCAAGACATTGTTTTGCGGTCAGACGGCGGAAAAATATGGAAATTTCGGATAAATCCGCGGATTTCTTGCCAATTGTCTGGGACTGGAGTATAATAGCAGTTGGATAGCGATATCCGGATGGCGATTTTTGTTGCGCGGCGACTTTCGCAAGCGCATATCGGGTCGCATCGAGCTGCAAAAGAGATGATTGGAGGTACCTGTAATGTGGTATTTGACGAGATTGGCTCTGTCCTTGCCGGGCAATGCAAAGACATGGTTGATCGGTATTTTGGTAGCGCTGGGCATTTTGCTGGTCGTGGAAATCGTGATTTTCGCGATGTTGATCAAACAAAAGCGCGATTTGGCGAATGAAGAAGACGAGCTCGTGCCCGCACTCGATGCCGGCATCGGCGGCGGATTTTCATTGGGCGATCTCGGGGGCGGCGGCTTCGGCAGCGACGAGTTTGCTCCGCTTGCGGCGGACGAATCCGTGACGGCGGAACAACAGGAAGTAATCGTACCGCCTACGGAAGAAGAACTTGCAGCCGCGTTGGAAGAACCCGTTGAGCAACCGCAGGAAGAAGCGCAACCGGAAGAACCTGCCGAGGAACCCGCACAGGAAGCCGCGGACGAGTCGGAAGAAGACGCCGAGGACAAAGATCGCGACGGTTTGATGTTCATTCCGTTGGTCGCGGATGCCGAAGAGGCGGAGCCGATCGTACCGGCGGAGCCGACGGAAGAACCGATCGAAGCGCTTGCGGACGAAGATCCGGACGGCAAATTGCGGATTATGCCGATTATCCTGCCGCTGGGCGTGGACGAAGGCGAGACGATTCGATTCAACAAGAGCTTTGAGGCGAAGTTGATTCAGTCCGACGATATGCTCAAAGCACGCTATACGGAGTTGAAGAACTACTTGCTGTCGTACAACAAGGTGCATGCGCGCAATAGCTGGAAACGCGAGAGTTTCCGTTTCGGCAGACAGTGCGTCGCAAGACTGGGCGTACGCGGCAAGACGCTGTGTCTGTATCTGGCGACCGATGCGGCGTTCTACGAAGATACCAAGTATAAGGTCGAAGACGTCTCCGACGTCGTCGCCAACGTCGATACGCCGTGCATGTACCGGATCAAGAACGATCGCCGTATGGGCTATGCCAAACAGTTGATCGATCACGTCATGGCGACGTTCGGTAGCGAGCAAAAGCTGCGCGTACCGATGGACTACTATGTCCCGTACGAAGATACCGAGACGTTGATCGAGCGCGGTTTGATCAAGCGCACGATTACCAAAGGCAAGAAAGAGACGTTCTTCTAAGATTGCCGATATGCAAGACCGACCGCCCGAGCAGAACAGCTCGGGCGGTATTTTTTTGCGGCAGGATCGAAATACGATTTCAAAAACAAATAACGCTGTTCTTTGAAGCTTGCGGTGTAGGAAGAAGGACTGCGCGAGTGTAGGATTTGGGGATAGGGTTATGCGTACGATTTTCGAAGGTGGAAAAGCCATTTGTTCGGGATTTTCGGCAGAAAAAAACCGACTGTATGAAGTAGAATCGACGGGCGAGTCTTTTCGGAGCGGCAGATGTACGCAGATGGTTTTCAAGGATAAAGAAAGCCGCTCTTTGGGATTGCCGTTCTGCAAAATCGGCAGCGGGAACAGATTGGCGCGGGCGGTATTTTTCGGCGTCCAAAAACTGCTTGAAATCTATTTTATGAAATGATAATTTCGGCGCGCTTCGAAAGATTTTTCGGATTAGAAAAGGTACATGGAATAGAGTATTCCATGTACCTTTTCTGAGTTTATTGTATGCGATATGCGGTATAATGTCAAGTCATAATCGCGGTTTTCGGCGTTTATGTCCCGTATTTCGCACGAATCGAAGGGGAAATATTCTTATTTTACTTGAAAAGTTCATGGAATACTCTATTCTATGAACTTTTTCAATCGTTGTTTCGGGTAAGGAATCAAGAGAGAAATCGGGTAAAAAACAGATATGACCAATAGACCAACACGACAATTTCCCATACGGTTTGCGATTGCGGTTTGCATGATCGTACTGACGATTTGCGCGGCATTTGCAGGTATCTTGACTTCGGTAAATCGTACATATGCGTTTAACGATACCGATTTGAATGCGGAGACCGCGGTATCTGTCGGCGAACTGTTGCTGGAATATTACGATTCTGGCAAAAGCGGTGCAAAGGTATTCAACAGCGTCGAATTTAAAAAACTTGTCGACGCATTGCGCGGAGAAGATGAAGAAAACAGCGCGATCGAAAATTTGTCCGATAAAGACGCGCAGGCGATCCGCGATCTGCACGACGGTAAAGATATCGTTGTTACAATCGACGATAAGTTGTGGACGGTTACCGATCTACGCAAACTGGACGACGGTCGCGTCATTGCGACAATGTGGTTGGCACAATCCGAGACGCTATCCAAGTGGAATTTGTGGGCGGATTCAACCACTCATCCGGAATACGCTTATCCGAACAACATGTATAGCACCAGCTATATTCGTGCCAGTGCATTGAACAGTGGCGGTTGCGGCTATGTTCCGAACGCGGACAGTGCAAAAGAGTCGGTAAAAAAGTTGACGCAAATCCCGCAAAGCGAATCGCATCCTTATGCAAAATTTACGATGGAGACGGTCGCGGAAGAGAATCGGAATCTGTCTTTGATCCAATATATCGTCCAGCCGAAAGATGTGGCGTATCAAGGGACGGAAACGGTGCATGTGTTCAATAGCAATTATAAGACGTCTCCGAATGAGGCATGGGGGACGCCGAATCCGGAAATATATTACAAACCGGCGATGAATTTCAGTACCAAATCTTATTATACGGAGTGGGCGGAAGACTACCTTTGGTTGCCGAGTATCGCGGAGACGGGCAGTAGCGCTTATCTGGGAATCTGGAACCTTTCGAATGCGCAACGTACGAATAGCGGCGCGCATACATGGTTGCGTACCGGCGGTTTTAGTACGACGTACAATTGTTTTGCTTTGGAAGCCAGCAATGCCGGTTCTCTAACGGATCGTCTCACAAATGCATATGCCGTGCGTCCTGCGTTCCATTTGGATTTGACCGCAGTCGCCGGAGATGCGGCAGCTCCGATTCAAGTACCGTCGCTGGGCGAATCGGCTGCGGATAAGAGTAAAGAGTATACCGGATCGAATATAACGTTTGCGTTGCAAGACTTCGATTCGACCAAGATGCAAACGACCGTGACCGGCAAAGATCCCGAAGGCAAAGAAATCGACGCGTCCACGTTTGCATTCAATAGCGCAAGCGGGCAAATTCAAGCAAAATTTGCGGGAACATATACGGTGGATTTTAATTTGTCCGACCAAGACAATACGGTATGGAAAGATAAAACAACAGGCACTGCAAAACGCACGTTGACCTTTACGATTACGCCCAAGCAGTTGACGGTATCGTTGACGAATACCGTGCCGTCCAATGCGTGGAGTTGGACGGTCAAGGACGATTATGACGCGACGTTGACGGTATCGGGGATCGCGTCGGGCGACACGGTCAAGCTGACGGCGA
>ERZ779626.375-NODE-375-length-27115-cov-10.613230_pt1 | contig 27115 bp, 22 predicted proteins | sample MGYA00514209_ERZ779626 | MGnify/ENA primary metagenome ERZ779626 (study PRJEB29562, sample SAMEA4376713) | mouse gut metagenome | isolation source: Cecum | study: EMG produced TPA metagenomics assembly of the A DSS colitis mouse model was used to assess the...
CCATGCCCTTTTCAATGAGCTTCTCCGTCCGGGTGTCGATGGAGCTGGTGGCCTCGTCCAGAATCAGCACCGGCGGGTTGGCGCAGGCCGCCCGGGCGATGTTCAGAAGCTGCCGCTCGCCCTGGCTGAGGCTGCCGCCGCCGCCGGAGAGGACAGTCTGATAGCCCTGGGGCAGGTGGCGGATGAAGCCGTCGGCCCCCGCCAGCTTCGCCGCGGCCTCCACCTCCTGGTCCGTGGCCTCCAGCCGCCCGTAGCGGATGTTGTCCGCCACGGTGCCGGTGAAGAGGTGGGTGTCTTGGAGCACCACGCCGAGGGACCGGCGGAGGGACTCCTTGGCAATGTCCCGGACGTCGATGCCGTCATAGGTGATGGTCCCGCTTTGAATCTCATAGAAGCGGTTAATGAGGCTGGTGATGGTGGTTTTCCCCGCGCCGGTGGAGCCCACAAAGGCGATCTTCTGCCCGGGCTTGGCGAAGAGGCTCACGTCGTGGAGAATGGTCCGGTCCTCGTCATAGCCGAAGACCACATGGTCAAAGCGCACGTCGCCCCGGAGGGGCGCCAGAGTCCCGTCCGGCTTCAGCCAGGCCCAGGCGTTGGTGTCCTCATGGACCCGGGTCAGCTTCCCGGAGGCGTCCTCCTTGGCCCGGACCAGGCGGACCTTGCCCTCGTCGGTCTCCGGCGGGGTTTCCATAATCGCGAAGATCCGCTCTGCGCCGGCCACGGCGGAGAGGAGGGTGTTTACCTGCTGAGAAATTTGGGTGATGGGCTGGCCTACCTGCCGGGAGTACTGGAGGAAGGCCGCCAGGCCCCCCAGGTCGCCGTTCCGGATGGCCAGAAGCCCGCCCACACAGCAGGTGACGGCGTAGTTGATATAGTTCAGGTTCCCCATGGCGGGCATCATCATGCCGGAGAAAATCTGCGCCCGGGTGGCCGCGTCCCGGTAGGCCGTGTTCCGCTGCTGAAAGCCCGCCCGGGCCTCCTGCTCGTGGTTGAAGACCTTGATGACCTTTTGGCCCTCAATCATCTCCTCAATATAGCCGTTAACCTCGCCCAGGGCCTTCTGCTGGTCGGCGAAATAGCGCCGGGAGCGGGAGCCGATGGTCTTCACCACCAGCAGCATCACCGCCAGGGTGGCAAAGGTGATGAGGGTCAGGGTAGGGCTGAGGACCAGCATCATGATGATGGTGCCGGTGAAATTCAGCGTGCAGGAGACCAGGCTTCCAAAGCTGTTGTTCAGGGCCTCGGAAACCGTCTCGATGTCGTTGGTGTAGCGGCTCATCAGCTCGCCGTGGGTGTGGGTGTCAAAGAATTTCAGGGGCAGGTCCTGCATCCGGCTGAACAGGTCCTCCCGGATGTTCGCCACGGTGGTTTGGGAGACGTGGACCATAATGCGGCTGTAGCCGAAGGAGCACACCGCGCCCGCCACGTAGACCGCCGCCATGACGCACAGCATCCTGGCGAGGCCCGGGAAGTCGCCGGGGAGGATATAGTCGTTGATAAGGGGCCGGATCAGGTAGGACCCGCCCACGGTGCAGGCGGAGCTGACAATCAGCAGTACCGCTACCAAAGCCAGGTGGAGCTTGTAGCGGCCAAGATACCGCATCAGCTTCCCCAGGGTAGCGCGGATATTTTTGGGCTTGCGGAAGCCGCCGCCGGGACCCTGAGGGCCGTGTCCGTGCTTAGCCATCGATGCTTCCTCCTTCCTGCTGGGACTGATAGACCTCCCGGTAAATGGAGCAGGTCTCCATCAATTCCTCGTGGGTCCCCTGGGCGATGATGCGCCCGCCGTCCATCACCAGAATCCGGTCCGCCTCCCGGACGGAGGCCACCCGCTGGGCGATGATGAGCTTCGTCGCGTCCTTCAGCTCATGGGCAAACGCCGCCCGGATTTTCGCGTCCGTGGCCGTGTCCACGGCGCTGGTGGAGTCGTCTAAAATCAGCACCTTGGGCTTCTTCAAAATGGCCCGGGCGATGCAGAGGCGCTGCTTCTGCCCGCCGGAGACGTTCACGCCCCCTTGGCCCAGGTCCGTGTCCAGGCCGCCGGGCATCCGCTCCAGGAACTCGTCGGCGCAGGCGGCCCGGCAGGCGGACCAGAGCTCCTCCTCCGTGGCCTGGGGGTTGCCCCAGAGGAGGTTTTCCCGGATGGTTCCGGTGAACAGGGTGTTCTTTTGCAGCACCATGCTGACGGATTCCCGGAGGCGCTCCATGGTGTAGGCGGCCACGGGCTTCCCGCCCACAGACACGGCGCCTTGGGTTGCCTCGTAGAGCCGTGGAATCAGGGAGACCAGGGAGGTCTTGCCGCTGCCGGTGCCTCCCAGAATGCCCACGGTGGAGCCGGAGGGAATGCAAAGGCTCACGTCCTCCAAAATCCACTCGGGGCTTTCCTCGTTGTATTTGAAATACACATGGTCGAAGGCGATGGAGCCGTCCGCCGGCTCGGCGGGGAGGCCGTCCTCCCGGGTCTCCGCCCCGCCGTCGGTGATGGCGGGAGTCTCGCTGAGAACTTCCGACACACGCTTGGCGCAGGCCACGGTACGGGTCAGCATCATGAAGATCATGGAGACCATCATGAGGGACATCATGATCTGGGTGATATAGGTAAAGTAGGTGATGAGCTTTCCGGCCTCCAGGGTTCCGGCGTAGACCATCTGCCCGCCGAACCACATGACGGCGATGATGGTGCCGTAGATAATCAGCATCATCAGGGGCATGTTGATGACCACCTTGCCGAAGGCCCGGAGGGAGGTGTTTTTCAGGTCATTGCTGCGCTCCTGGAACTTCTCCCGCTCGTGTCCCCCCCGGACGAAGGACTTCACCACCCGGATGCCCGCCAGATTCTCCTGGACCACCAGGTTCAGCGCGTCGGTCTTCTCCTGGAGGGAGCGGAAGAGGGGCCCGGTGGTCGCCAGCAGGATGACCACCACCACCAGCAGCAGAGGGAGGGCCGCCAGGAAGACGCTGCTGAGCCGGTAGCTGATGCGGATGGAGAAGAACAGGGCGGCCACCAGCATCACCGGGGCCCGGACCATCAGGCGCATGGACATCATCAGGGACATCTGTAAATTGTGTACGTCATTGGTCAGCCGGGTCACCAGGGAGGCGGTGGAAAAGCGCTCGATGTTGGAAAAGGCGAAGGTCTGGATTTGGTCGTACTCCGCCCGGCGGAGGTTCGCCCCGAAGCCCATGCCGGCCACGGAGGAGGTCGCCGCCGCCCCCAGGCCGAAGCACAGGGAGGCCACCGCAAGGACGACCATCAGCCCGCCCTTGCGCAGAATGTAGGACTGGTCTCCATTGGCGATGCCGATATCCACAATGTCGCTCATCACCAGGGGAATCAGCAGTTCAAAGACGGCCTCCATGGCGCTGCACGCCACGCCCGCGAGTATCCACAGGGCGTAGGGCCGGGCGTGGGGCCAGAGTTGGTGTTTCATGCTTCGGAATCCTCCTTGAGATTTTGAATCACGCGGTTCAGAAGGGACAGCAGGGCCTCCCGCTCCTCCTGGGAGAAGCCCCGGACCATGGCCTCCTCCGTGTCCAGGAAGCTCTGCTCAAAGAGGGCCTGCTGTTCCGCCCCCTTCTCCGTCAGGGTAATCAGGCGGCGGCGGGCGTCTTCGCCGTTGACGGAGCGGCGGACCAGGCCCTTTTCCTCCATCCGGTCCAGCACGCCGCCCGCGGTAGAGGGCTTTACCCGCAGGTAGGCCGCCAGCTCGTTCTGGGGGACCTGCCCGCCGTGCCGCTGGAGGTAGAGAAGGACGTGGGCCTGGACCGGCGTCACGTCGTACCGGGAGACCCGGGCGTCCATGGCGGCCTTGGACATCTGCGCCGCCCAGCCCAGGGTGGGCCCCAGGGATTGAAGGCAATCATTCATCGTCAAGCTCCTTCCGCATCCCCGAAGGGACAAGGCTGTTAGCATGCTAAATGTTAGCGTGCTAAATATTAGCACAGCCTAACGGTACTGTCAAGAGCAGAATCTGGAGAATTTTTGAACGATTTGTAAATAAAAGGGAACAAAATTTGTCGGTTGTAAACAAAGTGTGAAGGTTATAAAAAAGCCGTTGACAATTTGGAGACCTGCCGTTATGATAAACCCAACAAGCGGAAAACGCTTGCTGACCCCACCATTTTCCCTCTCCTTTCTCTATACCATACAGGAAAGCGGGCCGTCCGGAAGGACGGTCCGCTTTCCTGTTTTTATCGGAGAGAGCGGAGGCCCCCGGGAACGGGCGGACACGCGGGTCTGCCCCTGCAAGGCGTTCTGCCGGTCAAAAGGAGGACCCTGGAGGAATGGCCTGACCAGGGAGCTAGGTCCCGCCAAGGGGCTTTGCTCCTTCTGTTTTGTCGACTATCAATTGATTTTTATCGAAAAACAATAAAAACATATTGACAATCAAATTGAGCCATGGTAGGATACCAGAAAAAGGAGGCGGTTTGCCATGGGATTGACGATGATTTTGCTTCCAGCCGCGCTGGCGCTGGCCATCTGGGGCGGCGTGATGGCGGTGAGCGGCTTCCGGCAGGGGAATAAGCTGAAAATTTTCTCCGGCGCCGGGGCGTTTGCGCTTTTGGCGGCGGGGATGGCGGTGATGATGGAGTTCATCACAAGGCCGCTTTGAGAGGGGGAAGACCGATGGAAAAAATTCCGGTGCAAAAGATTGCCAGGGTCCTGAACGTGCTGGTTTTGGTGGCGCTGGTCTGCAACATCGTTGCGCTGTACCTGGTGCCTACGGTTGTATTTACCGGCAACGAGGGCTTGCTGGACGGCATTATGGCCTATTTTGATGGTATTTTTTTTCCGGGGGAGGATGACATTGTTGCCGCCGCTGTTGCGTTCAGCGCAATCGTTTGGGTGATTGGCTGGACGGAGTTCAGCGCCTATCAGCTGGTGCTGACGCTGTTCCTGGTGTTTGCCGGGGTACAGACGGCCCTTATCCTGTGGCAGGCCCGGCAGGTGCTGAAAACCATCCTCCGGGGGGAGCCCTTCGCGCCGGAGAACGCCGTCAGCTTGCGGCGGGCCGCCGTTTTTTGCTTCCTCATTGCCGGGGCGGCGATGGTTCGGGTGCTGTTCAGCGTGTGCTATTACCAGTCCCCGCAGCCCCTGGCTACCTATAACGCCCTCTTCGTGCCCATGTTCGCCATGGGGGGCTTGCTGTGCCTGGTCATGTCCGCCCTCTTCCGCCAGGCGGCGGAGCTGAAGGCGGAGAACGACCTGACGATTTGAGGTGGGGCCATGATTGTTGTGAATCTGGACGTCATGATGGCGAGGCGGAAAATGAGCCTCTCCCAGCTCTCGGAAAAGGTGGACATTACGCTGGCAAACCTGTCGGTACTGAAAAACAACAAGGCCAAGGCCGTCCGCTTTTCCACCCTGGAGGCAGTCTGCGCCGCGCTGGACTGCCAGCCGGGGGATATTTTGGAATATGTCCCCGACGAGGCCGGCAGCGCCGAATAGAAACAAAACTGTCCGCGTGAGACGGACAGATGAATAGGAGAATTTTATATGAGTGAAGAAATCAAAGCCCTTCCGCCGGAAGGGTCCACGAAGTGTACCCAAAAACGGAATTTGACCGGGGGATCCATGGGCCGTTACCGGCTGTTTCTGGCCATGACCCTGGGATTTTGTCTCCTGCTGGTGGACGGTTTTCTGTGGCACGGCCCCTCCGCCGGGCTGACAGCCACGGTGTTCGCGTGGTACGCGCTGACGCTGGCCTGGACGGGGCCGAGGGTTTTGGAAAGGCGGTCCAGCCGGGTGCTGCTGCTGGCAAACCTGTTTTTGGCGGCAACGATGGCCTTAGGGTCTAACTGGTACTTCCGCTGTTGGAACCTGCTGGCCCTGATCGTGCTGATTCCCGTCCACGCTATGGCGGGCCTCGCCAGCCGTCCCTGGTGGGACCCGTGGATGCTGATAGAACGGCTCAAGCTGCTGTTCCAGGGGCTGTTTGGAAACCTGTGGGCCTGTTTCGCGGCGGCGGTCCCTGACAAGCGGACTGAGGAGAAGCCCAAGCGGACCATGGCGGTGGTGCTGGGCCTCTGCGGAGCCGTGGCCCTGGTGTCTGTTTTGCTGCCGGTGCTGATTTCGGCGGACGCGCTGTTCGCCGCGTCGGTGGAGGCGCTGAACTGGGATATCCGCATGCTTCATTTCAGCGACGGGCTCCAGCGGCTGTTCTGGGCGCTGGTGTTCACGCCCTTCGTGTTCAGTCTGCTGTATGCCCTGGCCCATCCGAAGCTGTTGTGCCCGCCGGAGGAAAAGAAGGGCCTTCGTGTGGACGCCTTGGGCTTTGTGCTGGCGCTGGCGGCGGTGGACGGGCTGTATCTGGCCTTCCTGGCGGTGCAGTCCGCCGGGCTGTTCGGCGGTCCGGAGTATGTGGAGAGTTTGGGGGTCAGCTACGCCGAGTGGGCCCGGAGCGGCTTTTTCCAGATGGCAGGGGTAACGGTGGTGAACCTCAGCCTGACCCTGGCGTCGCTGTGCCTCTCCCGGCGGGAGGGAAGGGAGTGGGCGGCCCTGCGGTGGCTGTGCGCATTGCTTGCAGGGGAGAGCCTGGTCCTGCTGGCCTCCGCCGCCTGGAAAATGACGCTGTATGTCTCCGCCTATGGGCTGAGCTTCAAGCGGTGCATGACCTATTGGGGCATGGGTATGATGGCCCTGTTTCTGCTGGCGGGGCTGTGGAAGGTCCGGAGGCCGGACTTCCGGTTCTGCAAGTGGGCGTTCCCCTTAGCGCTGGCGGGGTGGCTGGTCATCAACTGCGTGCCGGTGGATTATCTGGTGGCAAAGAATCAGGTGGACCGCTATCTGAGCGGGGAGAGCCCGGCGGTGAGTGTCCAGTACCTCTTGTACGGCTTGTCGTATGATACGATCTCCCAGCTGGAGCGTCTGGATGGGGAGAAGCTGGTTTCCGACTATACCGGGCAGACCTGCTGGAGGCAGGGCGAGACCCTGGCGGAGGCGCTGCGGGGCAGGCAGCTGGATGCTCAATGGGAGTGCGCCGGTTGGCGCACCTGGTCGCTCTCTGCCTGCCTGGCGGCGGGGGGATTGCAGCCATGATGATGGCTGGTCCAATGCACCCCCCATGTCGCCGGAAGAAACTCCGCCCACTCCGTCCCCGCCTGACGGCGAGGACTCCGCTCTGCTCCGTTCCTTCCTCCTCTCCCCACAAAATCTTTGATTTTGCGGGGGCCCCGGTTTTTATTCCCCGAATAAAAAGAGACTGCGCCCGCAGGCGCGTGCCGGAGGCTAACCGCCGCGAAGCGGCGGCTCTTAAGCCGGAGACAAACGGGCCGTGCACGGTCCAAAAGAGATAAACAAGGGGACGCGGTTTACAGGGGCGCGGAAGAGGTTCCGACTGTTTTAGTACGCAAGTCTCCGGTCCGCGGCGTGGTGCGGGCAGGGGCTTTGGAGGCCGATGCAAGGCCCTTCCGTCCCTCCTCGCTGCCGCTAACCCAGTGCTTCCATCGGAGTTGCGCCTACCGCCTTCTCTTTTAGGCGGAACCTTAGCGGGATGGGGTCAGGCCCCACAGGACAGCACCGCATCAGCGGCGGCGGAAAGAGGAGAAAATCCATTCTACAAGCACCAAAAACTCGTCCCAGGGAAATGGCCTGACCAGGGAGGTTAGGCCCCACAAGTATCCTCCCCGAAAAAAACCGGTTTCCCTTTGGAGGATGTTTTACCGATAGAAGGACAAATTACTTCTTTTTCTCTTTTTCTTCTGGAAGAAAAAGAGAAAACGGGGGGTGCAATGCACCAGCCATCTTCATGGCTGAAATCCCCCCGCCCGCAAGGGCGAGCAAAAACTTCCCCCATGAGGAAAAAGCTCCCCCCTTACAAAAGCACAAAACCAAGGGCCAGCCCGGTGGAGAGGCTGGCCCTTGTCTTCACAGTCCCCCGGCACGGGTTGGAAGATCCTCACGGACATCTGTGCCGGGATTGGACAGGGAAGCATGTTATTTGAGTACGGAGGCAGCGATGGCGTCAGCCAGCGCGTCAATCTCCGACTCGTTTTGGGGCTGGAGAGAGGACGTGACGGTCATTTCGTCGTCCAAAATCTCCATGTGCTTGAGCTGCTCGATTTCCTCCCGCATCAGCGCGCCGGACCGGGGAGCCCAGGAGCCGCTGCCCATGATGGCCACGGTGCGCTTCTGGAGGTTCAGCGCCTTCATGTCCATCAGGAAATTATGCATCGGCGGGAAGATGCCGAGATTATAGGTGACGGAAGCCAGCACCAGGTGGCTGTACTTGAAGAGGTCCGAAATCAGGTAGCTTACGTGGGTGCTGGACACGTCGTAGAGCCTCGTATTGGTTACGCCCCTGGCCGTCAGCTTGGCGGCCAGGACCTCGGCTGCGGCCTCGGTGTTGCCGTACATGGAAGCGTAAACGATCATGACGCCCTTTTCCTCCGGCTCATAGGTGGCCCAGTGGGTGTATTTGTCGATGATATAGCCCAGGTCCTTCCGCCAGATGGGGCCGTGGAGAGGACAGAGCATCTTGATGTTGTCCAGGCCCACAATCGTGGCGGCCTTGTTCAGCAGGGCCGTCACCTGGGGGCCGTACTTGCCGACAATGTTGGTGTAGTACCGCCGGGCGTCGTTGATCCACTCCCGGTCGAAGTCCACCTCGTCGGCGAACAGTTTCCCGTCCAGGGAGCGGAAGGAGCCGAAGGCGTCGGCGGAGAAGAGCACGCCGTTGGTGGTGTCGAAGGAGACCATGGCCTCCGGCCAGTGGACCATGGGAGCGTACACAAAGGCGATGGTATGCTTGCCGAAGCAACGGCTGTCCCCTTCCTTTACCTCGTCAATTTGATTGGGGTCCAGGGCGAAGCCGAACTGGTTGAGCAGGGTCACCGCCTTGGGGGTGGTGATGATTTTCACCTTGGGCCAGCGGAGGAGGATCTCCTCGATGGAGGCGGCGTGGTCCGGCTCCACATGGTTGATGACCAGATAGTCCAGGGGACGGCCCGCCAGGACGGCCTTGACATTGGCGATGAACTGACGGCCCACCGCCCAGTCGGCGGTGTCGAAAAGGACGGTCTTTTCGTCCATGAGAACATAGGCGTTGTAGGAAACGCCGTGGTACAGGGGATGGATATTCTCAAAGAGGGCCAGCCGGTGCTCGTCCGCGCCCACCCAGTAGAGGTCTTCGGTGACTTGGCGATAGTTATACATTGCGTAGCCTCCTTATTTTAATGTCCGGGGCGGTTAAACTTCGATCTCGATGAACGCGTCCACGCCCTCGCCGCAGTGGGGGCAGGTCCAGCCTTCCGGCAGGTCCTTGAAGGCCGTGCCGGGCTTGACGTCATTTTCCGGGTCTCCGATGAGCACGTCGTACTCGTGGCCGCAGCCGTTGCAGATATAGAGCTTCCGGGGCGGGGTAACCTTCTTGGGGACCATCCGCTTCATCTTCACCATGGGCGGCGCGGGCTGCTTCTCCCCGGTGTCCAGGGCGGCGGTCAGCAGGGGCAGAATTTCCATTACGTCGCCCACAATGCCGTAGTCGCAGTTTTTGAAGATTTTCGCGTTGGGATTTTTATTGATCGCCACAATGCAGGAGGCGTCCTTGATGCCCTTTAAATGCTGAATCGCGCCGGAGATGCCGCAGGCGATATAGAGATTGCCCTTGAACTTCTGGCCGGACATGCCCACGTAGCGGTTCAGGGGCACGTATTTCAGCGTCTCCGCCACGGGGCGGCTGGAGCCCACGGCGGCGCCGGCGGCCTTTGCCAGGTCCTCGATGAGCTTCATATTTTTCTTCTCGCCAATGCCCTGGCCCGCGGAAACCACCCGCTCCGCCTGGGTAATGGGCGTGTCGATGGGAATGCCCACGGTGAAGTCGTGGCCGTCCTTCTTGAGGCTGGCAACCAGTGCCTCCACCTTCTCCTGGGCGGAGCCGTCCTTCCAAATCTGGCGCTTCCGGGCGCCGGTCTCGGGGCCCCGCTGCTGGGCGGGGGCGGCGCTGGTGTCCTTGCCCGCCTTGCCCAGGATGTGGGAGGCGATGACCACCCGCTGGATTTCGTTGGTGCCCTCGTAGATGGTGGTGATCTTGGCGTCCCGGTAGAACCGCTCGACTTCCATGCCCTTGAGGTAGCCGCAGCCGCCGAAGATCTGGAGGGCGTCGTTGGTGACCTCCAGGGCGATGTCGGAGGCGTACTGCTTCGCCATGGCGGACTCCATGCCGTAGGGTGCATGGGCCTGCTTCAGCTCGGCGGCGCTGTAGACCAGGAACCGGGCGCAGCGGAGCTTGGTCGCCATGTCGGCGATCTTGAAGGCGATGTTCTGCTGCTGGCAGATGGGCTTTCCAAACTGGATACGCTCCTTGGAATACTCCACCGCCGCCTCATAGGCCCCCTGGGCGATGCCCAGGGCCTGGGCCGCGATGCCGATGCGCCCGCCGTCCAGGGTGGCCATGGCAATCTTGAAGCCCTGGCCCTCCTTGCCCAGGAGGTTTTCCTTGGGGACCTTCACATTGTTGAAGTTCAGCTGGCAGGTGGCGGAGGAGCGGATGCCCATTTTGTCATAGTGCTCCTCAAAAGTAAAGCCCTCCCAGCCCTTTTCCACGATGAAGGCGCTGATGCCCCGGGTGCCGATGCCGGGGGTCGTGACGGCGAAAATCACATAGGTGCTGGCTTCGCCGCCGTTGGTGATGAAGATTTTCTCGCCGTTTAGGAGGTAGTGGTCCCCCATGTCCTCGGCAGTGGTCTCGGTGCCGCCGGCGTCGGACCCGGCGTTGGGCTCCGTCAGGCCGAAAGCGCCGAGCTTCCGTCCCGCACAGAGGTCCGGGAGGTATTTCTTCTTCTGCTCCTCATTGCCGAAGGCATAGATCGGATAGGTGCCCAGAGACGTGTGGGCGGAGAGGATGACCCCCGCGCCGCCGTCCACCCGGGCCAGCTCCTCCACGGCGATGGCATAGCTCAGGGCGTCGGCCCCCGCGCCCTCGTATTCCGTGTCATAGGGCAGGCCCATCAGGCCCAGCTCCCCCATTTTCTTCACGGCCTCCGTGGGGAAGCGGTTCTCCTTGTCCAGCATGAAGGCGATGGGCTTGATCTCAGCCTCCGCAAATTCCCGAACTTTCGCCCGGAGGTCCTCATGGGTCTGCGTGGTTTGATACAGCATGTGTGTACCTCCTTTTCCCTTGATGGTCAGCTATGGCTTATTGAGACGGATAAAACCGGGATATACTAAAAAATGTCGCTCAAGGGCATGCGCTGGAGTTCCCGGTCCAGGGTTTCCTGGATGCGGCTGAGCTCGCGGCAGACGCCGCAGCCCCCCTGGGGGAAGTTCTCGCACAGATACCCCTCCCGCTGGCAGCGGTTGAGCAGGGGCGGGTCGCCGATGGACTGGAAGACGTCGTAAATGCTCAGCTCCTCGCAGGGGCGCTTGAGGAAATAGCCCCCGCTGACGCCCCGGCGGCTTTCCACGATGCCGGCGGCCAGGAGACGGTTCAGCAGCTTCAGGGTGATGGCTTTTTGCATATGCTCCTGCCGGGCCACGGCGGCGGCGGAGAGCTGCCCCTCCCGGTGCAGGGTCCGGAGGATGCGCAGGGCGTAATCCATTTCTCTTGTGACCAGCAAAAAACCACCTCGATCAGTCTGATGGAACAGAGCGGAATGGCAATGTGTACAACCCATCCCTTTATATATTGGACTTATTTCGTTAATTATACCAGATGCGGCGAAAAAGTCAATGTGCCGGAAGAAGGAGCGGAAAAAATTGGCGAGTGTGACAAAAAGCACCCGGCGGTTTCAGCGAAACCGCCGGGTGCTTTTGCGACTTCTCAACGCCGCCGGAGCCGGGCGGCCCGGAGGACGTTTTGCAGCAGGCAGGCCCGGGTCATAGGTCCCACGCCGCCGGGGACCGGAGTAAGGAAGCCCGCCGCGGGCTCCACCGCCGGGAAGTCCACGTCCCCGGAGAGCTTCCCGTCGGGAGTGCGGTTCATGGACACGTCAATGACCGCCGCGCCGGGCTTCACCATGTCCGCCGTCACAAGGCCGCGGCGGCCTGCGGCGGAGACCAGAATGTCCGCCTGCCGGGTGAGGGCGGGCAGGTTTTCCGTCCGGGAATGGCAGAGGGTGACGGTGCCGTCCCGGGCGGTGAGGAGCTGGGCCAGGGGGCGGCCCACCAGATGGCTCCGCCCGATGACGAGGCAGTGCCGCCCCTGAATGGGGACGTCATAGGCGTCCAGCAGCTCCAAAACTCCGGCGGGGGTGCAGGGGAGGAAGCGGGGCTCCCCCAGGGCCAGCAGTCCGGCGTTTAAGGGGTGGAAGCAGTCCACGTCCTTCTCCGGGGAGAGGGCGTGGAGGACGGGCCGGGGGTCCAGGCCCTCTGGCAGGGGGAGCTGGACCAGGACGCCGTCCACGTCCGCGTCCCGGTTCAGTTGGTCGATGAGGGCCAGCAGCTCCGCCTGAGAGACCGCCGCCGGGAGGCGGTGCGTCCGGGTGCGGATGCCGCACTCGGCGCAGTCCCGCTCCTTGCCCCGGACGTAGATTTGGGAGGCGGGGTCCTCCCCCGCCAGCACCACCGCCAGCATGGGGGGGCGGGACAGGGCGGCGGCCTCCTCCCGGATTTGAGCTTTGAGCCTGGCGGCCAGGGCCGCGCCGTCAAGCCTGACCGCCATCGCCGCCTCCTTCCGCCTCCTGGGGGGCGTCCTGCTCCGCCTGGGCGGCTTCCGGTTCTGCCTGGGCGGCTTCCTGCTCCGTTTGAGCGGCTTCCGGTTCTGCCTGGGCGGCTTCCTGCTCCGCCTGGTCGGCGGCCAGGCGGTTTACCAGCAGGTCCTGGGGGGAGTGCCGCTTGATCTTGATTTCATAGAACAGCGCCAGGGCCGCGACGGCCGCCATAACGGCGCTCAGAGCCTGGGAGACCCGGATGGGCTGGCCGAAGAGGATCCAGTCGAAGAAATACAGGCTGTCCGTCCGCAGTCCCTCGATCCAGGCCCGGCCCAGGCCGTACCAGAGGAAGTAGAACCAGGCGTTCTCCCCGTCGAACCGGCGGCTTTTGGAGACCACGAAGAGGATGAGGAGCAGGCCGACAAGGTTCCACAGGCTCTCATAGAAAAAGGTGGGATGGACCTCCACATACTGGTAGGCGCTGGTCCACACCCGCATCCGCCAGGGCAGGTCCGTCAGGCCGCCGAAGGCCTCCCGGTTGATGAAGTTGGCCCAGCGGCCGATGATCTGGCCCAGGAGAAGCCCCATGACCGCCAGGTCCGCCATGGCGCCGAAGGGGATTTTTTTAAGCCGGGTGAAGAGGAAGGCGGTCAGGGCCCCGGCGATGACGGTGCCGTAGATAGCGATGCCGCCGTCCCAGATGGCGATGACCCGGCTCCAGTCCAGGGCGCCATTGGCGTCCCGGTAGAGGTCCAGATAGAAGATGACATAATAGATGCGGGAGCCCAGGATGCAGCAGGGCACTGCCCAGAGAACGAAGTCCAGCACGTGGTCCTCCGTCAGGCCGTAGCGCTTGGCCTGCTTCATGCACAGCAGCAGTCCCGCCAGAAAGCCCAGGGCCAGGATGATGCCGTACCAGTAGACCCCGTGGCCGATGTGAATGGCGATGGGGTCCGGGTTGAACTCCCAGTCCCCGAAGAGGCCGGGGAAGCTGATGGGCATGTTTTTCAGCGCGGTCAGTTCAGGAGCGGACATATCAAGCCTCCTTGGGGACGATTTCGCTGAGGGCCGACCGCTCCGCCGTCACGTTGTCGCGGAGGAAGTCCAGCACGTCCTGCTGGGTGATGGCGTCGAAGACCTCGGGGAAGCGGAAGGGGTCGTAGCCGCCGAAGTACCCCTCGGTCAGGGAGACGGCGATGTTTTCAAAGGAGTTCAGCCCCCGGAGGCTGGAGCCGAAGCTGGCCCGGAGGGTCCGCTGGAAGAAGTCCCCGTCGACGCCCTCCCGGACCAGGCGGTCCGCCTCCTTTTGAAGCCCGGCGGCCACGGCCCGGGGCTCCTTGCTCTCGCCGCCGGCGTAGAGATAGGCCACGCCGGGCATCAGCTCGAAGGCCCCGCCGAAGCTGGAGTTAATCAGCCCCTGGCTGTAGAGCCGCTGGTAGAAGGGGCTGGACTCGCCGAAGAGCAGGTCGCAGGCCAGGTCGCCCAGCACCATATGGCGGAGGCGGTCCCCGCCCTCGGGAGCCGGGCGGCACTTCCAGCCCGCCAGGAACTGGGGACTGGAGACCTCCATGGCCTGGCGGGTCTCCCGCTCCGCCAGGGCTTCCGGCTCGTCGCCGTAGTCCCGGGGGATGACGGGGCCGCCCTCCTTGGGAAGCACACGGCGGGCCAGGCCGGAGACCTCTCCGGGGTCCACATTGCCCACCACCGTCAGGATCATGTTGGAGGGGGTGTAAAACGCCTTGTGGCAGTCGTAGAGGGTCTCCGCCGTGATGCGGGAAATGCTCTCCACCGTGCCGGCGATGGAGGTCCGGGCGGTGTGGGTGCGGTAGAGGGCCCGGAGCAGCCGGGAGTAAATCTGCCAGTCGGGGTTGTCCTCGATCATCCGGATTTCCTGGCCGATGATGCCCTGCTCCTTGGCCACGCTCTCCTCGGTGAAGTAGGGGATGGAGACAAAGGAGAGCAGAATCTCCAGGTTTTCGTCGAAGTGGTCCGTGGAGTCGAAGTAATAGCCGGTCATGGCGTTGGAGGTGAAGGCGTTGGGTTCCGCGCCGTTTTTTGCCAATTTCTGGAGGGCGTTGCCCTCCTCGGTGTCGAACATCTTGTGCTCCAGGTAGTGGGCGATGCCGGCGGGGGTGTCCAGCCACTTGCCGCTGAGCTGGAAGCGGGTGTCCATGCCTCCGTAGCGGGTGGCGAAGAAGGCGTATTTTTTCACGTGGTCCGGCTTGGGGACCACCCGGATCTCCAGGCCGTTGGGCAGGGTCTCGCAATAGACAGTCTCGCCTAGGCGCTCATAATGGACGGGTCTCATGCCTCCGCCTCCTTTCCCTGCAAAAAGTATACGGTGTCCAGCTTTGCCGTGCCCATGGCCTCGAAAATGCGCTCCGGGGTGACGGCGCGGACCTGGTCCGCCAGGTCCTCCGGGGATTCGTCCCGGCCGGTGGCGGCCTGGCCCAGGCAGAAGTTTTCCAGCTTCCCCTGGGAGTCCCCCATGGAGGCGTAGGCGTTCAGCAGGGTGCTCCGGGCGGCCTCCAGCTCCCAGTCCTCCAGCTCGCCCTTCCGGACGGCCTCCAGCTGGGCCATGATCTCATCATAAGCCCGCTGGTAATTCTCGAACTCAATGCCGGAGGAGACGGTGATGAGGCCCTTCTGCCGGTGGAAGAGGGAGGAGGCGTAGTAGCAGAGGGACAGCTTTTCCCGGACGTTCAGGAAGAGCTTGGAGTTGCTGCTGCCGCCGAACAGGGTGTTGCCCATCAGCAGGGCGGCGGAGTCCGCGCTGGCGCAGGAGAAGCCCATGCCCAGCTTGCCCTGGGTGACGTCCAGCCGCTCGGTGACGGCGCGGGGTTCCTCCGGCGGGAGGTGGGGGGCCAGCTCCGGCGGGGGCTCGACGTCCGTCCGGGGCAGGTCCGCCAGGGCGGCGCGGAGGGCGTCCTCCACCCGGGGGCGCTCGGCGCTGCCGCTGTAGAAAATCTCCAGCCGGGAGGAGGCGATCAGCTCCCGGTAGGCGTCAAAGAGCAATTGCGGGTGAAGGGCGGCGGTGATCTGCTCGTTGCCAAGGCGGGGCACGCCGTAGGGCTCGCCGGTGCACATCTCCTGGAGAAGGCGGCTGTCGGCGTAGGCCCGCTTGTCGTTCAGAATGCTGCGGATGGCGTCGATGAGGTTGGTTTTTTCGCTCTCGAAATACTCCTCCAGAAAGAGGCCGTCCCGGGTGACGGGATGGCAGATCAGCTCTCCCAGGAGGGCGGCGGCGGGCTCCAGCAGGCGCTCCCCGCCGGGGGCGAAGCAGTCGTCGATGAGGCTGGCCACGAAGCCCACGCACTGGGCTTCCCCCTTCTTGCGGATGGTGATGTCGATTCGGGCGCCGTAGAGCTCGTCCAGCCGCCGGGACAGGGCGCCCATGTCCGGAAAAGCGGCTGTGCCCCGGCGGAGGATGGCGCCAGTCAGGGCGTTGGCGGAGGCGGTCTCCCAGCGCAGGGGGACGACGAACTGTGCGGAGAGGAGGCTTGTTTTGAATTTCTTCGCCGGGAGATACGTGAGGTACACGCCGCCGGCGAGTTGAGTTCTTGTCACGCGGTTCAGCTCCTTTTGTGGAATCGGTTTTGCGAAGAATGTGATTTCTTTCCAAGTATATACTGAATGGAGCGGGATTGCAAGACTGACATATTTTCCGCCCGCCGGACATAGGTTGTCCCAGAGGTGAGCGGATATGAAACAAAAGAAGGCCCTGGCAAACATCCTGCGGCGGGTGGAAGCGGTCCTGCTGGCGGCGGGGACGCTGTGGGCGGCGGCCATCACCGCCGGCAGCGACACGGCGGCGGCGGCGGTCTCCGCCCTGGCGGAGGCCCTTCCGGAAAGGGCGCTCCGCTGGGAGCTGGGGGATCTGCGGTCCGGAGACGGCCTGTCCCCGCCGGCGGCGCTGGCCATTGGGGAATCGGCGCTGCTTCGGGCGGCCCGGGAGGATGTGGCGGAGCTCCAGGCCCTGGAGCGGCAGGAGCCCCCGGAGGAGGATGGGGAGACCCGGGCCCCCATTGTGATGCCGGTGGAGGAGACCCCGGTAGAGCCCGCCGCCCCCCTGGCGGCGGACAACGGCGTCCCCGCCAAGACGCTGATCCCCACGGACCCCAGCGGGTACACCGTCTGCGGGCGGGTTTATATCAGCAACTCCACAAGCCACGAGCTGTCCGTCCAGGAGCTCCAAAAGCCCTTTGCGGCGGCCCTGGGGGAGGGGGAGCCCCAGGTGCTGATCTTACATACCCACGGCAGCGAGGCGTACACCCCCGTTCCGGGGACGGAAATCGTCTGGTCCGGGGATTACCGGACTACGGATTACCGCTATAACGTGGTGAGGGTGGGGGACGAGATGGCGGAGGTTTTGGGAGAGGCGGGCATCTCCGTCCTCCACGACCGGACGCTGTATGACTACCCCAATTACACCGGGGCCTATGACCGGGCGCTGGCCGCCATTCAAAAGTACCTGGAGCGGTATCCCTCCATCCGCTTTGTCCTGGACGTCCACCGGGACGCCATTGAGGACGGGCAGGGGAACCAGTACAAGGCGGTGTCGGAGGTGGAGGGCTTGGGCGTTTCGGCCCAAATGTCCCTGGTCATCGGCAGCGACGGCAGCGGACTGGAGCACCCGGGCTGGCTGGAGAACCTCCGGCTAGCGGCGGCGGTGCAGCAGGACATCCTGGAGCAGTATCCCACGCTGATGCGCCCGGTGCTGCTGCGGAACTCCCGGTATAACCAGCACGCCACCACCGGGTCGCTGCTGCTGGAAGTGGGGGCTGCCGGGAACTCCCCGGAGGAGGCGGTGCTGGCCGGACGGCTCTTCGCGGAGCGGCTGGCGGCGGTGCTGAAAGAGAAAGCGGCGGAAAGCGCGGAGACTGGGGAAGGCGCGGAATCCGCAGAGAACGGCAAAACGGCAGAGGGGGCGGCTTCGTGAGAAGCCGCCTCTTTTTGTAATTTTTTCCGCCGCGCATGAAACGGCTAAAACCAGAGACCCTAAAACCACCCAACGATTTGAACGCAAAAGGAGTGAGCCCAATTGGAAACGGGAATCCATAACACCTCCGAAATCGGGCGGCTGAAAAAGGTCCTGCTCCACCGGCCCGGCCAGGAGCTGGAAAACCTGATGCCGGAGTATCTGGAGCGGCTGCTGTTTGACGATATCCCCTATCTCCGGGAGGCCCAGAAGGAGCACGACGCCTTCGCCGACTGCCTCCGCCAGCAGGGCGTGGAGGTGGTGTACCTCACGGACCTGGTGGCGAATTCCATCACCTCCGACGAAGTGCGCAAGGAGCTGGTGGTCCAGTTCCTGAACGAGGCGGGCATCAAGGAGCAGCGGAGCCGCGTGCTTCTGGGTGAGTACCTGGGAAAGATGCCGGACAAGCAGATGGTCTCCACCATGATGGCCGGCGTGCGGAAGAGCCAGCTCCAGGGCGAGAGCGAGAAGCTGGCGGACCTTCTGCCCGCCGCCGGGGACGGGTATCCCTTCGTAGTGGACCCCATGCCGAACCTCTATTTCACCCGGGACCCCTTCGCCACCATCGGCACCGGCGTGTCCATCCACAAGATGCTGACGGAGACCCGGAACCGGGAGACCCTGTTCGGAAAGTTCGTCTTTGAGCATAACCCGGAGTATATGCACGCCCCCCGGTGGTACGACCGGGGCGAAACCTCCTCCCTGGAGGGCGGGGACATTCTGATCCTCAGTCCCCAGGTGCTGGGAGTGGGCATCTCCCAGCGGACCAAGGGAGACTCCATCGACACCCTGGCGGAGGCGGTGCTGACCTACAGCCGGACGAGCTTCAAGAAGATTTTGGCTTTCAACATCCCAAAAAGCCGGTCCTTCATGCACCTGGACACGGTGTTCACTATGGTGGACCGAGACAAGTTCACGGTGCATCCGAACATTCTCTCCAGCATCACGGTGTTTGTGATGGAGCTGGACGAGAACAGGAAGATGAAGATTGCCCAGCAGGACGGACGGCTGGAGGACATTCTGAAGGAGCACCTGGGCCTGGACCACGTGACGCTCATTGAGTGCGGCCGGGGCAGCGAGGTGGACGCGGCCCGGGAGCAGTGGAACGACGGCAGCAATACGCTGGCCATCGGCCCCGGCGAGGTGGTGGTGTACTCCCGGAACTACGTGACGAACCGCTCCCTGGAGGAAGCGGGGATCAAGGTCCACACCATTCCCAGCGCAGAGCTTTCCAGGGGCCGCGGGGGCCCGCGCTGCATGAGTATGCCGCTCTGGCGGGAGGACCCTTGACGGTCCCCCTGCGGGGGACGGGGCTGGTGCTCGCCCTGACGGGCGGGGAGGATTACAGCCATGATGACGGCTGGTTCATTGCACCCCCCATGTCGCCGGAAGAAACTCCGCCCACTCCGTCCCCGCCTGACGGCGAGGACTCCGCTCTGCTCCGTTCCTTCCTCCTCTCCCCACAAAATCTTTGATTTTGCGGGGGCCCCGGTTTTTATTCCCCGAATAAAAAGAGACTGCGCCCGCAGGCGCGTGCCGGAGGCTAACCGCCGCGAAGCGGCGGCTCTTAAGGAACCACTGATGAAATCCCCGCACACAGCTTCACGCCATAAATTCCCGCTGGACTGCGTTAGAAAATCTTGAAATCCGTCAGGATTCCTGCGATTTTCTTCCTTGCCAGCAGAAATTTCTGGCGCAAATCTGCACACGTTGATTTCATCAGTGCTTCCTTAAGCCGGAGACAAACGGGCCGTGCACGGTCCAAAAGAGAAAAACAAGGAGAAGCGGTTCCGGCTGTTTAGCACGCAAGTCTCCGGTCCGCGGCGTGGTGCGGGCGGTGGTTTTGGAGGTTGATGCAAGGCCCGCCCGTCTCTCCCCGCTGCCGCTAACCCGGCGCTTCCGCGCATCCCCGCGCCTACCGCTTTCTCTTTCAGTCTCCACCGCATCAGCGGCAGCGGAAAGCGCCGCCGGTCCATTCGTTGATATCCAAACCCCCGCTAAAACTGAGCCGCGGGCAGAAGGCATTCGTGAAACCGGAAGCACTGCCTGCGCGCCTCCCGTCCAACCGCACGCATCCCCTATTACTTCTTTTTCTCTTTTGGACCGTGCACGGCCCGTTTTCTCTTTTTCTTCTGGAAGAAAAAGAGAAAATGGGGGGTGCAATGGACCAGCCATCGCTGGCCGCCAATCCGCCCCGCCCGCAAGGGCGGGCAATCCCCTCCCCCAATGGGGAAATTTGAAAAGGAAGGTAATCCAATTATGGCATTGAATTTAAAAGGACGCAGCTTTTTAACCCTGGAGGATTTAACCCCTGGTGAAATCCGTTATCTGTTGGACCTGGGCCGCGACCTGAAGGCCAAGCGCCGCGCCGGCATCTGCGAGCCCGCCCTGAAGGGCAAGCACATCGTGCTTCTCTTTGAGAAGACCTCCACCCGGACCCGGTGCTCCTTCGAGGTGGCCGCCACCCAGGAGGGGGCCCACGTCACCTACCTGGACGCCGGCAGCTCCCAGATGGGCAAGAAGGAGTCCCTGGAGGACTCCGCCAAGGTTCTGGGCCGCTTCTTCGACGGCATCGAGTACCGGGGCTATGCCCAGCAGGTGGTGGAGGACCTGGCTAAGTGGTCCGGCGTGCCCGTGTGGAACGGCCTCACCGACTGGGACCACCCTACGCAGATCCTCGCCGACATGATGACCCTGGAGGAGCACTGCGCCAAGCCCCTGAACAAGATGAAGGTGGTCTTCCCCGGCGATGTGCGGAACAACATGTGCTACGCCTGGATGATGGGCGCGGCCAAGATGGGCATGCACTTCGTGGGCCTGGGGCCCCAGGAGCTGGCCCAGCAGATGGACCAGGAGCTGGTGAAGCGGGTCTTCGCCGAGGCCAGGCAAAACGGCGGCCTCATTGAAATCACCGACGACATGGGCTCCCTCAAGGGCGCCGACATGATCTACGGCGATATCTGGGCCTCCATGGGCGAGGAGGACCTGATTCCCAAGCGGGCGGAGCTGTTGTCCCCCTTCCGGGTGACGGAGGAGACTATGAAGGCCACCGGAAACCCGGACGTGCTCTATATGCACTGCCTGCCCTCCTTCCACGACTTTGAGACCAAGCTGGCCAAGGAGTGGAAGGACAAGGGCGTGGACATCCGGGAGGTCACCGACGAGGTCTTCCGGGGGCCCCACAGCGTGGTCTTCGACGAGGCGGAGAACCGGATGCACTCCATCAAGGCCGTCCTGGTGGCCACCATCGGAAAATAAAGGGGGGAAATCCCTTTGGAACGAGCGAGATTCCGTATGCCGACGGCATACACCATTCTGTTCCTGCTCATCATTCTGGTGGCCCTGTGTACCTGGCTGGTCCCGGCGGGGGCCTATCAATACGTGAACGAGGCCCCGGTAGCCGGGACCTATCACGCCGTGGCCCAGAGCCCCCAGGGGGCCGGGGCGGTGCTGAAGGCCGCCTTCTCCGGGTTCTACGACGCGGTGGACGTGTGCCTGTTCATTTTGATGGTGGGCGGCTTCCTGGGGGTGGTCATGAGGACCGGGGCGGTGGACGCCGGCGTGGGCCGGATCATCCAGCGCCTGGGCGGAAAAGAGAAATGGCTCATTCCCATTTTGATGATTGCCTTCGGCCTGGGAGGCACCACCTACGGCATGTGGGAGGAGACCATGGCCTTCTATCCCCTTCTGATTCCCGTCTTTCTGGCGGCGGGCTATGACGCGGTGGTGGGCATCTCCGTCATCCTCCTGGGAGCCGGGGCAGGCATCATCAGCTCCACCGTCAACCCCTTTGCCACGGGCATCGCGGCGGGCTTCGCCGGGGTGTCCCTGGGGGACGGCATCCTCCTCCGGGCCGTTCAGTGGATCGTCTTCGAGGGGGCGGCTGTCTGGTTCGTCATGGCCTACGCCGCCCGGGTGAAGAAGGACCCCTCCCGGTCCGTTGTGGGCGTGGGCGCGGGGAAGCTCCAGGCCAACATGGAGCAGACGGTGGAGTTCACACCCAAGCGGAAGGTCATCATGGCCATCTTTACCCTGACCTTCCTGATTATGATTTATGGCGTGATTCCCTTTGACGAGATGGGCCTGCCCCTGCCGACCTTAGGCTGGTGGTTCCCGGAGCTCAGCGCCCTGTTTCTGGTGTCCGGCGTGATCATCGGCCTCATTGACCGCATGGGGGAAGAGGCCATCGCCGAGACCTATGTGGCGGGCTGTGCGGATTTGCTGGGCGTGGCCCTGATTATCGGCATCAGCCGGGGCATTACCGTGCTGATGAACGACGGGCAGATTACGGGGACCATCCTCCACTGGGGGGAACAGGCCCTCTCCGGGGCGGGGCCCGTCAGCTTTGTGCTGCTGGTGTACCTGCTGTACCTGCCCCTGACGGTGCTGATCCCCTCCTCCTCCGGCCTGGCGACCCTGTCGGTGCCTGTTATGGCCCCCCTGGGGCGCTTCGCGGGGGTGGGAGGCGACCTGGTGGTGACGGCCTTCCAGTCCGCCTCCGGCCTGGTGAACATCATCACCCCCACGGCGGCGGTGGTGATGGGGGCCCTGGCCCTGGGGCACGTGCCCTATGACAAATGGGTGAAGTATGTCTGGAAGCTGATCTTGTATTTCTTTTTGCTGACGCTGGCGTTTTTGATCGCGGGCGTGGCTTTGGGATAAAGTGCGAAAAAGGACCGCCGCTCCGAGGAGCGGCGGTTCCATTTATTCCAGAGGCTGGATATCCGTTACAATCCGGGTGTTGGGAAGATACGCCACCCGGTACTTCTGGGGATGGTCTTTGTGTTCCCAGCCGGTGAAATGAGACAGGCCGGCGGACCGGGCAAGCCCGGTGGGACACCAAAGATAGAAGGCAGGGGTGTACTCCGACTCGCCATGAAGGCTGCAGCACTTCAGCAGGTAAAAGGCGGATTGGTCCTGATCTACGCCAGGACCGCTTTCAAAGCGGCTGACGCTGTGGAAGGCTCCGGTGTAAAGTTCCATCTCTCCGGTTTTCAGGACAGCAAGGTCCGCCCGGCAGTCGCGGACAGCCGAGGCGGGGTAATCCTGACTGGCGACGCCCCACGGGAACACCACCATAAATCCCACCGCCAGGAGACATATCCAGAAAGAGGAATGGAATGTTTTGGCGGCTTTTGCTTCCAGATTGAAACAGAAAAACAGCGTCGTCCAGACCGCAAGGGGCAGACCCAGAAGGGCCCAGAGAAGAAAGAGAATGTTCCCCCAGAGAGAGGCGTGGAGGAGCGTGCGGGCGGTCTCCCCGAATAATCCTCCCAAAACCGTCCGAAGGAGACCAGGCAGATATCCCAGAACATAGAGGATGCCCGTGTAAAGGCCGGCAAGGCAGAAAATGAACAGGAACATAAGCAGTTCCCGGGCATTTGGGTCCTTCAGCTTATGCAGGCCGAACAGCCGCCGCCAGTGGGCTCCCTTGAGCCGCCAGTGGTTCAGGAGGGCTTCCCGCTCCGCTTCCGCCCGTATCCGCACCCGCGTATCCGCGCTCCGCTGCTCCACGGTTTTTGGGACCGGCGGAGGACAGGAAGCATCGCGCAGAGACAGTTCCCGTTCCGGCGGGCCGAACTGTTTTTCCCACTCCCGCCGGGAAACCTCGCTCAGGTGGGCGTTGAGAGACTTTTTCTGGGTACGGCGCTTCTTGCGGCGCTTCCGGTTCCGCTGCTGGGGGGACAGCCTGGGAGATTTCCTGGTCATAAGTTTCCTCCTTCTGCCACTTTCTTCTGTGGACTTATTATATCATGGGGAACAAAAAAACCGCCAGCCCGGAAGGGCCGGCGGTTCATATCACGGGATAATCTCAATCCAGTACCCGTCCGGGTCTTGAATGAAATAGATACCCATAGCAGGGTTCTCAAAGCAGATACAGCCCATTTCCTTGTGCTTGGTGTAGGCCGCTTTGTAGTCCGGGGCCTTCAGGGCCAGGTGGAACTCGCACTCGCCCAGGTCGTACTTCTGGGGATGATCCCGCAGCCAGGTGAGCTCCAGGCGGAAGGTGGTTTTCCGGTCCCCCAGGAAAACGATGACGAAGCTGCCGTCCTCCGCCTCCTTGCGGCGGACCGGCTTCAGGCCCAGGGCCTCCTTGTAGAAGGCCAGGGAGCGGTCCAGGTCGGTGACGTTGAAATTAAAGTGATTGAACGTATACATGTCATACCGCCTTTCTGTCCGCCTGCTCCCGCAAAATGGCGTAGACCTCGTAGATGTCCTGAATGGAGTAGGTGGCCCGAACGTCCTTGGGCACGTCGGTATCCCGGGACTGGGTGAGGAAGGAATGGATGTGGAAGGTGGCCCCAAAGCCCAGGTTCTGGGGGCCGATCACGTCCCGGGAATAGGTGTCTCCGACATAGGCGCAGGTCTTGGGGTCGGAACGGACCTGATTCAGGGAGACCAGGAAGATATTGGGGTCCGGCTTGCGGTAGCCGGTGACGGAGGAGAGGGTCACGTCCTGGAAGTAATCCCGGATGCCGTACTCCTCCAGGGTGCGGAAGACCTGATAGAGCGCGGCGGTGTTGCTGATGACGCCCAGCTTCATGCCAAGGCCCTTCAGCCCCTCCAGCATCTCCTTCACGCGGGGGCGGAGCTTGCGGTGGTAGTGGGTGACCTCCCACATATGGGCCAGTTCTTCGGCGAAGGGCTTCACGGCGTCGAAGTCCAGGCCCAGCTCCGTCAGGATATAATTGCCCCAGATCTCCTCGGGCTTCAGCTCCCGGTTCGTGGGGCCCCGGTAGGCGGCGTAGCGGTCCCAGCCGCCGGCAAAAGCCTGGATGGCGGCAGGGATGTCCAGGGACAGGGGGTGGCCGTGGGCCGCCAGGATGCGGAGGACGCCCTCGGCGGAGGCCGCTTTGCTGGCCTCGTCGATGCAGATGTCCTCCAGGGTCCCGCCCATGTCAAACAATACGGTATCAATCATAATTCTCACTGCCTTTTCCAAGGCCGTGCCGGATCTTCGGCAGGGGGCCTTTTTTTCCAATATAGATAGTACGCCAGGAGGGAAAATCCCAGGCCCAGCGCCAGGGGAGCCAGGGCGAACATCCCGAAGAATTGGAGGACCAGCCCCGCGCTCTCCCAGCCCATGAGGATCATCAGCCCAATGAGGCAGGCCAGCAGCAGCAGGGCCAGCCAGATATAGGCGGCGGGGAGCAGGCGCTTGTCGCCGGGCAGCAGCCACACCAGAGAGGCCGCCGCCGTCCCCGCGGCGGCGGGGACCAGAGCCTCCGCAAGGGTGACCAGCCCCACAGGCATGCCCTGGAGCAGGCTGTCCAGCCAGGGGTTGAACAGGGCGAAGCAGCCGCCGTACAGGGCCAGCAGCACCCAGCAGAGGCAGAAGGAGTAAAGCAGGATAGTGCTCTTCACCCTTCCGTTCTCCGTCATCTGGAACGCGCCCCAGAATTTGTCGGCGAATTTGCCGACCCGCTCGTCAATCTCTTTTTGCCGGATGGGATTTGCCATGGGAGTCCTCCTTAAACCATTCAGAAGCCGTATTCACAGGCGGGAAGCCTGTGTCGATTCTCGGCTGTGAATACAGCTTCTTAGAAAACGGGCGGGCGGCCGTCCGGCCGCCCGCCCAGCTCAGCTGTGATACGCGGCGATGGTAGGGTGAGGGATTACTGGTTCAGCCAGTACATCCACATATCCTGCACGTCGGGATAAATCTCATAGATGGAGACCAGGTCGTTGGCCCGGGCACCCAGCTCGTCGAGCTTGGCGGGGTTCTTCTTGTCCTCGAAGTCGTCGCGCAGGGGCCAGTTGCCAACCTTGGTGAAGGGCTTCAGGCCACCGCTTTCACCATCGGCGCCGCCGGTGATGTAGCGGATGAAGAGGCGGGCGCCGGCGGGGCTGTTGCAGTTGGAGACCACGAACATGGACTCGGTGTTCAGCAGGGCGGTGTAGGGGCTGAGGTTGATGCACCAGTCGATGTTGTAGCCGGACTCCTCCCGGTTTTCAATCTTGCCGGCGGAGGCCAGGGCCAGGGCGGGCTGATCCTTGGTGGAGTTGTGGACGGCCAGCACCAGCTCGTCGCCGTCGCCGATGAAGGTCATCTTGGCCTGGGTGAAGCGCCACAGGTACTCCACGCCGGCGTTGTTCTCGGGAACCTCGAAGGCGAAGCTGGAGGCGTCATAGGTGTACTCCAGGTCCTTGCCATAGGTGTCCTTGTAGGACTGGGCCATTTCGTCGGCATTGATGATAAAGCTGGCGAACAGGGAGAGGTACGCGGTCTCCTGGCCGATTTCCTTGGTGTAGAGAGCGAACTTCTGATTGCCGGCATCATCCTTTTCGATGATTTCCCACCAGCTGTTGATGGGCTGGCCATCGGGGAACACCTCGGTGTTGTAGTACCAGAAGGACTGAGAGGAGTACAGGGGATAGCTGTACTTCAGGTTCTCCTCGGCAATGTGGGAGCAGATATCGCGGGGATAGAAGGGCTCGATGACGCCGTTGTCATAGTATTCGTGGAAGACTTCGCCGTTGACGTCTTTGGTCTGGAGCACGTCCGCCGTGATGTTGTTGGTTTCATTTTCGATCTTGGCCTTGCTCAGAACCTCGTCGGAGTCCAGGTTGGCGACCACCAGGTCCAGGCCGGGATACATTTCCTCGAAGGGCTCCTCGGCCTTCAGCATCTTGGAGGAGGTGGCGTAGACGGTGATGGTGGGGTCTTCGGTTTTGGCCTGCTCGTAGAGCTGCTCGTCGGTCATGTCGCTCCACTCGTCATAGTAGGGGCCGTAAACGCTGATGCCGGTTTCCAGGTCATAGCCCAGCTTCAGGTCGGTCGTGGCGGCGTCGCCGCCCTCGGCAGGCTGCTGAGTGTCGCCGGAGGACTGGGAATCGCCGCTTTGCTGGGAGTCGCCGCCCTTGTCGCCGCCGCAGGCGGCCAGGCTGAGGACCATGACCAGGGCCATCAGCAGTGCAAAGAGTTTCTTCTTCATCGGATCTTCTCCTTTCGTTTTGGGGGAATTTTAACACGGGGATATTTTATAGTCAAAGGGACGCGAAACGAGAGGGTTTGCCCGTTCCCCGGCGGCGGGCCCGCCGCCGGGGGTGCGCCTCTTTGCCTATCGGAGAGGAACGGGGAATGCGATTAGACCGCGCGCTTGATAAGGCGGGTGGTGGCTTTATTATACACGTTGATTTTGTCCTGGTCAATGATGGCCCAGACCTTCTGGTCGATGTCGTAGTGAGCCTGGCCAATCTCCTTGGAGAGGAATTCGTCCTCGCCGGCCTTCAGGGTGACGATGGTTTCGGAACCGGCGGGCTGGCTGGCGTAGACGGTGACGGGGAGAGCGCCTTCCACGGGTTCCCGGGAGATGAGGATCTGCTCGGGGCGGACGGCCAGCACGCAGTCAAACTCGCCGCTGGAGGGCTTCTGCTCGTTGGTGAGGTGCTCGGCGGGGAAGGTGTGGCCGCCCAGCTCGCTCTTGACCACCAGCGCCCCACCCTTCATCTCGGCCTTGCCGGGGACCAGGTTGATCCGGGGGTTGCCGATAAAGTCGGCGGCCTCCAGGTCGATGGGGTTGTTGTACAGCTCCATGGGAGTGGCCA
>ERZ779626.379-NODE-379-length-26992-cov-26.399376_pt1 | contig 26992 bp, 29 predicted proteins | sample MGYA00514209_ERZ779626 | MGnify/ENA primary metagenome ERZ779626 (study PRJEB29562, sample SAMEA4376713) | mouse gut metagenome | isolation source: Cecum | study: EMG produced TPA metagenomics assembly of the A DSS colitis mouse model was used to assess the...
TTTCTGCGTGTTTCGAGCAGCGAAAATAGAGATGCCCGCAAGAGTGAGCCGCCATTAGAGCGTAGCCGCAGTTACCACACTTGATTTTCCCGGCCATCCACGAATGGCGGGCTTTCCTCGCGGGCTGGTAACTTTGGCTTGCCATGATTTTCTTCCGCACTTGAAGCCACAAATCAGACGGGATAAAGCCCTCGCTGGGGGCCAGCACCAACATCTGGCCTTGCAGGTACTTGTGCTTGTTGTCGGTGTTGCCTTTACTGCGATAGTAGTAGCAGCCGTTGGTTCCCGCGAAGTCGGCGGCATCGTTGTAAATCTCCGTCCCCTGACTTTTGAAAAACTCGTATATATCCAGGTCAGCCATTGCGTAAATTGGATTGCGGAGGATAAGGCTGATCGTTGACCTGGAAAACGGCTTTCCAAAGAACGACCTCACACCTTGGGTCGTAAGCTGGGTGGCTATGTCGTGGAGCGAGATGCGGGGGTCATTATACATCTCGTACATCTTACGCACGAACGCCACCTCGGTCGGTTCAATCACCAGCTTCTTTGTATGGATGCCGTCAATGATGATAGGCTCCGTCCGAAATCCATAAGGCGCACGCCCACCCATTTTGAAACCTCGCTGACACCGGGCATACCATGCGTCCTGCACTCGCTTCTGGATGGTTTCACGCTCTAACTGTGCGAACACAATGCAGATGTTCAGCATCGCCCGGCCCATCGGTGTGGACGTGTCGAACTTCTCTGTGGAGGATATGAACTCCACGTTGTATTCCTGGAACAAAGCCATCATGTTTGCGAAGTCCAGAATGGAACGGCTGATGCGGTCGAGCTTGTAAACGACTACCCTGGCAATCAGCCCGCGCTTGATGTCCTCCACCAGCATTTGAAACTGGGGCCTGTCCGTATTCTTACCGCTGTAACCCTTATCTTGATACTCCCGGCAGCTTCCACCCCTCAATTCATATTTGCAAAACTCAATCTGACTTTCGATAGAAATACTATCCTTTTTGTCAATGGACTGTCTTGCATAAATCGCGTCAATTCGATTGTTCATTTTGCGCTCCCTTTCTGAAAAGAAACGGAGCTGCTGACAGCTTCATTATACCGTCAGCAGCCCCGCAAATCAATCTCTATCTGAAAAAATCACGAGGCGGGTGTTTCCCTCTGCTGGTACTTGCGGAACACCTCATAAAGCCGCTGCTCCAACTCCCGGCGTTTCGCCGTCTCCTGTTCCGGGGAGAGAATGGGCGTGAGGTTTTCCAGAGGGATTTCCCGGCCCTGGAAATTGACAATCTCGGTCTGCTTCTTGTAGCTGATATGCTCCATAGGCAACTCCTTGTTTTCAAAATTTTCATGGTGGACATTTGTCCGAAAAGTGGGCGCTATTTACTCCCACTCGTTTTATTTATACTTGTTATTGTTCTTATAGTTCTTATTAGAGGACAGGTTTTTTGCCTGCGTCAGCCGGGTTTCTGCCCTATTACAAGAACAGTTTTCCGGCCATGGTGAAGGACAAGTTTTTATCCATCAGGGGCGGCTAAATTTTTGTCCATCAGGCAGCTTCACATAGATATGATTGGGCTTGGAAAACTGCTGCCGTTTGCGCTCAATCAGACCCGCCGCCTCCAACTCAGCCAATACATTCTTGGCAGTGGTCATGCTCTTGCCGAGCATTTCGGCTATCTTCTCAATCGGGAAGATGATATAAACTCTCCCCGGCCTCGTCCGTCCAGCCGTTAAGCTGGGAGAGGTGCGCCCTGTCCAGCAGGAGCGCGTAGGTCAGGGCGGCTGTATGGGACAATGGCATATCCATCAGGAATTGGGGGTAAGGGAAATAGGGCGGCAAATCGGTATCTACCGCCATGTAGTCAGTCATGGTATTGGCCTCCTTAATGTGGGGCTGTCAGACCGCCGCTGTGGGTCGTTTGAGGCCCGTTTTCGGGGCCGGGAAGGAAATGTATCAGGCCCCCATCGAGGGCGGTCTTGAAAGCCCTGATATTACTGCGTTTTCAGCGGGTACTTTTTCTACACATCAGCCCGGTTTTTCTTTGCCCAGGCCCGCTTGCTCCGTTTGGCCCGTTCTGCGGCACAGGTAGAGCAGTAGAGCGTGTTGTGCTTGGACGAGGCGAACATCTTCCCACACCCCCGGCACCGCCGCCGTCTGACAGAGGGGGGCGGGAACAATGCGGCATACAGGCCAGCATCCAGGGGAAGGACAGCGGCGCGGAACCATTTGCAGATTAGGGAATAGGTGATGCTCTGCGGGCAGACACATTCTTCACCGTTGTCCAGAATCAAGCAGTTTCCGCAATCGTAGTTGCAGCACTCCCGCACCAGCCTCCGGGCCGTTCGGTACTGCTGGTAGGTCATGTGTGGGATTTCGGATGCGCCCATTTCACACGCTCCCTCTGCAAAATCCTAAAAGCGTCAGATTTGCGTTTTTAACGTAAGTGCCAATCTGACGCTGGCGATACCTGACCCGCAGGAAAGGAACAGACGCAAAGCGGGTGTTCCTTTCCTGCGGGTGTGCAAGGGGTTTGGGGAGTGCAGCTCCCCATCGCGTCCGAAGGACGCAACGCCCCCGGCAGGGCGCACGACACCGGAACGGTGTATAAGTGCGCTGTTGGAAACAGACAGGATTTCCGGCACGAAAAATCATGTTGTTCACTGTGACCTCCTTGACATAAGAGGGACAAGCCGCCGGAGCAGCTTGTCCCTCCCGGTGATAGGGCGGTTGCCCCTCACCTTGTAGCCATCATGCCGGGGTGATCGTTGGGTAGGTCAACGGAAAAACTTGAAAAACTTTTTCCGAACACCCTCAATGCTGTCATGGACTGCGGCCTTGGAACAGCCGCACCGCCGCCCGATCTCCGCATAGCTGTAATCGTACAGCGCATAGAGCAGAAACCGCTCCCGCTGGGTTTTGGTGCAGAGGGCCAGCACCGCCATAATTTCATCCAGCGTCTCCCGCTGGCAGACCAATTCCTCCGGGGTGGCGCAGTAGGGCAGAACGCCCTGGGCGGCAATTATGTATTCGTCACACTCGCGCCCGTCCCAATGCCGCCGCTGCTCGCGGTCAAGGCTCCGTTCCTATTTCTGCGGAACCTATGGCAAGTCGGGCCGGAGCGTATGTTCATGGCACAGGATTTATGAGCAGACGCTGACGCAAATCGTGATTGCGGAAATCAGGACCCAGGCCCAGGCGGTGACAGTAAATGAAGCCGCCGTAGTGGACAGGCTCAAACGCAAGATCGCGGATTATGACGAGCAGCGTCTGGCCGATGCCAAGCAGGAAATCAGCAAGCTGCGCCGCAGGGTGCAGGAACTGGAGACCATGACCGCGAAACTTTATGAAGATAAGTATAGTGGTGCGGTCAGCGAAAGCACATTCATGGTGCTGACGCAAAAAAACGAACAGGAGCGGCTTGCCAAGGCGGAACGCCTGGATGCGCTTCTGTCCGAGGTAGATAAGGCACAGCAGAAAACCGCCGCCATTCAAAACTGGACGGCGATCATCCGAAAGTATTTGAATTTGCAGGACCTTGACCGGGCTACCATCGACGAGCTGATAGACCATATTGAAGTCGGTGAACGCACCGTTGTAGACAGGCAGCGCAGGCAGGACATCAAAGTGTTTTACCGCTTTGTCGGTCTGGTCGAGTAAAAGCAGTATGTAGTAGAATCTGAAGTCTTAACCGTTTGATATATTCATAGAATCACCATTCGTTGTTCCCCCTCCCAAACAGCGCTTGTTCTTGAACGAGTTTTTAAGGGGGAAAGTGAAAGGGACCAACATACTTATGCGGCGAATGGCTCAGAAGGTCTGCTCTATCAAGAGCGGGCCTTTTCTTATATCATAAAATTTTTAATGAGAGGGGATGTCCTTATGAATTTGATGGAACTGAGGCTCCAACAAGTTCTACAAGAGAACCGCGCTGACTTTATTGACTCGCTCCATCTGAGCGGGATCGATGTGGAGCACAACGGATGGAATGCGGATGCCATTGACAAAAACGCTCAGGCTGGAGCGCGGTCGCTCATACAGTTTGTATCACAGGAAAACATCTCTGACCGGTGCCGAAATGCCTTTCTCCGAACGATTGCAGGTAATTTGGATGGGGAAGAACGCACCTTTGTCATGGCCTGGATTTATGCCGCTTACGAATGGGCCGGACGATTCCCGCCTTACTCGATTATTCAGCACATGGTTGACCCGGCACTTTTTTGTGAATACTGCGTTTCCTTACAAAAATATCTGCATATGTACCTCCAAGGCTATTTCTCGCGTACTGTGAATATAGTGTAACATCTCAAATCAGGAGGTGTTTCAGTGAAATCGCAAGAGTTGATTTTAACCACCCTCTGTACAAAAGATGCACCAGATGTCCAGCAAATCATTCTGAATTCCTTAGAACTTTTTCTCAGAAAGGAACTTCACAACATTGCAAGTCTCTCGCGCCATACTGTATGATACATACGATGAATGGCCGCTTATCTCAGGAGGTATGATATGTACTTAGAGATAAGCAATCCCATGGACTACCATGCGGCATTATACATCAGATTATCAAAGGAGGATGAGAACGAAGGCCCGTCCGAGAGTGTCAACAACCAGCAATCTCTGCTCAACGAGTTTGTCCAACAGCACCGCCTCAGCGTTTTCGACACCTACATCGACGACGGCTGGAGCGGAACGAACTTCGACCGTCCGAATTTCCAGCGTATGATTGCCGATATCGAGGCCAAAAAGGTAAACATGGTCATCACCAAGGATCTGTCCCGCCTGGGCCGCGACTACATCCTGACCGGCCACTACATGGAGCGATACTTCCCGGAGCACCGTGTCCGCTACATCTCCCTGCTGGACGGTATTGACACCGGGGTGGACTCCACAGCCAACGACATCACGCCCTTCCGTGCTATCATGAACGATATGTACGCCAAGGACATCTCGAAAAAAATTTCCAGCGTCAAGCATGACAAGCAGCGCAAGGGCTTGTTCATCGGCGGCAAGCCGGTCTACGGTTACAAGATGCACCCAACGGAGAAGAATAAAATCGTCATTGACGAGGACACGGCCCCGATGGTGCGGAGGATTTTCGGTATGGCCTTAGAGGGGGTGAGCTGCCGCCAAATCGCCGCCCGACTGAACGCCGAGGGGGTGCCTACTCCCGCTACCTATGCTGGTTTGCCGGTTCCAAACCCCGGTCCCTACACCGGATTGTGGAGCAGTGAGCGCATCTCCGATATGCTGCAAAATGAGACCTATATTGGAAGTATGGTTCAGGGCCGCACTCGGAAGATCAATTACAAGTCCAAAAAGTGCATCAAGCAGGATCGCCGGGACTGGGTGGTGGTAGAGGGCACACACGAGCCGATCATCGACCGGGAGACATTCGACAAGGTACGGGCCCTGGTCAACAGCCGCAGGCATACCCGCAGCCGGACTTATGATTTTCTGCTGAAGGGTTTGATCTTCTGCCACGAGTGCGGCTACCCGCTGGCGGTGCTCAACCGGAAGAATGCGGCAGGGGAGGATAAGCTGTATTTTGTCTGCCGAACCTACCAGCGTTTCACCAAGGCGGGGGTCTGCACCAGCCACACCATCAAGGAGGAGACGGTCACCCGAGCGGTGGTGGAAAAGGTACGGGAGGTCTGCGGGGCCTATCTCCAAGCGGACCGGCTCCTGCCGCAGGCACAGAGGGCAGTGGCCAAGGCTGTCGCGGAGGCGGACAACGAGAAGGAGATCGTCTCTCTCAAGGCTAAGATCGACAGCCTGACCGCCCATCTGGACAAGGTCTACATGGATAAGCTGGGCGGCGTTCTGGACGAAGGGGACTTTCAGCGCATCTACACCAAGGTCAAGACCGACCGCGCCGCCCTGGAGCAGCGCCTCAGCCAGCTGGACCGCCCAGACTTCTCCCCGGCGGAACAGGCCGACTTGGCAAAAAAACTGGTGGAGCGGTTCTTGGATACCGCATCCACCAATCGGGAGCTGCTTGTCAGCCTCATCGAACGAATCGAGCTGACAGCAGATAAACAAATCATCATCAAATTTCGCTTCAACCAGCTGGAAACCGCATAAAACCGACACAGAATCACGAACCACATCGTTTACAATACCCGGGGCGTGATGTATCCCGCATCGAAAAACGCGCTCTCGGCAAGCTGGAGGAGGCCCTGGGCGGTGAACTGTAGCCTACGGCTCCTGAGACTCCTCCTGCACCTCCCCGCCCCGGCCGGCCCCCTTTCCGAAGGAGATGGCGTCAGCGCCGTACCGCCGGCGGATGGCGTCCACTGCGCTCTCCAGCCGCTCCTGCCGGGCGTCCAGGACCGGCGGGGCGAACAGGTTCTCCTGCTCGTAGGTCTCCCACTGGTCCGTCAGCGCCAGGGCGGTGATGTTGAGGAGCCGGACGGGAGAGGGGGGACGCCACACCCGGTCCACCAGCTCCATGGCCGCGTCCAGCAGCTCCCGCATCAAATGGGTGCTGTGGGACAGGTGCTTCTGCCGGGAGAGGCTGCGGAACTGGGGATCCTTCAGCCCCACCTGCACCGCGCCGCAGTAGAGCCCCTGCTGCCGCAGCCGCCCGGCCACGCTGTCGCACAGCAGGGCGACGCCCTGGCGGACCTGCTCCCGGGTGGTAAGGTTCTCCCGGAAGGTGCAGCTGTTGCCCACGCTCTTCACCGGCTCCCGCTGGTGCTGAGGGCGGACGGGGGAGGCGTCCAGACCGTTGGCGAAATTCCACAGCTGGCGGCCCAGCTTTCCCAGCAGATGCTCCGGCAGAGCGGGATCCATCGCGGCCAGCTGCCCGATAGTGAACACGCCGTACTGCTTCAGAGCCCGCTGGGCGGCGGGGCCTGCGTAGAGCAGACTGCCGGCCGGCAGGGGCCAGACGATCTCCCGCCAGCCCTCCGGGGAGATGAGGGTGGTGGCGTCGGGCTTCTTGTAGTCGCTGCCTAGCTTGGCGAACACCTTGTTGAAGCTGACCCCCACCGACAGCGTCAGCCCCAGCTCCTGCCGGACTCTGGCGCGGATGCCGTTGGCGATGGCGGCGCCGTCCCCGCCGAACAGGTGCATGCTGCCGGTGATGTCCAGCCAGCTCTCGTCGATGCCGAAGGGCTCCACCAGGTCGGTGTACTGTCCATAGATCTGGTTGACGAGCCGGGAGAACTCCTGGTAGCGCTGGCGGTGGGGCGGCAGGAGAACCAGATCCGGGCACTTCTGCCTCGCCTGCCAGATGGTCTCCGCCGTCTTCACGCCGCAGTGCTTGGCCGGCTCGTTTTTAGCCAGGATGATGCCCTTGCGGCTGGCGGGGTCGCCGCAGACCGCCACCGGCCGCTCCCGCAGCTCCGGGTGGGAGAGAAGCTCCACCGAGGCGTAAAAGCTGTTGAGATCGCAGTGCAGGATGACCCGTTCCATAGTCCCCTCCGCTCAAAAAAGTGTGGTATGCTGTTCTCACAGCATACCACACTTTTGTTCGTTTGAAAAGGTAAAACATTGCCTATATCGCTCCGTCTGCCATCTGCTGCCGGATTTGCTCCGTCACATAGCCGGTGAGATACCAAATGGTCTCATAGTAGATGTACCGCGTCAGCTCCCTGTCACAATATATCCGCAGACTGGCGGGAAAATCCTCGTCGGAGCGCCAAAAGCTGATCAGCAGGCTCACATCCCCAAAAACAGGGATACGGTAGGATACGTCGCCCCTCCCCTGCCGCACGCCGCCCAGCGCCTCGCAGGCGGCGGCCAGCGCCGCTTCCCTGCCGTCCAGCGCCTGCTCAAGCTGGCGGAAGGAACCTTCGCCGGCGTAAGAACGGGCGTTTTGCACGGTGGAGAGGCTCTCCAGGGGGACAAATTCCCCCGACAGCCGGATGGGCTCCTCCGTGTGACAGAGCAGGTCGTAGAGCGTCATGGATTCGTTGAATCCCGCCTCTTCAAAGCCGCCTTCCCTGGACGCGTGCTGGCAGAGGCCGGTGGAGAGCTGAATGCGGCAGGCCCACGATACAAAGTCCATGTAGAGATAGTCTCCGTCGGAGCGCAGACCGAGCCGGTCAATGATTTTCTGCGTTTCATAGGTCAAAAAGCGTTCCGCGCCGCTTTTCTTCGCGGTCTCGTAATTGGACATGCCGCTTCCTCCAAATTCTGACAGAGGGCCCGCCTACCGGTGCAGCAGCGGGGACAGGGGCTTATAGATCAAAAAGCACAGCCCCATATCCAGCAGGCCCTTGAGCAGGGTAAAGGGGGCGTTGAAGGCGATCAGGCAGCCCAGCAGTCCGTTGACGGCGGGCAGGGCAAAGGGCGCACCCGCCCGGGAGAGCAGTCCGTTGAAGGACTGGATGATCTCCTGGTACATGCTGATAATCACGTCCATCGGCAGGAACTTGGTGTAGACCGGGTAGGAGATGAAGTAGTTCACCGGAATACTGCACACCGCCATGATGACCGCCCCCGCCAGCGCGCCCATAAGCGCGCCGGAGCGGGTCCTCTTGTAGCGGTAGATGAGCCCCGCCGGGATGACAAAGCAGATGCCCAGCAGGAAATTGCACATCTCCCCTACCCCGCCGGTGCCGGAGAAGAGAAGGCCCTTGATCACATTTTTCACCAGACACACGATGACGCCGCTGACCGGTCCCAAGCTGAAGGCCGCCAGCAGGGCGGGCAGCTCGGAGAAGTCCAGCTCCACGAAGGAGGGGATCAGAAAGGGGATGGGGAACTCCAGGAACATCAGGACGGTGGCCGCCGCCGAGAGCATGGCGGTGACGGCGATCCTGTGGGTCCGGGACCTCTGGGCGGCGACGGTGGACGTTGCGGTAGACATAAAAAATACACTCCTTTACAGAAATACCCGAAGACGCTTCATCTTCGGAGTATCGCCGCAAAGAAGCGCAGCAAAGCGCGTCAAATACGACCATCTTCTTCCATCCAGACTGTCACTGTCGGTACCGGATTCGCACCGGTTCAACGCTTGCGCGGTCGCGGACTTACACCCCGTGGGATGCTCACCGCCGGTGGGGACTTACACCCCGCCCTGAAGATGAGTGATTCGGTTGTCGCTCTCTATTATACGCGCCCGGAGAAAAAAAGCAAGTATTTTTTTGCTTTACAAATCAGAAATTTTGTTCTATAATAGGGAGGAGAAATGGGAGAGGGGGCGACAGCCATGAGAGGGAGACCGTGCACCTGCTGCTTTACCGGCCACCGGCCGGAGAAGCTGCCCTGGGGAAGCGACGAGACGGACCCCCGGTGCGCCGCGCTGAAGGAGAAGCTGCGGGACGCGGTGGAGGCGGCCTACGGCGAGGGCATGCGCCACTTTATCTGCGGCATGGCCCGGGGGTGCGACCTCTATTTTGCCGAGGCGGTGCTGGCGCTGCGGGAGGCGCGGGGGGACGTGTCGCTGGAGGCGGCGGTGCCCTGCCCCACCCAGGCGGACGGCTGGCCGGAGGAGGACCGCGCCCGCTGGCGCCGCCTTCTGGAGGCCTGTGACCTGGAGACCATGGTCCAGGACCACTACACCCCCGGCTGCATGCTGCGCCGGAACCGGTATATGGTGGACCACAGCGCCCTGGTCATCGCCGTCTACGACGGCGCCGGCGGCGGCACCCGCCGGACCCTGGAGTACGCCCTCCGGCAGGGAGTGCCCTTTGTGGACATCCGCCCGGATGCCCCCTGACCGGCGGGGGAAGCGCCCGCAAAACCGAAAAAAGGAGCTTCACGCATCTGCTTTGGCATGCGCGAAGCTCCTTTTTTGTCCGTCCGGGGGATTACTGCTTCACCGGCCCGATGCGCCCCTTGCGGTAGGCGGTGGTGTACTTACGGCAGTACTTGTCCCGCCCCAGCAGGGCCTCGGCGGCCAGAATGGTGGTGTAGGTGTCCCGGTTGGTGGGGTCGATGATGGCGGAGTCCATCCCGGCCTGCATGGCCAGGGTCAGGAAATTCAGGTTGATGGCCTTGCGGTAGGGCATCCCAAAGGAGATGTTGGACAGGCCGGAGGTGGTCTTGACCTCCGGATATTTGGCCTTGATCTGCCGCACGGCGTCGGCGAAGACCAGCAGGGAGTCGTTGACCGCGCTCAAGGCCATAACCAGGGGATCAATGTAGATGCGGCCGGGGGCGATGCCGCAGCCTGCCGCCTTTTCAATGAGCATGTCCGCAATGCGGACCTTGCTCTCCGCGTCGTAAGGGATGCCGCCGTCGTCGCAGGTCAGACCCACCACCTGCCAGTCGGTGCCCTTGATGAGAGGGTAGAGGATCTCACACTTGCGCCCTTCGCCGGAGACGGAGTTGATGATCCCCGGCCGCTTGACCCTGGGCATGACCTCCCGGAGAATCTCCGGATTGGGGCTGTCGATGCAAAGAGGGGTGTCCACGGCGGCCTGGACGGTGTCCACCAGCCAGCAGAGGGCGTCCAGCTCCTTCTCAGGGTCGCCCCCGGCGCAGACGTCCAGATAGTCCGCCCCGGCCTCCGTCTGCCGGACGGCGAGGTCCCGGATGAACGCCGCGTCCCGTGCCTCAATGGCCCCGGCGGAGGAGGGTATCGCGCCGTTGATTTTCTCTCCAATAATAATCATATGAGCTCTCCTTTTTCAGACTTCTTCGAACGTGCACTCTCCAACAAGATCCATCCCCTTCGCAACCATGTCCTCCTGTATATACGTCAGCTTTTTCTCGCTGAGGGGATGCAGTATGGCGATCACCGTAGCGACGGCGAAGAAGAGGCCGGGGATCAGCAGCACCAGGTTTTTCACGCCCGTCAGCTGGGCCGCCGACAGGGACAGGGCCGTGGCGTCGTAATGGATGGCCTCCAGGATGATGCCGATGACGATGGTGCTCAGGGCAATGCCCACCTCCACAGGGAGCACATACATGGACATGATAAAGCCATGGGCCTTCCTGCCGGTTTTCCACTGGTAGTAGTCCGCCGCCTTGGAGTACATGACGATGCCCACGCAGACCTGCAGGGCGGAGCCAAAGTAGCCCAGGCAGATGCAGAAGGTGTAGAAGGCCAGATTGCCCTCCAGGAAGAACCGGGGCAGCAGCAGCCCGGCGGTAAACAGGCCCATGGCCAGGATGGAGGAGTTTTTCTTGCCCAGCTTCCTGCTCAGCCAGGGAGAGAGGAGGGAGCTGACGAAGCAGACGATGGTGGAGGCGGTGGCCACGCTGGTCAGGGCGGCCATGTCGCCGAAGACCCACTTGAAGTAGTAGGCCATGGTGGACACGTAGATCATAAAACCCAGGTACCGGAACAGCTCAATGAGCATAGAGCAGACCATGGGCGGATTGCGGAAGACGGCCCTGGCGCACTCCGCGGCGGACATGGTCTCGGCAGCCGCGCCGCCGGCGGCCTCGTCGTAGTAGATGTCGTAGGGCTTTCCCGCGTGGGCGGTGGCATAGTAGCATACGAGGGAGGCCAGGGCGAAGAGCACCGCCACCAGCTGGAACCCCCTGGCCTCGTCCCCGCCGCCCAGAAGAGCCACCAGGGGCAGGCAGATGAGGGAGAATACGATGTTGCCCGCCTGCTCAAACTGGGCGGTGCGGGCGGTGAGGGTCATGCGCTCCTCGTCGCTGTGGGCCATGCGGGTCATCAGCGCCCGCTGGGCCGCGCCCGGCTTGTCCAGCAGACCGTAGGCCAGCAGGTACATGACGGCGTAGTAGGCGGCCACAAGGTAGGGGCTGCCGGTGATCTTCGTGAAGCAGAAAATAGTGAAAAACGAGGTAATGGGCACCAGGTAGAGGATCCAGGAGCGGTACTTGCCCCGCTTGAAGCGTCCGTTCTGGATGAAGCCGGCGATGACGGGGGTGCAGCAGAAGTCGAAGATGCGGGTGATGGTAAAGACCAGCGCCATCACGCCGGCCGGCACAAGGGCGACGTCCGTGGCAAAGTAGATGAAATACGTGTTGGCCAGACTAAAGATCAGGCCCACCCCGAAGGAGCCCAGGGCAAATTCAAAGACCCGCCAGCGGGACAGCCGGCGTTCCGGAGGGGGCGCGACCGTGTGAGAAGAATTTGACATAGACTGAAAAACTCCTTTCAAAAAATGGGATGCTCTTGACGGGAAGGGAGGGCCGGTGCTATAATCTCTCCATCTTGTATTAACAAGTTGAGCAAAAGTATACCACCATCCGCAAGAATTGTCAAATAAAAACCGGAACATGCCGCAAATTTTTTGCGCGGGGTTCCAGGACTATGGTCTGCACAAAGGAGGTACCATTATGATTACATTATCTGGAAATCGCGGCTTTGAGAGCGACAACTGCGCCCCCGTCCACCCTCGGGTGATGGCGGCCCTGGAGGCGGCGAACCGGGGCCATGTGCCCGGCTACGGCTACGACCCGGTGACGGCGGAGGCGGACAGCCTCTTCGACCGGCTCTTCGGACGGCATGTGGAGGTGTTCTACACCTTCAACGGCACCGGCTCCAACGCCGCCGCCCTGGCCCACCTGGTCCGGCCCCATCACGGCATCGTCTGCGCCGACACCTCCCACATCAACGCCGCCGAGACATGCGCGCCGGAGCGGATCGCCGGCGGGAAGCTGCTGACGGTGCCCAGCGCCGACGGCAAGGTGACCCCGGCCCAGCTGGAGGGGGTTCTGGGGGGCTGGCAGAGCGAGCACGTGCCCAAGCCCGCCGTGCTCAGCCTGACCCAGGTCACCGACGAGGGGATGGTCTACACCCCAGAGGAGCTGCGGGCCCTGACGGACGCGGCCCACCGGCACGGCATGATCGTCCATATGGACGGCGCCCGCCTGGCCAACGCCGTGGCCGCCAACCGGGGGGATCTGGCGGGCTCCACCGCCGGCGTGGACGTGCTGGGCTTCGGGGGCACCAAAAACGGCATGATGTTCGGCGAGGCCGTGGTATTTCTGAAGACGGAGCTGGCGGAGGAGTTCGCCTATACCCGTAAGAGCTGCGGGCAGCTGCCCAGCAAGGCCCGCTACATCGCCGCCCAGTTCATCGCCCTGCTGGAGGACGGCCTCTGGCTGGAGCTGGCGGGGAACGCCAACCGTATGGCCCGGCAGCTGTACCGCCGGATGGGCGGCCTGCCCTGGTTCCGTACGCCCTATGAGCCCCAGGCCAACGAGCTCTTCGCCCACGTGGACGAGCGGATCAAGTGGAAGCTGTGCGGGGCCTTCCCCTTCCAGCACTTCGGCCCGGAGCCCGGCATCTCCCGCTTTGTCACCTCCTTCGACACGGAGGAAGCGGACATCGACCGCTTCCTGGCCTGTGCGGAGGAGCTGTACCGGCAGAAGGGGTAAAAGCGGGAGCCGCAGGGAAAATATGGATTGATCTGAGAGGGCTGTGCGCAGGGAATGGATTTTTTTCGCCGAGGGAAGAATACCTGTTGACAAATCCTGTCGGCTCCTGTATAATGGCCCCATCTTGTATATACAAGTTAAACCAAAACCAATTGAAAGGCAGAGGGGGTAATCAACATGATTCACTATGAAAACCTGAAGCTGGCCCTGGGCGATCTGGACGAGGAGGCCGTCATGGCGGAGCTGGACCGCATCACCGCGGACCCGGAGCTGGACGCCCAGGCGGCGGTGGCGGCCTGTCAGGAGGGGCTGACCATCGTGGGCGAGCGGTTTGAGAGCGGGGAGTACTTCGTGGGCGACCTGATCTTTTCCGGGGACCTGATGAGCGACGCCTTCGCCAAGCTCAAGCCCTTTATGAGCGGCGACGTGGGCGGGCAGCTAGGAAAGCTGGTGCTGTGCACGGTGAAGGACGACCTGCACGACATCGGCAAGAACATTGTCCGCTGCATGCTGGAGGCCGCCGGCTTCGAGGTGCTGGACCTGGGCATCGACGTGGCGCCTGAGACCATCGTGGACGCCCTCAAGGAGAGCGGGGCGAAGATCCTGGGCCTGTCCGGCGTGCTCACCCTGGCCATTGAGTCCATGCGCAAGACCGTGGAGGCTCTGAAGGCGGCGGGCATCCGGGATGAGATCAAGGTCATCATCGGCGGCGCGCCCGTCACCGCGGAGTACTGCGCCCTGGTGGGGGCGGATGCCTGGAGCGTCAACGCCGCCGAGACCGTGAGCGTCTGCCGGGGCTGGGCCGAACAGCTCTGAGGGCCCCGCCCGCACCGCAGCAGAGGGGGAAGGCCCCATTTGGACGCGTCTTCCCTTGAGAAGGTATGTATGGGAGGAATGAACATGACAGCACAGGAAATGAAGGACTACCGCGTCGGCCTGTTCCGGGATGCCGTCAGCATGACGCGCAAGCCGGACCGTCTGCCCCACCTGTCCAACTTCTGGACGTGGCAGATTCTGGATATGGGCTATAAATTCAGCGAGGCCACCCACGACTACGACGTGATGGAGAAGGTCATGCTGGGCTTCCATGAGCGCTACGGCTTCGACGGCTACCAGGAGACCGGTATCCGCAACCCCCAGCGGGTGACAGAGACCTTGGGGGACAGCATCTACGTGATCGACGACGAGAAGGAGCTGTTCTGCCTTCAGGACCACTCCTACCTGGAGACCAGTGAGTATGACGAGCTGATCGCCAACCCCACCAAGTTCATCTGGGAGAAGGTCCTGCCCCGAAAGTTCTACCGCTTCCGCCCGGACATGGACCCCCAGCTGATGGTTCAGTGCGTGAAGGAGAACCAGCTGTTCTGGACCAAGGCCTTTGAGCGCAACAGCAAGCTGGAGGCTATGGGCGTGCCGGGGCTGATCTCCCCGAAAAACGGCTTCGCCTCCCTGGGCATCGAGTACCTCTTCTCCGGCCTGCGGGGGATCAAAGGCATCTCCGTGGACATGCGCCGCAGTCCGGAGAAGGTGCGGGCCGCCTGCGACGCCCTGGACAGCATCAGCGCCGAGCCGGTGGTGCAGAACCTGATCCGGGACGTGCCCGGCCCTGACATGGGCTACTGCTTCGACATGCTGGTAGCCGTTCTGGCCCACACCATCCTCAACATGAAGCAGTGGGAGATGTTCTACTGGCCGCCCCTGAAGCGGATCATCGACGAGGTGGTGGCCAAGAACAAGACCATCCAGCTGTTTGTGGAGGGCTCCTTCCTCCGCTTCGCGGACTACTTCAAGGATTACCCCAAGGGCCACATCGGCCTGCAGGTGGAGAGCGACGACATCCTGGAGGTCCGCAGGGCGTTCCCCAACTGCTGCGTCATCGGCGGCATGACCTCCCAGCTGCTGGGACAGGGGACGCGGGAGCAGTGCGTGGACCGGGTCAAATTCCTGGTGGACGAGCTGGGCCCCCAGGGCTTTATCCTGGGTCAGGACAAGATGATGTCCTACCGGATGGACGCCAATCCCGCCAACGTGCTGGCGGTCTGCGACTACGTCCGGGAGATGAAGCTGTAAAGGCAGGAAAGGAGATTGCCCCATGGAAGAGAAGCGTAACGAGAATGCCATTGACTACACGAAGTACCCCGAGGGATTCCAGGCCATCCTGGACCTGCTGGATTTCATCCCGGAGGAGCGGCGCATGGGCACCATGCTCAGCCTGATCGACAACCTGGGTCGGAGATAGGGGGGGGCTGCGCGTGAATAACTACGTCTACCACAATCCGGGGAAGATCATCTTCGGCCGGGGCTGCGAGCAGTCCATCGGCGAGGAGATCGCCCGGTACGCCAAGCGGTGCCTCATCGTCCTGGGCGGGCCCTTCATCAAGGAAAATGGCCTGTACGACCGGGTGGCCGCCTCCCTGGAGGAGGCCGGAGTGGCGTACTTCGACCTGGAGAACATCGTCCCCAATCCCCGGCTGGCCCAGGTCTACGAGGGCATCGAGCTGTGCCGCCGGCATGAGATCGGCTTCGTGCTGGCCATCGGCGGCGGCTCCGCCATCGACACGGCCAAATCGGTGGCCGCCGGCGTGCGGGCGGAGGGGGACATCTGGGACTACTTCGGCACCTTTACCAAGTTCCTCACGGACGCACTCCCCTGCGGCGTGCTGCTCACCCTGCCCGCCACCGGCTCGGAGTCCTCCAACTGCGCTGTGCTGACCAACGAGGCCACGGGGCTCAAGCGGAGCCTCTTCTCCGACCACATCATCCCCCGGTTCGCCGCCCTGAACCCGGAGTTAAGCTGCTCCCTGCCGCCCTACCAGACGGCCTGCGGCAGCGCGGACATTCTGGCCCACCTCATGGAGGCCTACTTCACCGCCACGGACCACGTGGATCTGACGGACCGGCTGCTGGAGGCGGCCATGCAGACCGTCATCCACTACGCGCCCCTGGCTCTGCGCTACCCCCACGACTACGACGTCCGGGCGGAGCTCTACCAGGCGGCCAACATCACCAACAACGGCATGCTGATGGCGGGCCGCCTGGGGGACTGGGGCAGCCACAACATCGAGCACGAGATCAGCGGCATCTACGACATCGCCCACGGCGCGGGCCTGGCCGTCGTGTTCCCCGCCTGGATGCGGTACGTCTGGCGGCGGAAGCCGGAGCGGTTTGTCCAGTTTGCCCGCCGGGTCTTCCGCGTGGACTACGCCCCCGGACAGGAGGAGTGGGCCGTGGAGGCCGGCATCGCCCGGCTGGAGGCCTTCTACCGGGAGCTGGGCCTGCCCACCCGGCTGGCCGAGGCGGGCATCGACGGCAGCCGCATCCAGGAGATGGCGGACAACGCCATGATCGGCGTGGAGGCGGTGGGCATGTCCTTCCCCCTCCAGGCGGAGGACGTCCGCCGCATTCTGGAGCTGGCGCGGTAGCCGGCGGGCGCGCCCTTTCCCCGGCAGCGGCGGGATAGGCTGCCGCTATTTCATCATTAGGAGGAGATTTTTCATGGCAAATGAGAACAGACTCCCTGAAAAGGTGGTAAGCGCCTTTGCAATGGGCACCTTTATGGCAAGCCTGTACTACAGCCTCGTCAACAGCTACTACAACTTCTACGTCACGGACATCGCCATGGTGCCCGCCGGTCTCCTTGGGAGCGCCAGCTTTGTGGTGCGCCTGGTCTTCGTGTTCATCACGCCCCTGCTGGCCGCCCTGGTGCAGAACGGCCGCTCCAGATTCGGCAAGTACCGCAAGTGGATTTTCATCGGCGTGCCCCTGTCCGTGGTCTTCACCATTTTGACCTTCACCAAGTTCAGCGGCAGCGGCATCTTCCTGGCCATCTTCTACTCCGTCACCTACACTCTCTCCTCCGGCTCCAGCAGCCTCTGCGGCAACGCCCAGATGGCGCTGATGAATGTGATGACCGACGACCCCGCTCAGCAGCGCCGCCTGTCCACCCGCCGCTCCCAGTTCCAGGATGTGGCGAAGATCCTCTTCGCCGCCACCTTCCTGCCCCTGGTGGCCATGATCGGCGGCGGCGACGACGGCAAGGGCTACCACTGGGTGGCCGTCATTATCGCCGTGCTGGCCGGCATCGGCTATCTGTGCACCGCCTGGTCCGGCAAGAAGTACGACATCTACGACACGGGCGCCGGCGCGTCCCAGGCGGCCGCTCAGGACAAGATGTCGGCCAGGCAGATGCTGGACTGCGTCGTCAAGAATCCCCCTCTCATCTGCATGCTTCTGGCGGAGACCCTGAAGTTTACGGCGTTTATGGTCTTCATCAGCACCTTTGCCTACTACTATCAGTACATCCTCATGGACTTCAGCGCCATCACCCTGACCACCACCATTGCCTCCGTGGTCGCCTTGGCCTCCAGCCTGCTGGGACCCGCCATCATTAAGCTGCTGGGCTCCAAGCACGCCAACACCCTGGCCCTGGCCGCCTACGTCTTCGGCCTGCTGCTCCCCCGCCTCCTGCCCCCCAGCATCGTAGTCTTCGGCGTGGGATTCTGCATCGTCTACTTCGGCATGTCCCTCAACGCCTGCGCCGGCCCCCTGCAGTTCGTCAACTCCTCCCTGTACTACCAGTCCCGGACCGGCATCAACGCCACGGGCTTCATTATGAGCCTGTACGTGTTCCCGGTCCAGCTGGGCATCGCCCTGTCCTCCGGCATCGCCAACTGGCTGCTGGAGGGGATGGGCTACGTCCCCGGCGCGGAGCTGACAGCGGCGCAGACGGCCAGCATGCAGAACATCATCCTGGTGGTGCCGGCGGTGATGCTGGCTGCGGCCCTGGCGGCAAACCTCATCTATCCTCTCAGCGAGAAGAAGATGGGCGAGGTCTACGCCAAACTGAAATAACCAACCTCTTTCCCTCTCTTAAAGGCCGGTGCGGACATCCCTGTCCGCACCGGCCTTCATGCGCCGCCATGCTATATCAGTACGCCGGCGTCCGCAGATCGTCCGCCGTAATGGCGGTGAAGGGGGGCGCCGTCAGAAAATGGGCGTCGTCCCAGGGACCGGTCAGCAGCCGCTCAAACAGGGACAGGGTGCCGGGGACCGCCTGGTGGCGCAGGCCCAGCTCCCGGGCGATCATCTCGGTGGTCTGCCCCAGCTGCTCCATGTCGCTGACGCCCGTGTCCACCACTGCAAGGCGGCTGTAGTGGGAGAGCATAGAGGCAAAGATGCGCCGGGCCTGCTTCTCCCCGTACCGGCGGCGGGCGTACAGGAACTCCTCCCAGATGTTCCGCTCGCCGTCCAGCCAGCCCTGGGTCAAAAAGTAGGCCCCCTCCTCGCGCATCATCTCCAGCCGCCGCCGGTAGGAGCCCAGCATCAGCGTAATACAGTCGTCAGCCCTGGGCAGAATCAGCTCATAGGGCCCGGTGGTCAGGCCGGCGGCGGCGCCGCCGCAGTAGCCGAAGCCCAGCAGCACCCGGCCCACGCCCGCGGGCAGCCTCTCCAGCTCCCGGGCCAGCCGGTCGGTCAGCCGGGCCGGCACGTTGTGCAGCCCGGACTCGACCCAGACGCAGGGGCAGCAGACCCCGGTGCGCCGGGAGGCCTCCCGCAGCTCCCGCTCCAGGGTCCTGCAGCCGATCAGAACAGTTTCCATCATACGCCTCCTGCCAAACTGATATAGAACTTATAAATATAAGTATACCATTATCGGGTAAAAAGTCAATTTACATCGGGATTTTTTTCTGCTATAATCGTAATCCTGGAGGGGCTCCTGGGTAAACTTGAATTTACAGGCCCCTGTTTTCTTGCAAAATTACGGCGGCCTTGGGCCGAAAAGCGGGTGAACGGAAGTTGTCAGTGAAGGAAGAATTTGTAAAAGCCATTGAGGAGCTGGACGAGCAGCACGCCCGGGAGCTGGCGGAGCAGCTCAAGCAGATGGGGTGCAGCCAGCTGGACATTGTGGACCTGCTCCAGCTGGGGATGAAGCTGGTGGGTCTGCGCTACGAGGGGGGCGAGTACTTCATCGCCGATCTCATCATGTCCGGCATCATCTTCCGGGAGATTCTGGACCTCAACGGCCGGGCGCGTTTCTCCCCCGACGGCGGGGACAGCGGCAGGCCGGACGCCATCATCGGCACGGTGGAGGGGGATGTCCACGACATAGGAAAGGATATTTTTATCAGTATGCTGGAGTCTAAGGACATTCGCACAATGGATCTGGGGGTGGACGTTCCGCCGGAGCGGTTTGTGGAGGAGATCGAGCGTTTCCGCCCGCCCATCGTGGTGCTCAGCGGGACCATGACCTTCGCCTCGGAGTCCATGCGCCGCACCATCGCCCGGATTGCGGAGTGCGGCCTGCGCGACCAGGTCAAGATCGCCGTAGGCGGCAGCGCGGTGAACCTGGAGACCGCCACCCAGCTGCGGGCGGACGCCTATTCGGCGGACCTCATCAGCGGCTCCGCCATTTGCAAGCGCTGGCTTGAGAAACCGGAGGCGGAGTGAGCCATGGCAGAGGCAATCTATCAGCGGATCGCCAATGAGATCCGCCTGCAGATCGTCAACGGGGAGCTGATCCCCGGGGACATGCTGCCCTCGGAGAACGATCTGGCCGCCCGGTACGACACCAGCCGCGTGACCGTGCGCAAGAGCCTGAACCTGCTGGAGAACCAGCGGATCATCTACTCCCACCACGGCAAGGGCTACTTTGTCTGCAAGCCCGAGCACAAGCGCTACACCCTGATTTACGACGATCTGAGCAGCAAGCTGGACAGCCGGATCCAGTACATCAACCTGATCCGCCCCGACGAGGCGCTCTGCCGCGAGCTCCGCCTGGAGCCCCAGCAATGGATCGTCTCCATCCAGCGGACCCTGCGGGGGGACAGCCGGACGGAGATCTGCGACCAGATCTACCTGCCCTACCGGAAGGGCATGCCCCTGGTGGAGACGGAGATCAAGTACGCGGAGTTTCCCGACCTGGTGAAAAACAAGGTCTCGGAGTTCTCCGTATACACCCGCATGGAGATCGGCGTGGAGGAGGTGCGGGGGGAGATCGCCCACCGCCTGGATGTGCCGGAGGGCTGCCGCCTGATGGTCATCTGCCGGTACCTCGTCGACCGGAACGACTGCACCATGGCCTACGGGAAGCAGTACCTCCACCCGGAGTGCGGGCGGATCGTGGCCTACTCCACCAACAGTGAGCTTTAAGACGGGGAACCCCCGCAAGGAGGCGCCATGAAGATCACATTTCAGCCGTCCGGCAGGGAGGTCCAGCCGCCGCCGGGCGCGACGGTGCTGGAGGCCATGCGCCTGGCGGGCCTGACCCCCGACGCACCCTGCGGCGGCAGCGGAACATGCGGAAAATGCGGGGTCTATGTGGACGGCGTGCGCCGGCTGGCCTGTCAGACGCCGGTCCGGCCCGGCATGACGGTCCATGTCCCCGCCGCCGGCGGACATGTCATCCAGGAGACGGGCGTTGGCGGAGAGGTGGCGCTGGACCCGCTCCGCCCGGAGGCCCGCTTCCACGCGGCGGTGGACATCGGTACCACCACCATCGTCTGCCACCTGCTGGACGGCCGGACCGGCGCAGTGCTGGCCACCGCCGGCGCGCTGAACCCCCAGCGCGCCTTCGGGGCTGACGTGATCTCCCGGATACGGGCCGCCCTGGACGGAAACATGGAGGCGCTGACGGCCGCTGTGCGGGGGGCGCTGTCCGCCCTGCTAGAGGGGCTCTGCCGGGAGGCGGGGGCGGCCCCGGAGGAGCTGGGGGCGGTGGCCGTGGTGGGCAACCCCTGCATGCAGCAGCTCTTTTTGGGGCGCAGCCCGGCCAACCTGGCCTCTCCGCCCTTTGCGCCCGTCCTGACCAGGCGGGAGGTACTCCCGGCAGGGGACTACATCGCCGCCGCACCGGAGGCGTCCCTGCTGATAGCGCCGGACATCGCCGGCTACATCGGGGCGGACACCGTGGGCTGTATCCTGGCCGCCGGCCTCCACCAAAGCGACCGGCTGACCCTGGTGGTGGACATCGGCACCAACGGCGAGATGGTGCTGGGCAACCGGCACGGGATGACGGCCTGCGCCGCCGCCGCGGGCCCGGCCCTGGAGGGGGCCAGCATCTCCTGCGGGATGCGGGGCGCCGCGGGCGCAGTGGACCGGGTGTGGCTGGAGGAGGAGGGCGTCCGCTTCTCCGTCATCGGCGGCGGCGCGCCGGAGGGCATCTGCGGGTCCGGCCTGATTGATCTGGCCGCTGTGCTGCTGGAGAGCGGGGCGATTGACCGGCGGGGCCGTCTGCGCACGGCGGAGCAGTGCCCCCGGATGGCCCCCCACCTCACCGAGGACGGGACGGGGCGGTGCTTCACCCTGTGCGGCGGGGTCCGCCTCACCCAGGAGGACATCCGGGAGGTGCAGCTGGCGAAGGGGGCCATCGCCGCGGGCATCGAGCTGATGGCCCGGTCCCTGGACGTGGCGCTGGAGGAGATCGACCGGGTGCTGCTGGCGGGCGCTTTTGGCAGCTTCATCCGAAAGGAGAGCGCCTGTGCCATTGGCCTGCTGCCTCCGGAGCTGCTTGACAGGATCGAGACGGTGGGCAACGCCGCCGCCAGCGGCAGCCGCATGATCGCCCTGTCCCGGGAGGCCTTCCGGCAGTCGGAGGAGCTGTGCAGGCAGGTGCGCGGCCTGCATCTGGAGTCTGTTCCCGGCTTCTCCCGGTGCTTCGCCCGGCACACGTGGTTCTGAGCGCCGGCGGGCCGTTTATCAAAAGAAGGCCGTTTCCCGTGGTCGGGAAACGGCCTCTTTTTACATAGAGACAGAAAATCAGGGGCGCGCCCGGCTATTTCTCAGCGCCGGCCGCCGGCCGCTTCTCCTCCAGGGCCTTCACCAGCGCCTCGTCCGGCGTGACATAGGCGGTCTGATAGGGATCATACACCACCATGCCCGGCCGGGCTCCGGCGGGCTTTTTTACGTTCTTCACCTGAGTGTAGTCCACCGCCACCTGTCCGCCCTCCCGGCCCTGAGAGAACCAGGCGGCCAGCAGGGCGGCCTCGGTGAGGTCCTGCGCCTCCGGTTGGCGGCCCTCGGCGCAGAGAATCACGTGAGCGCCGTGGATGCGCTGGGTGTGGAACCAGTAGTCAGATTTGAAGGCCTCCCTCGTTATCTGGTCGTTCTGGCTGTTGCTGCGGCCCACCAGGATGCGGAAGCCCCCGCTGGAGCGGAAGGACCGGGGGCGGCTGTGTCCCCGGCGCGGCTCCTTTTTGCCGGGGGCGGCCCCCTTGAGGTGCCCCGCCTCCCGGAGCTCCCGGCGAATGTCGGCAAAGTCCTGCTCCGACTCCGCGCGGCTCAGCTCGTCCAGCACGCTCTCCAGCCAGTCCCGCTCCCGGCGGGCGAGGGCCATCTGCTGGGTGAGATAGCGCTCCGCCGTCTTAGCCTTGCTGTACTGCTTAAAGTACCGGGCGGCGTTCTGCTGGGGGGTGAGCAGGTGGTCCAGGGGCACCTCCACCTCCGGGCAGTCCGGCTCGTAGTAGTTCTGGGCCCGGAGGACGCTCTGCCCCCGCTCCATGCGGTACAGGTTGGCGGTGATGAGCTCCCCGAAGACCCGCAAGCGGTCACGGTCCTGGGTCTTGGCATACTCCTTCTCCTGGAGGGCCAGCTTGCGCACCGCCCGGTCCCGGGCGTTGGCGGCGGCGCGCTGGAGGTCCGCCCCCCGCTGGCGGACCCGCTCGGCCTGCTCCCGCTTCTCATAGAAGGCGTCCAGCATCTGGGAGAAGCTGTCCCAGGGGGTCCCCTCCATGGCGGAACCGTACTGGCGGATGGGCATGTAGGAGAAATCGGCGGGCGTGCCCCCCTTGGTGAGCATCCAGGGGGTGAAGCCCCGCCCGTTCTCCCCCCGGGCCGTCTCCTGCCACGCGGAGAAGGCCTCCGCCAGCCGGGTCCGGTCCTCGCCGTCCAGCAGCCGCGCCCCGTCCCGGCACCCCGCCCAGGCCAGCTCCCGGCAGACCAGGGGGGAGAGGGCGGTGAAGCGGTCCAGCAGCCACCCGGCGGCCTCCGTCCCGGCGGGGGCCGCCGCCAGCAGGGCGCGAAGCGCCTCCCCGCCGGCGGTCAGGGGGTCCTCCTTCTCCTGGGCGGGGGGCAGGCGGTAGAAGAGACCCGGCAGGACCTGCCGCTGGGGGCTCATCTCCAGATCCACCCGGCGCAGGCAGTCGATGATCCGGTCCTCGCCGTCCAGCAGAATCAAATTGGAGCGGCGGCCCATGCACTCCGCCACCAGCCGCCGGCGGCCCGGCTCACCCAGCTCATCCACCATGGACACCGTCAGGATCACCACCCGCTCGGCGGGCGGCTGGTCGATGGCGGTGAGGCGGCCGCCGGTCAGGTGCTTGCGCAGGAGCATGCAGAACATGGGTGGTTGGGCGGGATTCTCCCGGCCCAGGGCGGTGAGATGGACCCGGGCCTGGCTGGCCCCGGCGCACAAAAGCAGCCGCCGGTTTCCCCGCAGCGTGAGAATCACCTGGTCCCGAGCGGGCTGCTGCACCTTCTCGATCCGCAGATCCAGCAGGGCCTCCCGCAGCTCCCGGACCACGCCGGTGAGGCAGACGGCGTCAAGTGGCATACCCTTCCTCCTCCATCATGGCGGCGAAGAGCTGGTTGATCCGCTCCCGCCGGCCCTGTAAATACAGATACCCCAGCAGACACTCCAGGGCCGTGGCCCGCAGATAGTCCGCCCGGCTGGCGCTGCGGGGGACGGTGTGGACGTGGGCGTTGCGCCCCCGCTTGAACACCGCCAGCTCCTCCTCGGTCAAAAGGGGCAGAATCCGCTCCGCCCGCTCTGCCTGGGCGGGGGCCCGCACCAGCGCCACCGCCGCCCGGTGGAGGCCCCTGCCAGTGGCCTTCCCCTGCGCGCACAGCCAGGTCCGCACCAGCAGCTCATAGACCCCATCCCCCAGGTGGGCCAGGCCGATGCTGCTGATGGCCCGGATCTGGTCCTCGGGCAGGTGCATATCAAAATAGTCGTTCATAGCGTCACCTGATTTCTGTTCAATCAAGGACTATCATATCGGGCCTGGGACCGTCTGTCAATCCTTTTTTAGGACCCGGTGGACCGGTAGTGCCGCACCCCCAGCCGCCACAGCAGGGCGCAGGGGATGAGAAACAGCAGCGCCGCTACGGGCAGCAGCCCGTACCACGCCGGCCCCCGGTCAAAGAGGTACTGCAGGGGCCAGTGCTGGACCAGGGCCAGGGGCACCAGGAAGGTCAGGATCAGCAGCACCGGCCTGCCGTAGATGCCGAAGGGGTACTTGCCGTACTCCCGGGGGCCGTCCATGAAGATGTTCAGCGCCTCCACATGCTCCAGGGTGAAGAACGTGACGCAGGCGTTAATCAGGAACACCCCAAAGAAAATGCCCGCGCCGCAGAGGATCATCAATGCCAGCGTCAGCGCCTTGAACGGCGTCCAGCGTACCGCGCCGGAGGGGACCGCCCAGGCCAGCATGACGGCGGCCTGGAGCAGCCGGGCCAGCATGGTGGGCTTCATGTCCTGGCACAGCACCTGGAAGAGCGGGGACCGGGGCCGGACCATGATGCGGTCGAACCGGGCGTCGGAGAGAAGCTGGTGGAACACGTCAAAGCCCCGCCCGAAGCACTCCGCCAGACTGGTGGCCGCCAGAACGGCGGAGAAGCACAGCGCCAGCTGGGGCAGGGTGTAGCCGCCCACGGAGTCGAAGCGGTCCAGCAGGAACACCACGCTGAGGAACACGTTGGTGGTGATGAGCAGATGCCCCAGGCAGCTGAGGAGGAAGCTGGCCCGGTAGGTCATGGCGGAGCGGAAGTGGATGGAGAAAAATTTGAAATACAGCCGCATTTCTCAGCCCCCCAGGATCACTGCGCGGCGCAGGCCGCCTCTTGTGAGAAGGTACCCGGTCAAGATCAGGGCCGCCGCCCAGAACACCTGCAGCCCCATCACCGACGGGGCCTCCCCCAGCGGGATGTCCCCGCTGAAAATGCGCAGGGGCACGTTCTGCATGGAGGCGAAGGGGGTCAGCTCCGCGAAGCGCCGGAAGCCCTCCGGCAGGAAGGGCAGGGGCACGATGGCCCCGCCCAGCAGGTCCGCCGCCGCCACCGACAGCACCATGATCCCGTTGGGGTCCGTTAGGTAGAAGGTCAGAGAGCAGACGAATAGGCTGTAGGCGCACACCACCAGCACCATCAGCGTCATGGACAGCAGGAATACCCCGAAGGCCGCCGGGGAGATGCGCACCCGCAGTCCCCAGGGGGCCGGGAGCAGGGAGGCCACCAGGATCACCGGGACCATCCGCAGCGCCGCCCTGGCCAGCCGGTTGGCGATGGAGCGGGACATCCACATGCTGTACATATCTGCGGGCCGCAGCAGCTCGTAGGACACCGCGCCGGTCTTCACCGACTCCAGGATGTCGTATTCCCACTGCCACATAGCGAAGAGGGTCAGGAACGCCTGCTGGAGCCAGATGTAGGAGGCCAGGGCCTCCATGCCCATGGGGAACCGCTCCGGATGCTCCAGCCAAAAAGCCCGGTAGAGCAGAATCTCCATCGCGCCCCACGCAAACTGGGTGCTCATGCCCGCCAGGGCGGCGGCCCGGTACTGGAGCCCCGCCATCAGGCGCATCTTGAAGAAAGACCAGTATTTTCTCATGTCCCCGCCCCCTCAGATGCCGAAGCGGCGGTACAGGTCCGCCACCGACGCCTCGGTGGACAGGTTCTCCCCGGCCATGGCCCGGATCTGGGCGGTGTCCCCGTCCAGCAGCAGCCGGCCCTTGCCGATGAGCAGCACCCGGGAGCACAGGGCGTCGATGTCCTGCATGTCGTGGGTGGTGAGGAGCACCGTGGTGCCGCACAGCCGGTTCTGCTCCAGGATAAACTCCCGGACCTTGAGCTTCGACACCGCGTCCAGCCCGATGGTGGGCTCGTCCAGAAACAGGACCTTGGGCCCGTGGAGCAGGGCGGCGGCGATCTCACACCGCATCCGCTGGCCCAGGGACAGCATTCTCGCCGGGGTTTTCAAGAGATCGCCCAGGTCCAAAAGGGCCGTCAGTCGGGCCAGATTCTCCCGGAACTCCGCCGCCGGAACCCGGTAGATGTCCCGCAAAAGATCAAAGGACTCCATGACGGGCACATCCCACCACAGTTGGCTGCGCTGGCCAAACACCACCCCCAGCCGGGCCACGTGGCGCTTCCGGTCCTCCCAGGGCGTCAGGCCGTCCACGGTGCAGGTTCCTCCGTCGGGGCGGAGAATGCCGCTGAGAATTTTGATGGTGGTGCTTTTTCCCGCGCCGTTGGGGCCGATGTAGCCCAGAATCTGGCCGTCGGGCACGGTAAAGGACATGTCCCGCAGGGCGGGGATCTCGGTGCAGTCCCGGGAGAAGAGGCTCCTCAGGGCGTTCCCCAGCCCGGCTTCCCGCCGCCTGACCCGGTAGGTTTTTGAGATTCCTTTCATTTCAATCATGTATTGCTGCTCCTTTGTGAAAGATGGGTCCCGCTGCGCGTCAGACCAGCGGGCGGCGATCAGGCGCGCCGCCATGGCCTTAAAAGCAAGCGGGAGACAGTCCCGTCCGCAAGCCGGCCAGGAGGTCACGAGCCTTCCCCGGCCGTCACCGGACTGCCCTCTTTCTGTGGCGGAGCCAGGCAGCTCCTGGGCAAACAAAAAGGAAAATTATTATATCATCGGATGTGGAGGTTGTCAAGGTAACGCATTTTTCATGTCATTCCCGGATTGTAGGAGTACAATACAAGTTGGACAGTAGAGAAAGGAAAAAGTAGAAGGATGCG
>ERZ779626.380-NODE-380-length-26876-cov-28.689944_pt1 | contig 26876 bp, 23 predicted proteins | sample MGYA00514209_ERZ779626 | MGnify/ENA primary metagenome ERZ779626 (study PRJEB29562, sample SAMEA4376713) | mouse gut metagenome | isolation source: Cecum | study: EMG produced TPA metagenomics assembly of the A DSS colitis mouse model was used to assess the...
AACAAAAAGTAACCAAAAAGTTGCCAAAACCGGAGGTTTTGGATTCCTCATGTTTTGATTTGTTTTGCGCCCGAGGCCAAGTCTGTCCTGTCTAAATCAGTACCGGCCGCTTCCCCGGACTTCTGCTTCTATTCGGGAGTGTTCTTAGGGTAGTGCCAATACCTGGAGGAACAGACTGCACAGCCTCTCTGACATGCGCCGCAGGAAGAAGTACGGGCTCCTTTTTGAAGGTTTACGCGAATCTTTCAATCGTGCGTCCCCCCCATTGATGGCTCTACCCCTTTAAAAGGCCGGCAGGCGGAGTTCTTCAAGTACCAAGCCCCTAGATCAGAACCCCGTAGGATTTGCTCATTCACGTGGCGCCCAATCCACCAAAGATTCCACCCAATCTCCGCAAATCCCCCGCCGAGGCGGCGCGACCTAGGCCGCCGGAGGCGGCGCCGCTACTTCGCCTTCGGCCTGCTCACCTGAATACTGAACACCGCCTTGCGGATGGCCATCTCCTCATCCAGGCACAGGTCCACAAACCTGGACGCGTACAGGGGTACCGGATCCTCCGTGGGCAGATCCCGGAGGATCTTCGCCCGCAGAAGCAGGGGCGAATCGGTCACCGGCAGCACCACCTGCACCACCTCCTGCACCTTCAGGGACTTCTCGCTGTGGAAGGCCAGGCCGCCGCAGCTGAGGTCGTGGCCCCGGATGGGCCGCTGGCCCTTCCAATAGCCGGTGACGGGGTACATCACGCTCTCAAAATCTGTCTGGATACGCAGGTTCTCGCGGGCCTGGGCCCCCAGGACCGCGCCGGGGCGGATCACCAGCCGCTCCCCCCGCTGCATGGTCACCACGCCCCGCTTGGAGGTGGCGTTGTTGTCCAAGGCGATAAGCTGGACGTCCCCAATCTTGGTGAAGTCCTCGTCCGTCTCCTGGAGCAGGCGCATCTGCACCACCTCCGAGCCCGGCGGCGACTCCAGCACCGCCTGGGCCAGGGCCGCGCCCTGGCTGTCAAGGATCAGATAAAGCCGTTCCATCAGTCAGCTCCTTTCTCTCCCGCGGCCGGCGGGGCGGCGTTCTCCCCGCGGTCCACAGACTCCCGCCGCCGGCGGGCCTTCTCCGGGTCGCTGGGATCAAAATTGAGGAAATAGACGTAAATCTCCACGATGGCCCGGTAGAGCGCGTCGGGAATCTCCTGGCCCAGGGAGAGCTGGGAGAGCATGGTGGCCAGGGAGTTGTCCTCGTAGATGGGCACGCCGGTCTCGGCGGCCACCTCCACGATCTTCTCCGCCATATAGCCCATGCCGGAGGCCACCACCACCGGCGCGCCGTCTCCGCCGTCGTAGCGCAGCGCCACCGCCCGGCCGGAGGGCATCTGGGATCGATCATGCTTTGACATTGATGCTGTTCTCTCCTTCAAAGATTTTCGGGAACACGGCGGAGATGGCCAGCGGCTTCTCCATGGGCCGGACCTGGACGGCGTTGGGCTTCATGCCGTTTTCCGAGAGGATGCGGGTCAGCTCCCCCTGGAAGGTCCCGGTGAAGGGGGCCGTAGACGGGGGACAGTACAGCTGCACATCCACGTCGTCCCGCCGGCAGGTGAGCACCATGTCGAAAAAGCCCAGGCCCTGGATATCGATTTTGAACAGAAAACGGATGGTGTTGTCCTCGTGGCCCCGGCCGTTTTTGAGATTCTCCTCCGCGTCCGGGTCCACCCACAGCTCGCTGAACGCCATCCTCCCCTCCCACTCCAGGGGCAGGACCAGGTGGGTCAGCGGCATATAGACGCTCTCGTTGACCAGAAAAGCGGAGAGAATGTTGCGGAAGGCGTCCTGCGCCTCCGCCCCCGCGCCCCCCCGGAGGGCCCGCTGGGCCGTGCGGGCCAGCTGCTCGGCGAACTCGTCAGCCCCGGCGGCCTTGGCGTACCGCCCGTGCTCCACCAGGCGGAGCAGCGCCGCGTCGCTCAGCCCCCCCAGCCGCTCCCGCAGGGCGGCGTTGGAGCTGAGCTGGTGGAAGGACTGGAGCAGCCCCTCCCTGGAGCCGTTCTCGTACCGGGCCACCTCCAGGGCCAGCATGGAGATGAGGGTCCGGCTCAGCCCCATGTCGTTGGTGCGGGAGGTGTAGCCCGCCAGAAAGGGCAGGATGGAGCCCTGGAGCAGCTTCAGGCTGCCCGCCCGGTCCCCGCTGGCCAGCTTCCCCTCCAGCTGGGAGACCAGATCCAGCAGCTGGCTGCCCCAGCTGGCGGGGATGGCCCGGGTCAGCTGGGTGAGAATGCGCAGAAGCCCCCCCTGCACGTGCTGGGAGGAGGAGTAGTCGTTGTAGCGCTTGAGAAACTGGAGGATGCTCCCCTTGAGCACCTCGGAGCTGCTGGTGCCGTAGGCCTCCCGCAGCAGGGTGAACAGGGGGCCGGAGAAGCGGCTGCCCGCCTCCAGCTGGTTTTTGAGGAAGTCGGCCAGGCCCTCCTCGTCCACGCGCAGCATCTCCAGCAGCTTGGCCATGTCCACGGCCATGCCCTCCCCCATGCCGGAGGTGACCACCGTCCCCTGGTAGGCCCGCAGCACCTCGCCCATGGACTGGGCCAGGCCCGGCGTCTCGCTCAGCCGCTGGAGAAATGTCAGGAAATTGGAGTCGTAGCGCAGGGTGCGTTCGCTGCCGGCGGCGTCGCCGCTGTCCTGGCGCTCGGTGCGGTTGTCCGGACCGCTGACACGGGTGGGATCGGTTGCGTTCTGCACCCGCGGATCGTTGGGTATGGTGGGCATGTTCCGGTTGATATTCGCGTTGTCATGGCCGGGAACCGGATTTGTCACACCAAGCAGATCTGGCATGTGCGGCCCTCCCTTTCAATAAAAGTTATTTGACGGCTTAATTTTTTGTCCCGTCCTGCCGATAATCAGTTTGATGAAGTCAGCGCGGGGACTGCCATGCCCGTTTGGTCCCCGCGGGAATATCCAAAAAATACGAGATAAAAGGTGGCGTTTTTATGGGCAGTGGCAACGATAGCATCCTGGATATGTATTTGTATGAAACAAATACGCTTCTGGAACAGCTCGACGGCATCCTGCTGGCGGCAGAGCAGGCGGACACGTTCTCGCAGGACAGTGTCAACGAGATTTTCCGCATCATGCATACCATCAAGGGCTCCTCCGCCATGATGGAGTTCCCCTCCCTGATGACCGTGGCCCACCGGATTGAGGACCTGTTCTTCATCATCCGGGATAAGACCATGGAGGCGGTGCCCGAGGCGCTGCGGCCGGAGCTGTTCGACATGCTGTTCCAGGCGGTTGACTTCTTCCGGGGCGAGATCGAGAAGGTTGAAAACGAGGAACCCCTCTCCGATTCTATCGACAGTATCGTGGATAAAATTAATAGTCTGATTGATAAAATTCAGGGAAACGCCCAGCCGGAGGAGGCCCCCAAGGCCGCCGGCGGCCAGGAGGCGGCCCCCCCCGCGCAGGCCGCTCCCCCCGCCCCCGCCGCGCCGGACCAGGCCTACCCCTTCGGCATCCACGTCTTCTTCGACGAGGGCAGCGGAATGGAGAACCTGCGGGCCTTCATGCTGCTCACCGCCGTCAAGGACTACTGCTCTGATTTCGTCAGCGCGCCGGAAAATGTGGAGACCGACGGCTCCACCTCCGAGCTCATCGCCGACCAGGGCTTCTTCATCTGGTTCCGCACCGCCGGGGAGCGGGACAGCTCCGTCCCCGCCGTCCAGGGCGCCGGCTCCGTGCGCTCCTACCAGTCGGTGGACGCCAAGGCCGAGCCCCCCAAGCAGGAGGCGGCCCCCGCCCCCCAGCCCGCCGGCGCCGCGCCCGCCGCCCAGGCCCCCGCCCCCTCGGCGGAGCCTGCCAAGCCCGCCGCTCCCGCCCCCGCCGGCGGACAGCAGCACGCCAAGGAGAGCCTCATCAGCGTCAACCTCTCCAAGCTCGACCAGCTCATGGCGGTGGTCAGCGAGATCGTCATCACCGAGTCCATGGTCACCGCCTCCCCCGACCTCAAGGGGCTGCGGCTGGACAACTTCACCAAGTCCGCCCGTGAGCTGCGCAAGCTCACCGACGACCTCCAGGATGTATCCATGTCCCTGCGCATGGTCCCCGTGTCCAACACCTTCCAGAAGATGAACCGCATCGTGCGGGACATGAGCAAGAAGCTGGGCAAGCGGGCCAAGCTCACCCTCATCGGCGAGGACACCGAGGTGGACAAGACCATCGTGGACTCCATCAGCGACCCCATCATGCACATCGTGCGCAACTCCATGGACCACGGCCTGGAGGAGAACGAGGCCGACCGCATCGCCGCCGGCAAGGACCCCGTGGGCGAGATCATTCTCTCCGCCCGCCACACCGGCAGCGAGGTCATCATTGAGATCAAGGACGACGGCCAGGGGGCCAACATCCAGGCGGTGCTCAACAAGGCCATCCGCCAGGGCCTGGCGGACCCCAGCCAGGAGTACAGCCAGAAGGAGATCCTCAACTTCCTCATGATGCCCGGCTTCTCCACCAACACCGAGGTCACCGAGTTCTCCGGCAGAGGCGTGGGCATGGACGTGGTGAAAAAGAACGTGGCCGACGTGGGCGGCACCGTGTCCATCTCCAGCGAGTGGGGCAAGGGCATGACCACCACGCTGAAGATCCCCCTGACCATGGCCATCATGGACGGCATGGAGGTCTCCGTGGGCTCCTCCCTGTTCACCATCCCCATCAACAACATCCGCTCCTCCCTGAAGGTGGCCGACGGGGACATCGTCTACGACCCCGCCAAGGGCGAGATGATGAAGATGCTCGACAGCTTCTACCCCGTCATCCGGGCCAAGGAGCTGTTCCAGATGGACGAGGGCCACGACCGGATCGAGGACGGCATCCTCATCTGGGTGGAGGCCGGCGACCGGTCCTACTGCCTGTTTGTGGATGAGCTGCTGGGCCAGCAGCAGATCGTCGTCAAACCCCTGCCCGCCTATGTCAACAGCTTCAACGTCAAGAGCTGCGGCATCACCGGCTGCAGCATCATGGGCGACGGCAGCATCAGCATCATCCTGGACATCGCCAACCTGTACAACGCCGGTCAGGAGATGTTCTGATTTATCCGGAAAAGAAGGGAGCAAACCAATATGTCAGAGGAAAATGTACTCTTTGCCAGGGAAACCGAGCCGGACGCCGCCGCTGCGGACGGCGCCCCTGAGATCCTGACGGACAAATATCTCATCTTTGTCTCCGACAACCTGTTCTACGGCATCGACGCGGAGCAGGTGGTGGAGCTCATCACCGAGCACTCCATCACCCGCCTGCCCCGGGTGCCCCACTACGTGCGCGGCATCATCAATCTGCGGGGCCAGATCATCCCCATCATCGACATCCGCCTGCGCCTGGGCAAGCCCGAGGCCGGGGAGAACTGCATCATGGTGGTCAACGTGGACAACAACTGCGTGGGCATTCTGGTGGACGGGGTGGAGAAGATGGTGGACATCCCCCGGGACACCATCCTGCCCATGCCCACCCAGAACCCCCAGAAGCTGATCTCCGGCATGTGCTCCCTGGCGGAGGGCGGCACCATGCTGATCCTGGACTGCAGCCTGCTGCTCCACGGATGATTCTCGCAGGAAAGGAGGCGGCGTCATGGCATTGACCACCATCTCAGACGACGATTTTCAGCGTCTGACACAGTTCATCCACAAGGAATACGGCATCACCCTGGCACAGAAGCGGCAGCTGGTGACCAGCCGTCTCTCCTCCTTCGTCAGCCAGAAGGGGTACACGAGCTACACCCCCTTTGTCTCCGCTCTGCTGAAGGACCGCAACCCCGCCGACATGGAGGCGGTGCTCAACCGCCTGACCACCAACTACACCTTCTTCATGCGGGAGACGGAGCACTTCGACTTCTTCGTCAAGACCATCCTGCCGGAGCTGGTGCGCCGCCACCAGCGGGACAAGATCATGGCCATCTGGAGCGCCGGCTGCTCCAGCGGGGAGGAGCCCTACAACCTCTCCATCTACATCAAGGAATTTCTGGGGGCCCAGGCCGGCCAGTGGGACACCCGCATCCTGGCCACCGACATCTCCCAGAAGGCACTGGCCAGCGCGAAAAAGGGGATCTACGAGCTGCCCGACACCGTGCCCGCCAACTGGCGCAAGCGCTACTTCACCCCTGTGAAGGGCACCAGCCAGTTCATGGTAGCCCCGGAGATCCGCAACAACGTCATCTTCCAGACCTTCAACCTCATGGACCCCATCAAGTTCCGCCTGAAATTTGACGTAATCTTCTGCCGGAACGTGATGATCTATTTCGACCAGCCCACCAAGGACGCCCTGGTGCGCCGGTTCTACGACGCCACCGTCCCCGGCGGCTATCTGATGATCAGCCACTCGGAGAACCTGGGACAGAATAACCCCTATCAGACTGTGGCCCCCTCCACGTTCCAGAAGCGGTAGCCGCTCTGGCGCGGGCCGCCAGAGCCCGTTCACCCGCCCCGCGGTCCTTCCGCGGCGGCGGGCGGCCCCTTTCCGGGGCGTAAGCAATTGGAAAAGGAGAAAACCGCGATATGTGGCCTGTCAACAAGAAAATCCGCGTCATGGTGGTGGACGACTCCATTATGGCCCGCACCATGATCACCACGGGGCTGTCCAAAACCCCCCAGATCGAGATCGTCGGCACCGGCTTCAACGCCAACGACGCCATGGCAAAGATCGCGCAGCTCCGGCCGGACGTACTCACCCTGGATGTGGAGATGCCCGGCATGAGCGGCATCGACTTCCTCAAGCAGCTGCTGCCCCGCCACCCCCTGCCGGTGATCCTGGTGTCCTCTTTGAACCTGCGGGTGTTCGACGCTCTGAGCGCCGGCGCGGTGGACTTTGTCCGCAAGCCGGAGGCGGGGCAGAACGAGAGCTTTATCGCCGCCCTGACCCAGAAGGTCCAGGCCGCCGCCGGGGCTCAGGTCCGCCGGAGCCCGGTCTCCGCCATACCGGGGGCCGCTGGCGCCGGCGCGCCCCTCCCCCTGCTGGGGCAGCGGCCCGCCCTGGACCAGGTCATCATCGGCCTGGGGGCCTCCACCGGCGGCACCGAGGCCACGCTGGAGGTGCTCAAGCGCCTGCCCGCCGACATTCCGGGGATGCTGATCGTCCAGCACATGCCCACCGGCTTCACCCAGATGTACGCCGACCGCCTCAACCGCCTGTGCCAGATGGAGGTGCGGGAGGCACGGCACGGCGACGAGGTGCGCCGGGGCCTGGCCCTGCTGGCGCCGGCGGACTACCAGATGCGCATCGTCCGCAGCGGCTCCCGCTACACCGCGGCCTGCGTCCAGGGGGAGAAGGTCAGCGGCCACCGCCCGTCGGTGGACGCCCTGTTCTTCTCCATGGCGGAGCAGGTCCGCTGCAAGATGGTGGGGATCATTATGACCGGTATGGGCCGGGACGGGGCCGACGGCCTGCTGCAAATGCGCAAGGCCGGGGCCTTCACCATCGGCCAGGACAAGGAATCCAGCGTGGTCTACGGCATGCCCATGGTGGCCCAGAACATCGGGGCTGTCCAGATCCAGGCCTCCTGTGAGAACATCGCCGGCGTCCTGCTGCGCCAGCTGGGGCAGCTGTAGCTCCCCCCATACAGCCATCAGCCGCGCCCTCCCCGTCCACACAACGCGGGGGGGCGTTTCATATGCGCAATAAATCCGGGCTTTTCCCCCTACTTTCTCTTGCCTGGAGAAACCCGGTGTGCTATACTCTCACCAGGATACAATTTTTTACCTACCCATCGACAAGGAGGATATGCTCATGCTTCGCGTCAATCTCACCAACAGCGCCGTCAAGGCGGATTCCTACGTCCAGGACCTCCAGCAGGCCCACACCTGGCTCCAGGAGGCCACTGGCCGGGGCAGCGACTTCGTAGGCTGGGTGAACCTGCCCAAGGACTACGACAAGGAGGAGTACGCCCGCATCCAGGCCGCCGCCAGGCAGATCCAGAGCGACAGCAAGGCCCTGGTGGTCATCGGCATCGGCGGCAGCTACCTGGGGGCCCGGGCGGTCATCGAGCTGCTGTGCTCCAACAATTACAACCTGCGCAAAAAGGACACCCCCAACATCTACTTTGCCGGCAACGGCCTCAGCGGCGACGCCCTCCAGGAGATCTTCGACCTCATCGGCAACGACGACTTCTCTGTCAACGTCATCTCCAAGTCCGGCACCACCACCGAGCCCGCCGTTGCCTTCCGCTTCTTCAAGGCCAAGCTGGAGGAGAAGTACGGCCGCGCCGGCGCCGCGAAGCGCATCTACGCCACCACCGACAAGGCCCGGGGGGCCCTCAAGTCCCTGGCCGCCGCCGAGGGTTACGAGAGCTTTGTGGTGCCCGACGACGTGGGCGGCCGCTTCAGCGTCCTCACCGCCGTGGGTCTGCTGCCCATCGCCGTGGCGGGGGTGAATCTGGACGAGCTGATGGGCGGCGCGGCGGATATGATGGAGCTCTGCCGCCAGCCCGACTTGGCCGTCAACCCCGCCTGGCAGTACGCCGCCGCCCGGAACGACCTCTACCGCCAGGGCAAGCGCATCGAGGTCCTGGCGGCCTATGAGCCCCGCGCCCGCTTCTTCGCCGAGTGGTGGAAGCAGCTCTATGGCGAGAGCGAGGGCAAGGATGGCAAGGGCCTCTTCCCCGCCAGCGTGGAGTTCACCGCGGACCTCCACTCCATGGGCCAGTACCTCCAGGACGGCGAGCGGACCATGTTCGAGACCGTCATCCGCTTCGGGAAGAGCGCCTGCCAGCTGTGCGTACCCAGGGATGCGTCCGACGGCGACGGCCTGAACTTCCTGGCCGGCCGGGACATGGACTTCATCGCCACCCAGGCCATGGACGGCACCCTCCTGGCCCACGTGGAGGGCGGCGTGCCCAACCTGATCGTCCACGCCGGCGCCATCGACGCCCGCACCTGCGGGGAGCTGATCTACTTCTTCGAGTACGCCTGCGGCCTCTCCGGCTACCTGCTGGGGGTGAACCCCTTCGACCAGCCCGGCGTGGAGGCCTACAAGAAGAACATGTTCGCCCTGCTGGGCAAGCCCGGCTACGAGGACATGGGCGCGGCCCTGCGGGCCAAGCTGGGGCAGTAATAGCATCCTTTTCGCCTGCGCCAAAGGGGGAGCGGACGGCTGCAGCCGTCCGCTCCCCCTTGTTCCCTATTCGTCGTCGTAGTCCTCGTCCTCCGCCCCGCCCTCCGGCCGGAGCAGAAACTCCGTCAGGGACTTCGACAGGGTGGACAGGATGGCGGTGGTGAGGGTCAGGCTGCCGCCCCCCTCCATCAGCAGCTCCCCGCTGTCCTCCAGCGCCAGCCGCCCGCCCCGGACGGAGATTCCCCGGATGAAGTCCACGGAGCGGCGGTACTGCCGGATAAACTGGGTATACAGCTCCCTGGCGGCCTCCTCGCCCTGGCCGGCGGGCAGCAGCCGCTGGATACAGGCGATGCTCAGGCTCTGCTTGAGGGTGCAGATGATCACCAGATAGGCCAGGTGGGTCCGGGAGTAGCGCTTCTTCACCGGCGGCGGCATCACCTTCATGCGCACATAGTTGTTGATGATGCTGGCGGTGATGGACCGCTCGTCTGAGTCCCGGTCGATGGGGGCCAGGTACCGGGTGAGCAGGAGGATCACCTGGTCCATATACAGATCCAGCTCGGGCAGGCTGTCCCAGTCCGGCAGATCAAACCGCTCCAGCTCCTCCAGCCACTGCGCCAGCCGGCCGGCGGGCGTCTCCCTATCACTGCGCATAGACAGCCTCCTTCGTAAACTTCCAGTTCTTGGCTATCAGTATAGCCGATCCGGCAGAATAATGCAATATGGAAAATCAAAAAATAATCCCCGCCGGGCACTTGACATATTTGTCAAAACAGCTTATACTAATATCAAATATTAGATATAACGATTTTCCAAATCGTGGAAGGAGGACATTATGGACGGCGAATTGAAAAAACGGACGCAGACCACCGGCGAGGAGCTGGCCAACACCATCTCCCACGCCCTGGGGGCCCTGCTGGCCCTAGCGGGGGCGGCGCCCCTGCTGGCCCGTGGGGTGATGACCGGCTCAGCGAAAACGGTGTTCAGCCTGGGGGCCTACGCCCTGAGCCTGGTGCTTCTCTACACCGCCTCGGCGGTGTACCACGCCGCCCGCCGGCCGGAGGTCAAACGGGTGCTGCGGATCATGGACCACTGCTCCATCTTCGTGCTCATCCTGGGCACCTATATCCCCATGTCCCTGCTGGTGGTGGGGGGGCGCACGGGGTGGATGCTGTTTTTGACCAACACCACCCTGGCGGTCATCGGCATCACCCTCAACGCCATCGACCTCAAGCGCTTTGACAGGGTGAGCCTTGCGCTGTACGCCCTGATGGGCTGGCTGGTCGTGGCAGCCCTGCGGGCCATCGTGGCGGCCCTGCCGCCTCTGGGCCTGGGCCTGCTGGTGTCCGGCGGCGTGGCCTACACGGCGGGCATCGTCTTCTATAAATCCCAGCGGCACTATATGCACTTTGTCTGGCACCTGTTCGTGCTGGCGGGGAGCATCCTGCAATACGCCTGCATCGCCCTGTACTGTGTGTAGCCCCCGCCGCCCGCGCCCCTTTGCCGGATCCGGCGAAAAACCTTCGCCCCGGTCCCCTTGCGGCGGACGGACCAAGCAAAATCTGCCCGGTGTGCAAAAAGCCCGCGGCCTGATGGACGTCCACAGGCCGCGGGCTCTTTCCATAGGGGCGGTTTCGCCCCGCCCTCCGAATTTTCCGGACGTTCCGGCGGCTCCCTCTAACCGTTTTTGCGGAGCCGCCGCCGGGGCCTCTTGACACCGCCCGCTCCCCCGTGGTATAGTCTCACCACAATCACCCGTAAAGGAGGCGGCGCCATGCTGCCCGCGTTTTTTCTCCGCTCCCGGGGGATGGAGAAGCTGTACAGCGCTCTTTTCTCCCCCCTGCTGGAGCGCTGCGGCCTGACCCAGCTGGAGGCTGACATTCTCATGTTCCTGGCCAACAATCCGGAGTACGACACCGCCCGCGACATTGTGGAAAAGCGGCGCCTGGCCAAATCCCACGTATCCGTGGGGGTGGACGCCCTGGCGGAGCGGGGCCTGCTGGAGCGCAGGCGGCAGGAGGGCAACCGCAAGACCATCCATCTGCGCCTGACGGCGGCGGCGGCCCCCATCGTGGAGGAGGGCCGTGCGGTCCAGCGCCGGTACGGGGAGTGCCTGCTGTCAGGCTTCACCCAGGAGGAGCGCCGCCAGCTGGCCCGCCTCATGGACCGCGTGGCGGAGAATGTGGACGCCGCCCTGGCGGAGCGGAGCTGAGAACCCGCATTCACAAGCACTGCACGCCGTCCGTCCGGGTCTTTTTCCGCCCGGCAGCAAGAAATTTTTCCAGACAAGTCAAATTCTCATACGCATCCCGCCGGATGGCAAAAAAATTGTGCACGGCCCCTCGATGGGGCCGTGCACAATCCATAACGCCGCAGGGCGGACAAAGACCTGCGGCCGGGCGTGCCGGAAATGTTCAAACATGCCCTGCCGGAGGGCGGCATTCCTCGTCCAACCGCCATCCACCGCCTGCGAGGACAGGTTCCGGCTACTTCCGCTGCCACCACCGCCGGCCGCTCTTCTTCACCCGCTCCAGGGCCTCCCGGGCCTCCTGGCAGCCGCCGTCCGCCGCCTGCTGGTAGAGCGCCTGGGCCCGCTTGAGATCCTTCTTCACGCCCCGGCCCTCCTCGCAGCATCTGCCCAGGCAGTACTGGGCGCGGGCCAGTCCCCGCTCCGCCGCCTGCCGGTAGAGCTGGACGGCCTGGGCCTCGTCCCGGTCCACCCCCAGTCCCCGCTCATAGCACTCTCCCAGTGAGCAGGTGCCGTCGCTGTAGCCCCCCTCGTGGGCCCGGCGGTAGAGCTCCACGGCCCGCTCCAGATCCTGCTCCACGCCGCTGCCGTTTTCACAGCACTCCCCCAGAAAGAACTCGGCCCTGTGGAGTCCCTGCCGGGCGGCCCGCTCAAACCAGCGGGCCGCCTCGCCGTCGTTCTCCTCCACCGCGATGCCGTGGTAGTAGAAGAAGCCCAGATTGCACTGGGCCCGGGCGTTGCCCGCCTCAGCGGCCTGGCGGTACAGCGCCGCCGCCCGCTCCTTGTCCTCTGTCACCCCGGTGCCCAGCTCATAGCACAGCCCCAGCGCGCAGGTGGCGGGGGGATAGCCCTGCCGGTGAGCCTGCTGGTAGAGCTCCGCCGCCCGGACCTCGTCCTTGTCCGTGCCGTAGCCGTGCTCACAGCACTCCCCCAGCAGCTGCTGGGCGCGGGGGTAGTTCCGCCCGGCGGCCTGGGTGAACCAGCGGACGGCCTCGCCGTCGTTCTCCACCACGCCGATGCCCCGGTAGTAGCAGAAGCCCAGGTTGCACTGGGCCCGCACGTTGCCCGCCTCGGCGGCCTGACGGTACAGTGCCACCGCCTGGGCCTTATCTACCTCCACGCCGTCGCCGAACTCGTAGCAGGTCCCCAGCGCGCAAGTGGCGGGGGGATAGCCCTGCTGGTGGGCCTGCCGGTAGAGGGCCACGGCCCGGTCGATGTCCTTTTCCACGCCATAGCCGTACTCACAGCACTCCCCCAGCAGCTGCTGGCCCCTGGGGTAACCCTGCTCCGCGGCGCGGGCGAACCAGCGGGCGGCCTCGCCGTCGTCCTCCTCCACGCCCACGCCCTGGTAGTAGCAGTAGCCCAGATTGCACTGGGCCCGGGCCTGGCCCGCCTCGGCGGCCTGGCGGTACAGCTCTGCCGCCCGCGCCGGGTCCTGCTCCACGCCGATGCCGGCCTCGTAGCACACCCCCAGGCTGCAGCGGGCCGGGGCGTAGCCCTGCTCCGCCGACAGGCGGTAGAGCTGGACGGCTCGCTCGGGGTCCTGCTCCACACCGTAGCCGTTTTCATAGCACTCCCCCAGCAGCTGCTGGGCGCGGGGGTACTCCTGCTCCGCGGCGCGGGTGAACCAGCGAACGGCCTCGCCGTCGTCCATCTCCACGCCGATGCCCTGGTAGCAGCAGAAGCCCAGGTTGCATTGGGCCCGCACGTCCCCCGCCTCGGCGGCCTGGCGGTAGAGCGCCACTGCCCGCTCCTTGTCCATCTCCACCCCCAGGCCCAGCTCATAGCACAGACCCAGAGAGCAGGTGCCGCCAGGGTAGCCCTGTTCGTGGGCGGCCCGGTAGAGCTCCAGGGCCCGGTCCATATCCTTATCCACGCCGCTGCCGTACTCATAGCACTGGCCCAGCAGGTACTGGGCGCGGGGGTAGCCCTGCTCCGCCGCCTGGGCAAACCAGCGGGCGGCCTCGCCGTTGTCCTCCTCCACCCCCAGGCCCTGGTAGTAGCAGTAGCCCAGATTGCACTGGGCCCGGACGCTGCCCCCCTCGGCGGCCTCGCGGTAAAGCTCCAGCGCCTTGGCCATGTCCTGCTCCACGCCGGAACCAATTTCGTAGCACAGGCCCAAGGAGCAGGCGGCGGGGATATTCCCTTTCTCATAGGCGGCCCGGTAGAGGGCGGCCGCCTTCTCCACGTCCCGGTCCACCCCGTAGCCGTAGTCGTAGCACTCCCCCAGCAGCTGCAGCGCACGGGGGTAGCCCTGCTCCGCCGCCTGGGTGAACCAGTGGAAGGCCTGGGCGTTGTCCTCCTCCACGCCGATGCCCCGGTAGTAGCAGTAGCCCAGGTTGCACTGGCTGGGGGCGTGGCCCTCCCCGGCGGCCTGGCGGTAAAGCGCCGCCGCCTTGGCCCGGTCCTCCTCCACGCCGCAGCCGGTCTCGTAGCACAGACCCAGAGCGCAGATGGCGGGGACGTAGCCCCCGTCCATGGCCCGGCGGTAGAGCTCCGCCGCACGCGCCTCGTCCTTCTCCACCCCGTGGCCGAACTCACAGCACTGGCCCGTCAGGTACAGGCCCCGGGGGAAGTCCTCCTGAGCAGTCTCCTGGTAGAGACGGAAGGCCTCCGCCTCGTCCTTCTCCACGCCCACGCCCTGGTCGTAGCACAGGCCCAGGGCACAGGATCCCGCCTCGTAGCCCTGCTCGTGGGCGGCCCGGTAGAGCTGGACGGCCTTCTCCGGGTCCCGCTCCACGCCGTAGCCGTTTTCGAAGCACTCACCCATCAGCACCTGGGCGCGGGGGTAGCCCTGCTGGGCGGCCTTGGCAAACCACATGGCCGCCTCCCGGTCGTCCTCCTCCACCCAGATGCCCCGGTAGTAGAAGAAGCCCAGATTGCACTGGGCGGGGGCAAAATCCTGCTCCGCCGCCTCCCGGTAGAGCTCCGCCGCACGCTCCTTGCTCATCTCCACGCCGCTGCCCAGCTCGTAGCAGAGCCCCAGCTCGCACAGGGCGGGGAGATACCCCTGCTCCGCCGCGCCGGAGAGCAGTTCCACCGCCCGGACCGGGTCCTTCTCCGTGCCCACCCCGCGCAGGTGGCACATGCCCAGGCTGTACTGGGCGGCGATGTGGTCCCCCTCCGCCGCCTTGGTCAGCCAGCGAAGCGCCTGGGCCTCGTCCTTGGGCGCGCCGTCTGAGCCCTCGTAGTAGTTCAGGCCCAGGCGGTAGGCCGCGTCCAGGCTGCCCTCCTCGGCGGCGGAGAGCAGTTCGCGGAAGTTCTGCCGCTTGGCCGCCGAGCGGTCCGCCATGGTCTGGATCAGCTCCGGGTCAAAATATACCATCACCGTCTCCTGCTCGTTGGGCAGGAGGCTGTCGTTCCGCTCCGTCATGGTGTACGCTTCCTTTCTATGTATTCGTGGGGTATTATAGCACAGCGGACGGCAGATTTCCAGTCCAGAAAAATGGAGGGGGCGGCGGAGGGTTCCAGCGGGGCGGGGGATTTTCCGTGTATTGCCGTATGTGGTTGTCAAGGTACGCTCTGTGCGGTCTTCTTGACCCTGCCGCACGCGGCCCGGTACCAGGCCTAGTCGCACTTACTTTCGGACTTGGTTACCGCGGTGGTGGTGCTCCCTACAATAGAGGGGGTAAAAAGAGGGGAAGTTGCACCGGAGCGTGCAACTTCCCCCAACTTTTTTCAAAAAAATCAGTAGTAGGCCACCAGCAGGTCCACGACGGTGCCGTAGCTCTGGATGCCGTCCGTCTGGCCGTAGGATTTCAGGGAGGAGTCGTAGATGGCCTTGCTCACCGTGGCGGCGGGGCCCTCGAACTGGGCCCAGTAGGCCCTGTGGCAGCGGAGATCCGCCCGGGCGGGCTCCGGCAGGCCGGCGGTGACCGCCCGCCAGCGGTCCTGGTCCGCGCGGTAGAGGGCGTTGGACAGGTGGATATACCCCATCAGATAGCCGGAGTACTGATAGGCCGGGTCGTCCGAGGAGGTGGCGGCGGCGATGGCCAGGAAGTTGCACTCCTGCTCCGAGGCGATGCCCCTCTGGTGAGCCAGCTCGTGGGCGATGTTGGCCGGCAGCAGACAGACAGGGCTGTCCACGTTCAGGCTGGATTCCCCGGTGTAGGGGCTGTAAAAACCGGTGAAGTTCATGGCGGAGAAGAGGCGGGAGAAAAACATCCGCTTGGGCACCCGGTCCTCCCGCTCCAGAAAGGGGAAGCGGCGGGAGAGATTGTCGTAGACCGACGTGCTGGCGGCGAAGATCTCGTCCCGAGGGACGGCAAACAGGCCGTCCCCGTCCCGGGGCACCTGGTCCGCCGTTTCCTGAAGGCCCGCGATGAACAGGGCCGTCACCCGCTCCAGCGCCTCCGCCGTCACGGGCTGGGCGCGGACGCCGCTCTGCTCCTGAAAGCCGTCGGCGTAGTAGTTCACCCCCCAGCCCACGCAGTAGAGCCCCCAGGCCGTCAGGCACAGGCAGGCCAGGCCCAGAACGCCGCCGTAGGCGATCCGCCCCCGGCGGCCCCGGCCCGTCCGCAGCCGGTGGAACAGCACCGCCAGCCAGACCAGCACCCCCAGGATGAAGGCCACGTAGAACCACTCCACCACGGAGAAGGGGAAGAGGTACCAGAGCCGGGCCCAGCCGTCCTTCACACACTGGGTCACGCCGGTCACGGCGTTGGCCGCCGCCGGGCTGCTGGCGCCGTACCAGTAGACGGCGAACAGGGCCAGGACCCCCAGGGCCCAGATATGTACAAACAGATGGCGCTTGAAAAATGCTCTCATACCGGCCTCCCCTTTATGCCGCGGCAGGATATAGGAACAGTATACCCCCTTGACAAATATTTGCCAAGAGGGTATATCTGGCAATTTGATTCCCCGCTCATTCCTCCGGCAGATCCACCGCGAACAGCGCGCCCGCGCCGCCGGTGTGGACGAAGAGGATATGCTCGTCCCGGTCGAAGTACCCCTCCTCCAGCAGCTGGAAGAGGCCCGCCAGGGCCTTGCCGGTGTAGACCGGGTCCACCAGGATGCCCTCCCGCCGGGCCAGGCGGCGCACCGCCGCCGCCCCCTCGGGGCTGGGCTGGGCGTAGCCGGGGCCGATGTGGTAATGGATATGGACGTCCTCGGGGCCGATGGGCACGTCCGCCTCCAGCAGCGCCGCCGCGCCGCCCATCAGGTCCAGGGCGATGGTCTCAAAGGGGTCGTCACACACGCCGATCCCCACCGAGCGGGTATCGGGCAGATACAGCTTCGCCCCCAGGGTCAGGCCGGCGTAGGTGCCGCCGGAGCCCACGGCGCTGACGATGCTGTCAAACGTCACCCCCAGGGCCTGGGCCTGGTTGGCGATCTCCAGGGCGCAGTTGACGTATCCCAGGCTGCCCAGGGGCACCGAGCCGCCCACAGGGATGGCGTAGGGCGTCCGGCCCTGGGCGCGGAGGCGGTCCATGAGGCGGTCCATCTCCGCGTAGACGTCGGCGTAATCGTCGGCGTCCACCAGGACCACCTCCGCGCCGAAGAGCTTGTCCAAAATCAGATTGCCGCCGGCCAGCACCCCCCGCTTCTTCAGCACCAGCACCGCGTCCATCCCCAGGCGGGCGGCGCTGGCGGCGGTGAGCATGGCGTGGTTGGACTGGGGGCCGCCGGCGGTGAGCACCACGTCCGCCCCCCTGGCCTGGGCGTCGGCCAGGAGGAACTCCAGCTTGCGGACCTTGTTGCCGCCCAGGGCCGTGCCCGTCAGGTCGTCCCGCTTGATGTAGAGATTTTTGCCCAGCTCGCGGCTGAGGTTGTCCAGCCGGTGGAGGGGGGTGGGCAGCTGGGCCAGGGGGACGGCGGGGAAGTCGATGAGATGTTTCATGGGGGCCTCCTTGTGGGTGTGATGGTGGGTTTATTATACGGGAAAAGACGGAGGTTGGCAAGAGGGAGCGGGATGGAGTTTTTCGGCTTATTGGGCATTTTGGCGAAATTCGATTGACAGGTTGGAATATTTATTGTATGATATACACATGACATATGACCATCATCGTATAATGGAAAGGGGGAGAGTCCAATGTGGTAAGCTGGTATTCGCGTGAGGCCCAGCCTGAGAGGAGGGCGCTATGAAAAAGAACCTCTATTCTGCTGTATTTCAGCTTTACCTTGTAATGATGTTTCTTGCGCGTAATACAGATCTTTTTTCCTTATCCCCCCCCCCCGCACAGAGATTTTTATCCAGCATCATGCCCCTTATACCAATATGGGGGAGTATCATGCTCTATCAGCTTTCCTTTCGGGAAACGAAAAAAAACTGCCTGCGGGCTATCAGCTACAGTGTTTCCGTACTCCTGTTTCTCGTCTGTACCCTCTCTTTTGCAGGCGTAATTTCCTTTACAAGAACTGATGCTGGGCGTATGTCTGCCTTGCATTATCGGTGTTTAATTGTCGCCGCTTATGCGGAGATCATTACCACTGTGGTCAATATGGGCTTTCTGATCAGAGACAGCTATGTCAGTGATCGGGAAAAGGGGCTGTTATAGAGTGGTCTGCGCGCATGACGCGGCCTGAGAGGAGGGCGGTATGAAACGGAGACGCTTTATCTTTTTTGCTGTTACTCAAATTTATTATATTGGATGGCTTCTGCTGGATTTTGCAGATGTTTCGTCTCCGCATCTTTCGGCGCTCCTGTTGAGTATAATGCCGTTTTTCCCTATTTGGGGGAGCTTCCTGATGTTCCAGCTCACTTTTCAGGAGATAAAGAAAAACGGTTTGCGCGTCTTGAGCTATGGGCTCTCTGTATTCCTGTTTGTCATTTATTTCCTCTCGTTTTTAGGTGTGATCCCTTTTACAAGGATAGAGGGCAATATATCGGCAATCCACTATAGGAGCTTGGTTGCAATGGCTTACACGGAATATGCTCTGTTGGTCGTCAATATAGGGTTCTTGGTCAGGGATAGTTTTGTAAGAGATCGGGAAAAGGGGCTTTTGTAGGAAGGGGGGGCCATGTGAAAGCCGTTGTGCAGAAATTGTTGAATTTTCTCCTCTTTATGTATCTGGGGGCTATTTTTGTGCTCTTTCGCTCAGGTTTGGATATGTCCCTCCATCTGCGCATGTTTCTGTTCAGTTCACTGCCGCTGCTGGCTATGCTGAATGGGCTCTACAAGGCAAAGCTTCCTTTCAGGGAGATTCGGAAGAGGCGGTTCCGGCTGGCTGTTTATGGGGTCACCATTGCGCTCTTTCTGGTCTGCGGGCTCTCCTGGGCGGGGATTCTGTCCATCACACGCATGGAGGGCGGCTTCACAGGCTTTAAGAGCGGTGTCAACCTGGGGATCGCGTACACTCTGTTCGGTGTTCTGGCGGTGAATCTGGGGCTTGCGATCAGAGACGGAAACCGGCGGGAGCAGGGACTTTCTGTGTAGGTGAAAAGGGTTCTTGGTCAGGGATAGTTTTGTAGGGAAATGGTAAGAGGTACCATGAAAACGTTTCTTCGCTTTATCTTCATATGCGCGCTTCTGGTATCGGCTGCCGGCTGCGCAGCGCCGTCTGACGAAATCGCTGTCCTGCCGCCGGTACGGAGGGGAAGCGCGGAGATACACGTCTCCTTTGAGACCACATACACGTTCGCCGCCGCCTTCTCAGAGGCGGATGCCGTCGCCAGAATCGAAGTCGGGAACTGGCTCGCGGAAGACATTGCTCTTCAAAAAACATACTACGAAGCGGCGGTATTACAGTGTTTTAAGGGGGATATACCCGGCGAATTTACATTGCTCCAGGATGGGTGCTCGGCCGAAACCTTACGAAACTACCCCCTGTTTACGCACGGCAACGAGCTTTTCGTTTTTTTGAAGGAAGCCGCTGTGACAGAGTATGCTTCGCCGTATTGGATCATGGGCGCTTTTATGACCATTCTGGATGTCGCCTACGACGACGGCGGCGCGCGCTATTACTCCGACCGCTATGGCATCTTGGGAGAAACCATGGACATTGCGGCCAACTATTCTCTCCAGCGGGAGATTTTTGCCGAAATTTATTCCCGCTCCGCTGAAGCGGATCCCATCGTGGCGGATATGCGCTATGCCTATCCCTATGTTTTCGCGGAAAAGGATTTGATCGCTTTGCTTGAGGACCAGACGCCCGCGTCCGAGGCCTGCTGAATATGGAAAAAACGCCGGCCGGGACAGCGGCCGGCGCTCTCTATGCGGCGGGCTCCGCTGCGCGGCGCGGGGCCGGGCGGGGCGAAAAAACTGCTTGTGCGGCGGCCCGTTTTGTGGTATAGTGTCGTTGCCAGGCAAATCGTGGCAGGGCGCAGGGCGCTGTGAACACCCCGCGCCGCTTTTGTCTGCGCCGGGGGCGGAGCGCCCCTCCCCCGCCCGGCGGACGCCCCGGAAAACTGTTTATTTTATGGAGGTAACGCGTATGAAGACCTGGAGACGATGGCTGACCTTATCCCTGGCAATGGTGATGACCCTGGCCCTGATGGCCCCCTGCGCCCGGGCGGCGGGCGACGAGAAATGGTGGGAGTCGACGGATATTTCGGTGTGGCTCAACCTCGCCGACGGGCACGTGCAGGACGCGGACGCCTCCTTCAAGCTGCGCAAGTGGTCGACGGAGACCAGCTGGGACAAGTGGAACGGCACCGAACCGGTCTGGGATACCCGGCGGGAAACCTACACCAGAAACACGGAGCTCCAGGAGGTCACGGGCCCCTGCGTCCGGCTGCCCCTGGGGGCGGAGATCGAGGCCCATCCCAAGCTGCTGGGCTCCATCCACGCCTACTCCGACCCGGACGGGGACGGCATCTATGACGAGCGCCTTTTCCGCATCAAGGAGACCCCCGCCGGCAGCACCGGCGGAGCCCCCGACACCTTCGAGGTGCTGCCTGTGGACACGGCCGCGCCCCTGACCGACAAGGCCTCGGCCATCGAGCGGCCGCGGGACTACTACCTGCCGTTTCTGAGCATCCACAACGGCATCGATAATCTGGCCGGCAGCGGCCTGGGCGGCTGTGTCAAGCTCACCTCGGACTACCTCACCAAGCTCTTCGGGCCCAACACCCTGGTGATGGTCGGATTGTCCCTGGAGTCCGGCCGGCAGGGCTCCTTCTGGTACCTGCTCACCGGCGAGAAGGCGGACCCCGCCCACCTGGAGAAGCGCAACACCACCGTCACCAAGGGCGGCTACGTGGCCAGCAAGTGGGCCGTGGAGTCGGTGAACCAGGCCTATGACAACGGCCTGATGCCGGACTTCTACACCGGCACCGTCCGCACCGCGGCGGACGCCGACCTGACCCGCGACATCTCCCGCGCCCAGTTCGCCGCCGTGACGGTGAAGCTCTACGAGGCCATGAGCGGCCAGAAGGCCCCTGCGGCCGCCTCGGGGCCCTTCACGGATACCTCTGACCCCGTGATCAATCAGGCCTTCACCCTGGGCTTCGTCACCGGCATGTCGGACACCATCTTCGCCCCCAGCTCCCCCGTAACCCGGGAGCAGGCGGCCCTGATGCTCTCCAGAGTGTACACCAAGCTGGGCGGCGAGGTGCCCAAGGTGAGCGCCACCACCTTCGCCGACGACGCCGCCATCCACGGCTGGGCCAGAGACGCGGTGGCCTTTATGTCCGGGAAGGAGATCGTCAACGGCATGGGTGAAAACCGCTTCGAGCCCGCCAGCGGCGCCGCCATCCAGCAGGCGCTGGTGATCGCCCTACGGATGTTCCAGAACTTGAAATAGCAGCGGCACGGCCGGTGAGGGATTCCCTCACCGGCCGCCCTTTTGGGGGCCGCTTGTCCGGCGAATTGTCAAAATTGTCTCCACGCCCCGCCGGTTATCCGGTACAATCATGACCGGGGGGGCGCGCCCCCTCCGACTAAGAGAAATCGGGGTGGACGGAATGGGAAAGACGTTTGGCTACATCCGCGTATCCAGCGCGGACCAGAACGAGGACCGGCAGCTGGCCGCCATGCGGGAGGCGGCGGTGCCGGCGGGGGCGGGATAAGGACAGGGCGCGGCCATACGGCCGCGCCCTGCGGGTGGATCGGGTGGGATTACTTCTTCAGCTCCGGCAGGCTGGCGGCGGCCATGGACTGGCCCACCCGGCGGAACTTCTCGTCGGGCAGCTCCGCCTTGAGGCCGGCGGCGGCTTCGGGGTACTCGTCGTTCAGGACCCTCTGGGCGGTGGCCAGGATGAGATCGCCGCCCTTGCCGCTCATTACACGGCCCAGCAGCAGCACGTGGCGACAGCCGTAGAGCTGGTAATAGTAGGCCAGGGTGTGGCCCAGGTAGACGCCGATGGACTCGTACACCTTGGCGGCGCGGGGATCGTCCTCCGCCATCAGCTTCTGGACGGCCTTCAGCTTCTCGGCGGGGGAGGCGCTCTCATCGAGCTCGATGCCCGCGCGGGGGGCCAGCTTGATGACGCCGTCCTGGGAGAAGTACTTCACGCCGCAGCCGATGTCGCCGCTCCACTCGTCCCGCATGGCGTCGGGCTGGGCGTCCACGGGGACGAAGGCCAGCTCGTTGAGCCAGCCGGTGATCCGGCCGGCCTCGTCCACGTAGCCCACGGCCTCGCTGGTGCCCATGGCGATGCCCAGCACGCTGGAGTCGTCCAGGCTCATGGCCCCGGCCAGGGCGGAGACGTCGCCATCGTTGATGACGGAGTAGGGCACGTCGCCGAAGGTGTCGGTGATGGCCCGGATATAGATGTCCTTGACCTTCTTGTCATAGAGGTCCTTGGGGACCTGGAGGAAGAGGGAGGCGTTCATGGTGCGGTCGTTGATGAACACGCCGGCGGAGCTGACGCCCACCGCGTCCACCCGGGGCATGTGCCCGGCGGCGGACTTGAGGGCGGCCACGATGCCGTCGTAGTGGTAGTCGGGGTCGGAGTTGACCTTGGGGAACCAGACCACCTCCTCGGAGTAGACCGTCTCGCCGTCGATGACCGCGGAGACCTTCCGGTCGCTTCCGCCGGCGTCGAAGCCGATGCGGCAGCCCTCCAGATGGCCGCCCATGGCCTTGGGGGCGTCCTTGGCTGCGGGGATGTCGTCCACCAGGACGATCTCGAAGGGGTGCTCAAAGACGGAGGCCATGTAGTCCCAGTCGAACTCCTGCCCGCCGCCGGCGCAGTAGATGCTCCTGAGATACTCCGCGGCGCCCTCGTCGCCGCTGACGTAGACCTTGAAGCCGCCCTTCATCCACAGGATGGTCTTGACCAGGCGGTTGATATAGTAGTGGTCCGCCTCGGCCATCTCCGGGGTGCCGTGGATAAAGGTGCGGCAGGAGGCCATCTGTCCGTCGGCCCGCTCCACGGCGATGCCCACAGGCTTTTTGGCGGTCTCCAGGAAGGCGCGGTTAAAGCGCATGAGGGGGATAAATTCCGGATCCAGCGGGGGAACGTGCTTCAGCTCAACTGAGATACCAAATCTGTTCATAGTGGTTTCCTCCAAACTCTCTCAAAGTGTGCCGGCATTCCGCCCGCCGGTCGTTCCCTTATTTTACCACGGAATGCGGGTTCTGTCACCAGGGAATCAAAATTTTTTCGGAAAAACTTTTGCGATGGGGGGCGGATGGATTGCAAAATGGAGGGAGGGATGGTAAAATGGGGGTGCGTTGGCCGCGCCCTCCGGGCGCGAAGATCATACGAAAGTGAGGAAAACTCGATGGATCGACAGAAACTGGCCGCCGCCCAGGCGTGGGCGAGGGAGGAGCTCGCCCGCTCGGCGGACTTCTGGCTGAAAAACGGTATGGATCCGGTCAACGGCGGCGTGTATACCTGCCTGGACCGGAAGGGGGAGATCTACTCCACCGACAAGAGCGTGTGGATGCAGGGACGCTGCGGTTGGATGTTCGCCTTCCTGTGCAGCCAGTACGGCGAGAGATCGGAGTGGCTGGAGGCCAGCAGGAGCTGCCTGGACTTCATGGAGGCCCACTGCTTTAACCGCGCCTGCGGCGACAGAATGTACTTTACCGTCACCGCCGAGGGCAAGCCTCTGCGCCAGAGACGCTACTACTTCTCCGAGGCATTCTGCGCCATCGCCAACGCGGAGTACTACGGCGTCACCGGCGATGCGGTCCGGCTGGAGCGGGCGCGGCAGTGCTACGACCTCTACTGGAACCTCAGCCAGGGCATGGAGGACCCCGTGGGCATGGGGCCTAAGACCATCCCGGAGACACGCAGCGGCCGGGCCTTCGGCGCGCCTATGATCCTCCTCAACGTCACCGGCGTTATGCTGCGCACCGACCCGGACCGCCGGGCCCTCTATGAGGAGCGGGCCCAGCAGTGCGTGGACGACATCTTCCAATACCACGTCAAGCCGGAGCTCAAGTGCACCCTGGAAAACGTGGACGTGGACGGCTCCCCCAGGCTCTACTACACCGAGGGCCGCACCATCAACCCCGGCCACGACATCGAGGGCGTCTGGTTCCTGCTGGAGCACGCCCAGCGCACCGGCGACAAGGAGCTGGTGCCCAAGGCCGCCCAGATGTTCGACTGGGCCATCGACGCCGGCTGGGACAAGGAATACGGCGGTCTGCTCTACTTCATCGACTGCCTGGGCAAGCCCCCGGAGGCCTATGAGCACGATATGAAGCTCTGGTGGCCCCACAACGAAATCCTGATCGCCTCCCTTATGCTCTACCGGGACACCGGGGAGGAGAAATATCTGGACTGGTTCTACAGAACCATGGACTACTGCAAGGCCCACTTCGCTGATCCGGAGTTTGGCGAGTGGTACGGCTACCTCCGCAGGGACGGCCTGCCTACACAGCCCAGCACCAAGGGCAGTACCTTTAAGGGGCCCTTCCATATGCCCCGGAGTATGATCCTGGTGGACAAGATGATCGACGAGATTCTGGCAAGGTAAAAAGGGAATTGAGAGGAGCGGGGACCCCAAAGGGGTCCCCGCTCCTGCGTGCGTCAGCCGCCCAGAAGGATGGCCATGTGGGCCAGGGTGGCGCTGTCGTTTTCAAAAAATTCGTCCCGGAGCAGGTCCTGGCGGGCATGATTGTGGAGCAGAGAGCGGCTGGAGACGCCTAAAATATGGAACAGCCGCGCCCGGCTGACTTCCTTCTCCATGGCACACACAGCAGCGAAGCGGAAGAAGCTGTAAAGATTGCATAGGTTTACATAGCTCTTCCACATGTCCTCTGGATTAGATAAATCCGGTACATGCAAATAGAACGCAACGGAAACCATCAGATTTTCAAAAAAATAATCTGATGGGTCCAACAGCTCTGCCAGCTTTTCCTCCAGAAGACGGTAGCCCCCCATACGAAAAGAAACTTGTCCGCTCTCTTCATCTGGTGCACTGGGAAAAAAGGAGGTTTGCAAGTCCTGAAACAGGCTTACCTGTCTCTCGCCCACTCCTTCCTTGATCAGTGATAGAACCTTATAATTATTTAATAGAAACATTCGCTTGTTTTGGGGAAACGCGTCCAGTTCAGCCGGAATGGACGGGTCTTGGAGCAGGGCTTCAGCCCGAAGCGCCCAGGCATCAACAGCGTCTGCGCAGGTCCAGTCCGTCTCCCGCAGCTGCTGGAGCAGCAGGCCTAACAGAAGGAGGCGCTGAGGAAGCTTTAAGGTACGTGTTTGCAAAGCATCGATGCAAACCGCGCGAATAGAAGCAAACCGCGCCTCCGCACTGCTGCGGGGATGGGCATATCTGACCTCGCTGGGATGCAGAGGCTCCTCTATAAAATCAATGCCGCCGGGCAAATCCCACAGGAGCGCCAGCACACCCTCACAAGAAGGGACTAAAGAGTATTCCTTTGCCGCCGCAGTATAAAATATGTGTCTTGGGTATTGCCGGCACACCTGCGGCAGTACCTCTGCCCCGCACTCCACCTGTAGGGCGCACAGTCCCTCCGCTGTGTGAAACGCACAGCGTCCCGCTTCATTAATTCGGAATTCCGCGTACATGCCGTCATGCTCCTGCTCTCGGAGACGGTACATGCCTTGCTTCACCATAGTCTTCAGTTCTTCGCTTTGCGCCGCCCGTTTGACGGTCAAATAGTCCTTTTTGCTGAACTCGATTTTCCAGCCGTCGTCACAGCAGTTGTCCTGACAGGCTCCCATGATGCAGTGAAAATCCTTGTAATAGGCGGGCATCAGCGCGGTGCGGACGGAAATGGTCTTTTCGGCCATAGTTATACCTCACGAAAAAGGGGCGGGCCGAAGCCCGCCCTCTTGTGCATATGATTTGATCCTTTGGGAAATTAGCCCAGCAGCTGGAGGACGCCCTGGGGCACCTGGTTGGCCTGGGCCAGCATGGCCTGGGCGGACTGGACCAGGATGTTGTTCTTGACGTAGCTCATCATCTCCTCGGCCACGTCGGTGTCGCGGATGGTGGACTCGGCGTCCTGGATGTTCTCGGCCATCACGGACAGGTTGTTCTGGGTGTGCTCCAGACGGTTCTGGATGGCGCCCAGGTCACCACGGACGGAGGACACGTTGTTGATGGCGTCCTTGATGGTCTGGATGGCAGCGGCAGCGCCGTCCTGGTTGCTGATGTCCACGCTGTCAATGCCCAGAGCCTTGGTGTGCATGTCGCCGATGGCAACCTGCATCTGGTTGTAGCTGTCGGCAGTGTCGCCGATCTGCAGGGTCAGGCCGCCGGAGCCGGTCTTGGAGGTGCCGGCCATCAGGCCGATGTGCAGATTGTTGGCGGCATCGCCGGCGGTCATGACGCCATTGGCATCCACCGTACCGCTCAGGGTGGTCAGGCCGGTCTCCATGCCGATCTTGTGCTCCAGGTCAGCGATGTCAGCCACGGTCGCCGCACCCCAGTCGTCCTCAGTGATGTCCAGGAAGTGGTCAATGCCGGCGGCCTTCAGCTCGGCCTTCATGTCATCGGTCAGCTTCCGGCGGTCCACCAGGGCGAAGGTCTTGCCGTTGATGGAGAAGGTGGCCTTCTCCAGCTTGTCAGTGCCGTCAGCGCCGGCACCGTCGCCATAAATCTTAATGGACTCAAGGTCAAGCGCCTGGTAAGCGTCCTTGCCAACGACCTTGTCAACGCCGTTCGCAGCGGTGGTGGCAGTACCAGCAACAGTAGAGACGATATTAACAGCGCTGACCTGCATGGTACCGGCGCCGCCCTCCTTAGCGGTGAATTTGAGCTTCTTGGTATCGTTCTCCACCTTGAAGTTGTCCTTGATGGTGGAATCCTTCTTCAGGGCGTCAATGACCGCATTAACAGTGCTTGTGTCATCGGTGATGGTGTACTCATTGCCATTGGCGTCCACGAAAGTGCCGTTGGTATCCGTGCATTTGAGGTTGACGGTAACTTCCTTGGTGGCCTTGCCGTCAGCGTCGGTCAGGCTAACCGTGACACTGTACTCATCGCCAACATTGGCTTTGGACGCAGCACCGAGAGCGGCCTTGGTGGTGTACGTGCCCTTGGTGGCTTCCACGTCCAGCAGGTCAATACCCTCGACCTTGCCCACGGAGGTGGCGGCGCTGCCGCCCTTGGCGGCCAGGGAGCCGTCCAGGAGCTTGATGCCGTTGAAGTTGGCGGAATCAGCGATACGGTTGATTTCGCTCTTCAGAGCGGTAACTTCCTTCTGGAGGTTGGCGCGGTCGACCTCGTTGTCGTAGGTGCCGTTGGCGG
>ERZ779626.381-NODE-381-length-26821-cov-5.427445_pt1 | contig 26821 bp, 22 predicted proteins | sample MGYA00514209_ERZ779626 | MGnify/ENA primary metagenome ERZ779626 (study PRJEB29562, sample SAMEA4376713) | mouse gut metagenome | isolation source: Cecum | study: EMG produced TPA metagenomics assembly of the A DSS colitis mouse model was used to assess the...
CCAGTCGGACCGTTCCATGAAAAACACCCTGCCAACCATCGTGCAGAAGTTCTCAGATGTCCGCATCGTGCAGTCGGAGCTGGAGGCCATGATGCAGGGACCGAAGCGGGAAGCCATCACCATGATGTTCCTGGTCATCGCCAACGTGCCCCTGCTGTACTTTCTGAACAGGGACTGGTTCCACACCCTGATGTACACCATCCCGGGCAAGATTGCCCTTGCCATCTGTGCGGCAATCATCCTATTCTCAATGGCGCAGATCATGAAACTGAGCAGACCTATCGAATACGGAGGTGAAAACATATGACATTACTGGCACTGGCGGCCTGCATCCTTTTAGGTGTCTCCGCCTACAACCTGTCCTGTGCCTTTGCGGACATCCCTACCGGCAGGACTTCCCGGATGATGATGCTGGCCAGAAAACAGCAGAAAGCCAGAAAAGAAAAGCTGCTGGACGTGTATATCACCAGAATTGCATGTCTGGCTGCCCATTTCTTAAGGCTGGACAGATTAAAGCGTAACAAATTGCAGGTGGCACTGGCAATCAGCGGACTGGAAATGACCCCAGAGGTCTACACAGCAAGGGCATGGGTCACGGCAGGCGCCGTGGGGATCTGTGCCCTGCCTATGGCATTCCTGATGCCCCTCCTGTCCCCCGTCCTCATCGGGCTGGCAGTAGCACTGTGGTTTTCTACCTATTACGCTGCTTTCGACTTCGTCCGCAAGCGCAGGAAGCTCATCGAGGCGGAGATCCCCCGCTTTGCCCTGACCATAGGGCAGAATCTGGATAATGACCGGGACGTACTGAAGATCCTTTCCTCCTACCGCCGGGTGGCAGGCAGGGACTTCGGTGCGGAACTGGACCAAACGATTGCGGACATGAAGACAGGAAACTACGAGAATGCGCTGCTCCGCTTCGAGACCCGCATCGGGAGCCCCATGCTGTCAGATATCATCCGCGGGCTGGTAGGAGTTCTGCGGGGGGACGACCAGAGGATGTACTTTAAGATGATCTGCTTCGACATGCGGCAGATTGAACAAAGCAGCCTGAAAAAGGAAGCTGCAAAACGCCCCAGAAAGATCCAGCGGTATTCCATGCTGATGCTCGTGTGCATCATGATCATCTATCTGGTGGTTCTTTGTACCGAAGTCCTAAGCTCTCTGGGCGGATTCTTCGGATAACGGTAAATAACGGTAATCCAGTCTCTGGATAGAGACTATTTTACACAGGTACGGCCCGCTGCTCTGTCCTGCCCCATACCCATACAGTAAAAGTACTCTGCCATGTCTGCAGGAACAAAAAGAGGTTTCCGGACAAAGTCCCGGCCATGCCAAAAACAGTAAATAACTTAAATTTTAGGAGGCATTCTATGAAAAATATCAACAGCATCATCCGCAACAAGGCAAACCATGCTATGACCCGTGCCCGGCTGGCGCTTTCCAACCAGCGTGGGGACTTCTACATCTCAGATGCCGTGAAGATCATCATTGCCGTGGTTCTGGGCGCCCTGCTACTGGCAGCGCTGACCGCCATCTTCAACGGCACGGTCATTCCCAGGATTACACAGGAGATCACAAGGCTGTTTGGCTAAGGCTGAAAGCATCAAAAATCCTTTTCAGGAACCAGTCTGCAGACACTGCGGCTGGTTCCTGTCTTCATATTAAAATAAAGACAATTCAATAACATTATCTTCCCTGATTATTCATTTAAATCAGCTAAAAGACTGCTACGGTTACTTTCTTTATAAAAATTTAATAATATTTTCTAAAAAATCGTCCTTTTTTTTATACAAAAATCGCATAAGAAAGGTAAAGGGATATGAATCACAGTCAATGTAAAATATATACTTTTTTGAAAGCAGTCCGCGGCAACTGGCACAACGCTGTCTACATAAAGTGCAATTCCCTCCTCTGCCCTCATGGAAATATGATGCCTTGTGAAGGTTTCCTGATGGCAATAGATGCAGATGGCTCCCTCATTTTCATGCGGGTGGAAACCCTGCAAAAGCTGTCCGGAGAATCCATAGACCCGGAAGAATGTTGCATTACCCTAAATAAGCGCACCTTTGAAGCTGCCTATGCTTCCTATGTAGAATGGCATACTGCTTCCGCTGAAAGCTGCTCCCTAAAACAATTATGCGGAGCTGCCGAAAATAACTGTTCCTGCTGAACCATTCAACCCAATGCCCCAATCTATGCGGCACACAACATAACGGAGGTGAACAATGAAAAACAAAAGAACTTACGACATCCACTGCCCCTACTGCGGTTCTCCTGCAGTCTGCAGGCCTGCAAGCACCGTCTATGGCGCCAGTACCATAGACCGCCAAAGCTTCCTCTATGTCTGCTCCAACTGGCCTTCCTGCGATTCCTATGTGGGCGCTCACAAAAGAGACCGCCGCCCCATGGGAACCCTGGCAAACAGCAGACTGCGCCACAAACGCATCCTTACCCATCATGCTTTAAAAAGGCTGCAGAAACAACAGCATATGGACAGATGGGCGACATATGTCTGGCTTCAGGCAAGGCTCAGCCTCGATGAAGAATATGCCCACATCGGCATGTTCTCTGAACAAATGTGCAGCCAGGTTATCTCCCTATGCCAGGATTCTATGAAACTGCTTCCAAAAACTGCCGCATGAATGTGAGGTGAATACCTATGAGAAAAAAGATTTATTTAACCTATGAACAGCAAATGCTTGTGGAAGCCCATCTCTCCATCGTTCCCTGGATCATTCGGGACAGAATTTATGTCAATGAAGCTATCTACGGTTTTGAATATGACGACCTGTATCAGGAGGGATGTATCTGGCTCTGTCATGCCGCTGCCACCTATGATGCCGGGCTGGCGAAATTCCCCACTTATGCCAAAAAAGTGGTTCGCAACGGCCTTCTCTCCTATTGCAGGCAGATGTACGCAAAACAAAAATACTTTGCCGCACTGCCATACGACGAAAACGGAGAGCTCCTGAATGAATGTACTGTTCCGCACCAGCCTGACCCTTTCTCTGTTCAGACAAGCTACATGGAAACGCAGGAACTTCTCTTCTCCTCTACAAGGGATTATATGGGTGTGTCAAAACTCGGCGCAGAGGCGCTTGGCCTGAAAATCCAGGGATACAGCACCTCCGAAATCGCCGCCCGCTACCATGCCCCGCCCTCCCATGTGGGAGCATGGATCTCCAGGGCATCCCGGAAACTCCGAAACAGTCCGGCTTTTTTATCCGGAATTTTATACTGAGCAGTTCCCTTTATCCACAGCATCGGCGCTTACGGAAACTGCCGGTCAAAGCAACTGAATCATCCTAACCACACACGATAAAAATCAGGAGGTACCTATGAAAAGAAAATCACTGTACACCGCTATCGGACGTTTTGAACACAGAACCAACCGCCGCGGACAGACGTACCCCGTCATCCTGTTGAGCGGAAACGAATATATGGCTGACCTTCAGGAAATGATCATCTGGAGCATCTTGAACTGGCGCTTTGTCCGCATGGAGGAAATCGGTGTCCTTTATGAGGAAGCTGCCTTAAAATCCGTATTTTCCACCGAACGCACCTGGAAAGCTTGTGTGGAACGCCTCCTGATGCGCGGACTGTTAATCTGCGGCAAAGGAGAAACCGAATATGATGCCCTTTATGATCTGCTTGCCGCATTATGCATTGTCCCTACGGAGGGCTCTCCCTTTCGCAGGGCCGCTTCCTTCCTAAAGCTCTCCCTGTTCAGCCATGTCCCCTTTTCCTCTGCCAAGAGACTCTTCCACCGGGACCGGCGAACCGAAGATGAAAAGAAAGTCATGGTGCTTGCTGGACAAGCTCTGCTTTCCACTGCCGAGATCATCAAATGTGTGGAAAAGGATATCAGCCGCCTGCCGTGTGAAGAAAGCATTCTGGACGCACTTTATGACGACCAGTACACCACCAGCGACAACCTTCCTTTCCTGGCACGCTCTTCCCCCAGCAGCCGCCCGGTTATCCTTGCCGTTTCCAACCTTTACCTGCGCCGGCAGATCATCTTTGAGAGAATATGATACCTATTCCCACTGTTACCGGATATCTTGCCGCCGCCCATTATATATGTTACAATCATTCTGTCCAGCTAACACTATGCTGTTGGCAGCAAATGTAATGAAACTAACCTGTCTGCAGGACATTCCAAAAATCAAACTGTATGGTAATAAGATGAATCTACTGTTTTTGTGCAGCCAGAATAAACGGCGCAGCCTGACCGCCGAAAAGCTCTTTGACGGATATAACGGACACAAAGCCCGTTCTGCAGGAACAGAACAAAATGCCAGAGTCAAGGTAACTCCCGGGCTTCTGGGATGGGCTGACATTATATTCTGCATGGAGAAAAAGCATATGCGGCGGCTGAAAGAAAAATATCCTGATATTATAGCCGCCAAAAGACTCGTCTGCCTTTATATCCATGATGATTATGAATTCATGGACAGAGAATTGCAGGAACTGCTCAAGAGCTATGTTTATGAGTATATTCAGTAGCATTTCTGCGAATCAAATTAATTTCGAGCTGAAAGCATATTTAGAAAGAAACATAATAAAGAAATACGAAGATGGTTCTTTCTCCTCACATCCTCTATATATTGTGTGTTGTATATTGACATGCACATTATATAGTGTTATACTTATTTTGTAATTGATTTTTGTGCGTATCCCCATGGGATTGCAGGAGCATCTCCTGTACGGCGGAACCTTTTCCGCATTGCACACGCTGTTAAGTTTGTATTCCAGTGCCAGTAGTATCAGTCTGCCCTTTTGCGCGGCAGCATCTGCCGGCACTTTTTTTATAGATATCACCGCCATAGGCAGAAAGGAGCAAAACGAATTTCGCAGACTGAAACAGCGGACGCAATGGAACGGCCGGATGCCTTCCCTACATGGGAACAACATCCTGGCTTCCCGAACGAACCGCCACACAGCCCAGGTATGCAGGAACCGTACCGGTTTTCAGAATGACCCTGAAAGACCGGTATGGTTCTTTTTGTGTACTGCAAAAAGTCTGCAGCATACACACTATTTGCCACCATATGACGGCAGCCCCAAGCATCTGCAGGCATACCGCCATGAGGAATCAAAAAGAAAGGATGGTAACAGACAATGGAACACGGCAAAGCCCCTCTGGGCAGCATCAGCATCCTCATAGGATTGGTGATTGCCATACTGGCACTGGTACGGAGTAACTGGCAGACCAGACTCCTTCTGGGGGTGTTCATCCTCTGGGGAACGTGGTTTCTGGCAATCTGGATTCTTCCCCATATCCAAAAAGCAAAACGGAGCAAGAAACCCGGAAAGCCTCCTGCCGCCAATAACAGTTCCAACATACCTCTCCAGATACCGGAAACAGACAGTGCCTCTGTAGAAACACTCCTGCTATGCCATGTGAACCACCGAATCTCTGCCTACCTCCGGTCGGCATATCCCGATATCACATGGGAATGGGAGGAAAAAAGACCTGAAAGTCTGGCTCTGTCCGGCGGCACCGGGCGCATCCGCGTCTTCGGCATCCCCGACTTTGACCATGCGGACATCACCCTTGACCGGCAGGCCAATATCACCTGCAGCATGGTCAAAGTCGTCCCCCTTGCGGAAACCGGAAACGGGACCCCCGCCGAAGAGCAGTCACCGCCCAACCAGCAGCCCGTGGATCCCCAGATATGGTATGAAATCCAGGGGCGCACGATACTGGAGGCCCTTGTGGCCGACCTGAATTCCCGGGGGCATAACCGGCTGGTTCTCCACGAAAACGGAAATGCCTGCGTGGAAGAAGGCCAAAATGAGATCCCCAAAGAACATCTGTCAGGCTTTCCCAAAAAGGTCTACTGGCCCCGGCTGGTACAGGTGCTGGAAAGCAATGGTCTGGCAGCGGAAATCACCCCCGGCGGCATCCGGGTCTCCTGGTAGGCCGCCTCACCCAAAGAAAGGAAGTGAACCAAAATGAAAGCAGGATTATCACTAGAAGAGCTGGCCGCCGAGATCACAAGGCAGAGCCAGATGAAAGAAGATTACCTGGTGGACACCAGAAGCCTGCAGATGGAATCCCATAACGGGCAGGTCTACCTTCATCTCTTTGACGGTAAGACCGAACCGGTGGAGCCTATGCAGGTCAACCCCATTGCCCACCGGCAGTTAGGCTCCCACCTGAAAATACCCGCACCCTATTATGACCGGATGCTGGAGGAAAAACCGGATCTTCTGGCTGCAAACGTGAACGCATGGTTCCGGCATTCCCCTTCCAAGCGGCTGCTGCGCACTATGGATGGCACTGCAAGGGCATTCTTAAGCAACCGCTATAGGCGCATCGACAACTATGAGATTGCCACCGCCGTCCTGCCAATCATAGGCCAGATGGAAGGCGCCCGGTTTGAGAGCTGCCAGATCACGGACAGCAGGATGTACCTGAAGGTGGTCAACACGCGTCTGGAGGCGGAAGTCGTCCCCGGAGACATTGTGCAGGCCGGAGTCACTGTCTCCAACAGTGAGACAGGCATGGGTGCCGTCAGCATCCAGCCTCTGGTCTACCGCCTTGTCTGCAGCAACGGTATGATCATCAATGACGCCCAGACCCGCCGCAACCATGTAGGACGGGTCAATGAACTGGATGAAAGCTTCCAGCTTTATTCCGAACAGACCCTTGCCGCAGATGACAAGGCATTTATCCTGAAAGTGCAGGACACCGTAAAGGCCGCTGTGGAGGAAGCACGCTTTGCCAGAGTAGTAGGGCTCATGCAGAATGCAGCCCAGACACAGATGGCCACCAGTGATGTCCCCGGCATTGTAAAACTGGCGGGCAGGGAATTCCATTTCTCGGAGGAAGAAGGGGAAGGAATCCTGCAGCACCTGATCGAGGGGAAGGATCTGACTCTGTACGGCCTCTCCAATGCGGTCACCCGCCACAGCCAGGACGTGGAAAACTATGACCGTGCCACCCAGCTGGAAAGCATCGGCTACAACATCCTGTCCATGCCCGCCGGGCAGTGGCACAGGATTAATCAGAGCGCCGCCTGACACATTCGGCCCAAAAAGAAACTGGAGAATCGGCCTCTTACCAGATGAGTGTACTGCAAAATGCACCTCTCCGGCAGATGCCATTCTCTCACTAAAAGGAGGAGACCAAATGGATTACAACCAGACCAACAATTATGCAGAGCAACAGCAGTTTATGCTCCCAGTAATGGTGAGCGACAGTGAATTTACCGCAGAAGAACTGGCGGAGGACATGGACGGCCTGCAGATGAATTTCCCCCGGGTAAAGATTCCTTCCGGCGGCGCACTGCAGTTTGAGCTCCCCACAGGAGACCCGGATAACCCGGACTATTCCAAGACTCTGGTCGGGATCATTCTTTTCAACCACCCCAACAATGCCTACTGGCCGGAGGGCAATGAGTACGACGACAATGCCACCCCTCTGTGTTCCTCCGTGGACGGCAGACTGGGAACCGGCAGCCCCGGCGGCTCCTGTGCTGCCTGCGCCATGAACGCCTTCGGATCCGCTACGGAAGGGCGGGGGAAAGCCTGCAAGAACATGCGTGTGCTCTATCTGCTGCGCAGCGACGAGCTTATGCCCCTGCAGATCAACCTGCCGCCCACCAGCCTCAAGCCTTTCCGTCTGTTCATGAGCCAGACCTTCAGCGCCCGCCGCCGGGCAACCTACGGCAGTCTGGTGGAGATCGGACTGAAAAAGATGAACAACGGCAAAGACGATTACAGCGTCGCTACCTTCCGGCTCCTGTCAGACTTCTGCGGGGAGGAACTGGCGCAGATCAGATCCTATGCCGACAGCTTCAAGATGCAAATAAGAAATATGCACCAGCAGCGTGCCACCACTACTGACTCTCCGTATGATGACGGCGGCTATGGCTACGTTACCCCCAATGCCGCCAGCATGGATGCAGTGCCTGCAGAATCTGGACAGCCTTACTACGGCACAGCCATTTATGGGGATTATGAAGCGCTTCCTGCATAACATTTGCAACCGATTATATTGATACGGATCATTGCCGTATGCCAAATCTGCAAGGGACTTTTCTGGTTGATGCCGGAGAGTCCCTTGTTCTATTTTAGGAGGAAAACAGCATGATGTGCGAAATACCATTGACACTTGAACAAAAAAAGTTTGCATCAGATCACCATAATTTAGTCTATAAATTTCTTCATGATCGACATCTTCCCATAGATGAATTTTATGACATCGTCATTTTTGGATATCTGAATGCCGTTAAAAGCTACTTTTCAAGAGCAGATTTACATGTCTATACCTTTGCGACGCTTAGCTGGAAGCTGATGACTCAAAGTCTTACAGATTATTACAAAGAACAGTTGTGCCAAAAACGCAACGCAGAAGAGCTCAGCCTGCATACCATGTCATGCACAGACGATCTTCCTTTCAAAGACGTCCTCCCTGCATCAGACAATTATTTGCAGCAGCTTGAATTCACCCTTCTTCTGCATGACCTTGCAAAACGCGTCTCTAAACAGCAGATGGATATCGTGCGGATGCGGTTCAGCGGCTACAATCTTCAGGATATCGCCAACCGCCAGAACACCTCTACAAAGCGCATCAGAAAGCTGCTGGAGGAAGTTCGCTGTGTCCTCCTCGAAATCTGTCATGAATGACATCCATGCATCCACTGATTTCAGAGCATCATCACCGTTTCCAAGACGTGATCCACAACAATCCACCTGAAAGAAAGGAGCATCACAAGAATGAAAAAGAACGAAAAGACAAAAAAGAGAATCCAACTCTGTGGCAGCCTCATCCGTCCCCTTACAATCGGGGAGCCGGCTGTTTATGCAGCTGGTGGAACTGTCTTCCGCACCTCCCGGGTAATGGCGATCCACGAACTGGCCACAGACAGCATTCGCTTTGAAACGATGAACTCTCACTACCATCTTCTGCTGAACCCTTATCCGGCGGCTGCCTTCTGCCAGTTTCCCACGGAACTGGCACCTTGTGCCTGATGGCCCCCTATGGTACGAATGGCTATTCGGCCGTTTTCTGCCAGAGTACAGTAAATCTTACCGTGTAAGCGTTGACAGCGGCACCACCGCTCTCATTTCCCATAGGCCAGGCCCACAGCCTGCCTTGTCTTTTGGAGGACATATGAATATAAAAGATTTTGCAGAAACAGTACAGAACGCTTTAAAAACTGTTCTGGACAAAGAGAGCCAGATAACAGAAATTTTGAAGCTTAATGGCATCCGCCGTTATGGAATCCTGATCAGGGATCCTGACAGCAATGCCTATCCTACCATCTATCTGGAACCGCTCTTCGAACAGTTCAAAGAAACCGGCGACATGGCCGCCATAACAGACCGCATCATCCAGGAATATCATTCCGGCAGATTGACAAAATCTTTCGACACGGAATGGTTCAAGGATTTTAACCAAGTCAGGGAAAAAATATTTTACAGGCTCATCAACTACGAAGCCAACCAGGAAATGCTGGAGCGGATGCCCTATTCCAGATACCTGGACCTTGCAAAGACCTACTGCGTGCAGTATCAGGCCGACGGGATGCATCACGGTCATATCTGCATCTACAATAACCACCTTGAAATGTGGGGCATCACGCAGGAACAGTTAGCGTGTGCGGCGGAGTACAACACGCCCCTACTCTTTCCCTCCTGCCTGCGCTCCATGGAAGACATTCTGCTGGAGCAGTTCCAGCCCCCTGGCCCCACGGCAGAAGATCAGAGTTTTCCCATACCGGAAGCCCCAGGGCTCTATGTCCTCACCAACAAAACAAGAACCCACGGCGCTGCGGCCATCTGTTATGACGGCCCCTTAAGAGACTTCACAGCTAAAATAGGAAAAGATGCCATCATCCTGCCCTGCTCCATCCATGAGACGCTGCTTCTCGCTCTGGAAAGCGGGGAAAATCTGGAGTACCTGAAGGAAACCGTCCACACCGTAAACCGGACACAGTTAGACCCCTCGGACCGTCTCTCCGACAACATTTATATTTACCGGAGAAACACCGGGCAGACCGAAATCGTATGACCAGAAGGCAGGGGGGCATCCAAGGCTTCCCTGCCTTTCCCATTTCCGGAACATGGGCGAAAAGCTGCCGCATTTCGCTGGGAACCGCCGTCAAGTCTCAAAATACACTGCACAGAAAGGAAAACAAAATGGATCTTCTCACAAAATTTTCAGCCGTTGAAATCAAGCCGGAGACACGTATCTCCGAAGCGGACCGTGCTTTCTGCCAGGCACATCAGACAGCCTATGAGGCGGCCTCAAATGTCCTGAAAGAACTGGAATATTTCTGGGACGATATGCAGGCAGGACAGCAGGAAGCGCTGTCCCCCATAAACCTTCCCCCCAGCCTCTATCTTACATCACCAAACCACCTGACGCTTTCCACGGATGCCATACGGGGGCAGCTCCGCTCCCTCCATGCCCTGTTCATCAGCCAGCTGGTCTCCTACTTCAATAGAACCTACCATCTGGCTATCCCGGCAGAGGATATCCAGAAAAACCTCACCCCTCAAAAGCCCTCTGACCGCTGGGCAGACAACCGCAAAGAACAGATGGAGGAATACAACAAAGCGCTGGAAGAGCTGTCCCTCCACTACTCAGAAATTCTGGAACATGTATTTCTTCTTACAGACAGCCGGGAACTGACGGAGCAGGCATTATATGAGCTGAAGGAAAAATGTCACAAAGCGGCCTGGAACAGCTCCAATGGCCAGGCAATGTACCTGCTGAAAAAGAACGTGCTTCAGCTGGACGGATATGCCTGCAGATACCGGGATTGGTACGGCGGCCGCAGTTCCTGGGAGCTGTCAGACCGGACTGCAGATATTTTAAAGGCTGTCGCCCATTTCGAGGCGGAAGGCTTTACAGACATCCCCAACAGCCTGAATAGCGTCATACAAAGAGGCTCCCTCGATGACAGCCAATATGAGTTTACCGGCTGCCGGAAAGTGCAGTCCCTTAAGCTGTTCAAGAACAATCGCATGGACATCAGGTTTCACACGGAAAATGACGCCAGAGCATTCACGGAGGAATACCTGGGCACCACCCCTCCATGCTGACTCCATAATATCGCAGGACACCGCAGATATTTCCTGCAGCTGGCAGGATCAATCCTATCGATTCTGTCCTCTGTCTGCAGGAATGATTCATTTCCAGACGGAATCGCCACACAAACCAGGAAGGAGGCACACAATTGAAATATCGATACCAGACAGATCCCATCCCCCAGAATCAAAGAAAATCTTTGAATGAGAAAGTCCTTTACCTGATCGGCAGCATCCCTGCCCCGGACTGTCCCATCACCCCTGAAGACATCTATAATGCCTACACGGGAGACGGCGGCCTCCATGGGCTGAAGCGTGGAGATTATGACAACTACAATGCCTACAGCGAGGCGAAAAAAGAAATCGAGCACGGCCAGTTCTTCACGCCGCCCTTTCTATGTGAATTTGTGGCGGAATGCCTGAAGCCCTCAGAAAGCAGTCTGGTGGCAGATCTTACCTGCGGCATGGGAAGTTTCTTCAACTTCATGCCTGTTGAGGCCAACCTCTACGGCTGCGACCTGGATTCAAAGGCTGTGAAAGTAGCAAGATTCCTCTACCCCAGGGCTGTCATTGAATGCCGGGATATCCGCACCTGCCAGCCGGAGACCCGTTTCGACTACGTCGTCGGCAACCCGCCCTTCCACCTGAAATGGTGGACGAAAACCGGCAGGGAAATGCCCTCCCAAATGTACTACTGCCTGAAAACTGCAGAACTCCTAAAGCCTCTGGGCATACTGGCACTCATCGTCCCCCGCTCTTTCCTCGGGGATTCCTTTGCTGACGGCGGCCATATCCGGGAGATGGAAAAGCATTACAGCTTCCTGGGCCAGATTCTGCTCCCGGAGGACGCATTCTCCGGTCTGGGTGTCAGCCGCTTCCCCACAAAGCTTCAGTTCTGGCAGCGGCACAGCGCCGCCGAAGGCTGGACGCCCAGTCCCTACCGAACAGCGGAAGACTATATCTTGTCAAAGAACTTTGACCTTCCGGCAGAATCTGCCTTCGTCCACCAGAGAATGCTTGCATTCGCCAAGGCGGCGCTGGAGGACAATCAGTCAAAGATCCTACTGGAGCTGGCGAAATCGCATCCCTCTTCCACAGACTTTCGCTACCAGACCCAGAAACTGCTGTACCAGATCAAAGCACATCCTGCAACCAGATCCCTCTATGCCAGATGCTGTGAATACCTCCACCGCTTCTACACCCAGCGCATGCCGGAGGACATGGAATATGAACAATGGTGCCGGGTACAGATCACGGAGAAAAAAGTGCTCTCCTATCTGCGGCAGACCCTGCAGAAACAGAATCCTGTGCCGGAAAAAGAAGGAATCTTTCTGGTCAAACGGGACGACGATTTTGCCTATAAAGCCTATGGTGCCGCCGCGCGAAGGAATCTGAAAAGCCAAAACCGCCTCCCCGTCCCCATCTATCAGGCAGTTCTGGACAACAAGCCGGAATCCTTTCCGGGATATGAGCGTCTGCTCCGAAAAAAGCGCAGGGAATATGACATCCAGAACCTTCCCTTTACAGCTATGGCGGAAGATACCCAGATGAAAGACTGGCTGGAAGATTTTTCCCTCTGGGATTTCTCCCGCATAGAAGAGATCCGCTTAAACGACATCCAACGCCATGACATCAACCTGGTCCTCCAGAAGCGGTATGCCCTTTTGCAATGGGAGCAGGGCAGCGGCAAAACTCTGGCCGGCATTGCAGTGGGACTCTACCGAATGCTGAACCAGCGTATACACAGTACATGGGTGGTCTCTTCCGCCATATCCATCCGGAACAACTGGGACGTGGTGCTGCAAAGCTACGATCTGCCCTATGTCTTTGTAAAAAAACCGAAAGACCTGGAACGCATCCGGCCCGGCATTTTCGCTCTCTTTACCCTGAACATGGTCAGCACCCACAAAAAGCAGCTTCGAAGATATTTGAAAAGGCTTCGATGGAATATACAGCTGATCCTGGATGAAAGCGACGAAATCTCCAATCCGGGAAGCGCAAGATGCCAGGCGGTGCTCTCCTGCTTCCGCCGCTGCCGGAGGAAGCTGCTCACCACGGGAACCAGCACCAGAAACAATATCTCGGAGTTTGCCCCACAGCTGGAGCTACTCTACAACAATTCCATCAACATGCTTTCCCGGAACCAGTATATCTACCGCCACCGCCGGGACAGTGGCGGGGATGATGAGCCTGACTGCAGCAACAATCCTTACTACGGCCAGCCCATCCCCGCCTACAAGAAAGGCTACTCTCTATTCGCCGTTTCCCATCTGCCGGAAAAAATAACCGTATTCGGCATGAAAAAACGTACCCAGGATATCTACAACGCTGAAATTCTGAATGAGCTTCTGGAAAAGACTGTCATCACAAGAGCCTTTGAAGAGGTGGCCTGCAAGGATATCAAGCGGATCCATCAGGTGCTGCTTCAATTCCCGCCGGAAGAAAATGAAGTCTACCGAAAGGCCATTCACCAGTTCCACCAGATGCGGGAAAACTACTTCTCTTCCACCGGCAGCACCAGAAAAGATGCCATGATGCGGCTGGTACAGCAGATCGTTCTGCTGCTGCGGATCAGCGCAGCGCCGGACACCGTGAAGGAATACGAAGGAGACACCCCTGTCAAGGTCATGACGGCGGTGGAGATGGCGGCACAATGGCCGGATGAGGTCATCGCCATAGGTGTGCGCCACAAAGCGGTGCTGGACTCCTATGCAGGAGCATTCCGGGAATACCTGCCGGACCGCCCCCTTTTTCTCGTCACCGGGGACACCGCCAGTTTTGCCCAAAGACGCGCCCTGCGCCAGACCCTGCAGGACAGCGGTAACGGGATCCTCATCTGCACTCAGCAGAGCCTGCCCTCCAGCGTCAACTTTGAGTATGTCAATAAGGTCATTATACCGGAGCTCCACTACAACAACTCCGGCATGAGCCAGTTCTACTTCCGCTTCATCCGTTATACTTCCACGGAATATAAGGATATCTACTTCCTTACTTATGCCGGCAGCATCGAATCCAACCTGATGCAGATGGTGCTGACAAAGGAAAAACTGAACCTTTTCATGAAAGGACAAGACGTAGACCTGGATGAAATCTATGAAAAGTTCAATGTAGACTATGACCTGCTCTCCCTGCTGATGCGCCAGGAACGGGACGAGAACGGGGTGCTCCGCCTGCAGTGGAGCGAACAGAAAATTGCCTGAAACAGAAACCGAAAGGAGATGTAAAATATGGATCATGAAAATCTGCGCAATACGCTTGCCGGCCATCTGGACACCCTGCGGCGGAATCTGGAGGCCGTTCCTCTGGAAGTGCTGAAAACAACTTACCAAAAGCCTTATCAGGCATTGTGCCGAAATATTTCCCTCACGGCATCCGCCTATGTCACACAAATTTCTCTGGAAGGCATCCTCATTCGGAAAGACCTTGTACCCGAAGCCGCCTCCCTCATTGAAGCGGCCTTGCAGCAGTCCGGCCTATGCCGGCAGATATCCACCGCCGCCTTCCGGCACCAGAATATCTTGGAGATCGACTCTCTGGCATTGACACTGCGGAAACTGGTCCAGAAAGCCCTGAGACCTCTCTACGACAGATACTTTGGCTTATATATCAGCTCTGAATGCCTCCTGAATCCATCCGTCAAGGCGCCTGAGCTCTACAACGACGCAAACGGCTGTGTTCTCCGGGACGGTAAATGGATACCGTTGGTAGAGGCAGCGGTGTAGCACGCAACTCAATCTGTTCGACACAGTATAAAAACCCCGCAGTTGGAATTGCTGCAGGGTTTTTATTTCCTATAATTCCATCATTTTTCTAGTCAATTCCCCTGATCCTCCAATTTGCTTCTCGAACATCATGTCCCAAATATCCAGACATTTTAATACAATATCACTTCCCCTACCTTCTTCATCAGAATTAGCTTCATCATAAAGTCCCCATATTAGTTTAATCAAATCCCTTTCAACTAGCCACCCGTCCTGCCAATCATTATCTGCATCTTCTAAAATGCTGAATGCCATCTTAATGATTATTTCCGAATAATCCAATATATTCCCGTGCTTCTCCAGATATCTTACAAAGGCAAACATTATTTTTGCACTGAATTTAGATGTTAACAATCGCAATAAAAAGTCCTTATCTTGCGACAAACATACCACCTTTTTATGGAATAAACTTGACCATGCATCTTCTATCTTTTCGTCATTGTACTCAAGAATGCGAGTCAGCTCTACTTTTACCTTTTCATGATATTTTTCAATTCCATAATATACTATAAACATCCTAATTATAGAATCTTTTTGTTTATCGTTTAATTTAGGAAAATCATGAATAATGTCGCCAAAGTCATCATATATAACATACAGTTCAGCAATAGTGTCGCTACACCTTTTTTGCAAAGTCTCATCATCAGAGAAAAATCCTTTCCTTAATACATCTTGTGTGACCGCTTTACATTCGTCATACAAAGCAAAAAGAAAACCTCTATCTAAAAAACCCGCTAATCGATAATCGGACTTATACATTTCAGTGATTCTGACCATCGCCCAATTCTTGTCAATATTGAAAGCAATCCTCAAGACATATAGACTCGCATATCTAGACAAGAAATCATCATCATATGCTAATTCATCAAACACAACTTTAAACTTCTCCAACATATTTTCGTTTCCACATAATATATATCTTATTGCCCGGCATGCCGATCCACTAACTGAATATAGTATTTTACTTTCTATTTTTTCTATTATATCTGATGCATCATCACTACTCTCTGCTAACTCTTCCTGAGTAAAAACCTTGCGATCCTTTATTATATTGCATAACATCTCTATAGTAAACTCCGACCATCGAAAATCTTGTTTCATTTCTATGATTTCACAATACGCCAGTGCTATACCTGTTCCACAATTATACGGATATTTCATAAACAGTTTTTCAACACTTCTGTTTTCGACTTCATCATGCTTTTTACTGTAGGCAATCCCCCTCGCTAATGCTTTTATGAAAACTATGTTTATTTCTTCCTCCATATTTAAGACATTGTTCAAAAATTCATCAGGTGCATCTGAAACTGCCTTTTGAAATTCTGTTGCATATGCTTCTTGAGAATTATCTATGTATCTCCCACTTTCTTCCTTATGTGATCCTCTTACCCTTAAGGGCAACTTATTATTCACAAGGATTCTTTTCCAGTCACAAAATCTCAATTTTTTTCCAGCAACCGGGGGGTTTACACCCATCACCCTACAATCTCCATCATACTGATATATCGAAAAGCTTCCAAATGACCTTCCAAGAACCTTTCTTAATTCCTTTGCTTCTTGGCTCATACGATTCGGCGGCAATATTCCCAATAAATCATTTTGAACATATCCCCAAAAATTCCAGTATGCGCTCAACTCTCCTTTCGTTTTTGTTCTGTTATATTCTATCCTTCTTTTTAATTGTTCTTTCGCATCTAATGCCAGATAATGAATAATACAAAACTCTAACTTTGAATATATTTCGTCTGAACAAAGACTAGCATTTTTTTCAAGCACTTCCTTTGCAAGTGCCAGTTTATCTCCATTTCCACTTGTGTCTTCAAATATCCTCTTTCCAAAATCTTCACACATATATTTCACAATATAATCCGCATAAATATCTGGCAGAAACCGAAAAGAATCTAATACCAATTCATTATGCAGAAAAATAGCTGTACCCATGTAACAAGAAATATTTGATAAAAATAATTCCGGTTCATTCTTTGCATATTCCCTATTGGCACTTTTCAGAATTTGAATGCATACTCTTTTCAAGCTGTTTCTTCCAGAAATTCTTGCAGACCATTTAGAGAAAAATTTTTGTTCTTCCATTGGTATAAACTGTTTTAATATCTCAAAAACATCCTTATATTGTTCCCTGAAAACTTTTGCATTTTCTAACACGCAATCTTCATTATAATGGTAAAAGCCATATAACTCACTATCTGCATTCTGTGCCAGCATTAATGCGATTAGTTTAATAGTACGCATATCCTCTATCTTCTCTTGAAGAAAAACATCCTTATAGCGCTCTATAAATTGAGGGTACTGTCTAAAAAAAATCAATTGCAAATTAAAGAATTCATCACCACCTTTTTTAATATCTTTTACGAAACATTTAGACCATGCCTCTCCCCTATCAATATCCAAAACATACTTCTGTAAAAATAATACATCGCTCCTATTAAAATTCGGTGCAATGCTGCTAAATAAGTTTATTACATAATTGTATTTACCTTCACTCTGCATCCAAACATCTAAGTCACCACATTCACAAAATTTTCTTACATATACTTGTTTACCTAAAACCACCATATTCCTAAAGTGCTTTCCCCACTCATCATCCCACAAGAATCTACGAACTAATTTGAACACTTGATCATTCGGTTCTCTTATTTGGGAAAGAATTTCTATAAAAACATATTTTATGTTATATCGTATATCTTTTAACCCCAGTATTTTCTCCCCCGCAGATAAAAACTCTTCTTTTGAATCTTCCAATAGAAGCTGCAAAAACACCTGTACTTGATATCGTCTTCCTGGAGTCTGTCGATTTTTTTCTCCTATGATATCTGAAATACTAATATCTTCGTAAAATTGGTCCAGCATATGTTCAGCAAGAAAACAGTCTAAAATTGATTGATGCACCAAAGATATTTTGTTCCCTGACAGAACAAAAAAACCATTAGATTGTAAAAAGTCTCTATAATCACTTGGTATTTTCAGTCGAGAGTTATTTGCATACATTTTTCCATTTCTGTCGCAATACTTAATGAAATCTACTTTGATTTTTTCCAACTTGTCTGAATTAAGATTGCATCTATCGGCCTTACTCCTTAACTGCTCCCACCATTTTTGCACCAATTGCTGCTTTGTACTTATTTCAATCTCCTGCCTAATGTCCAATTGTTCCCATATGTAAAGATTACTTGCTGTTGACAGCAACTCTCTTGTTTTCTGAGATAAGGAGTTATATTCAGTTCCAACAACTGTTTTAACCTCACTCAAAGTCAACTTATTAACACAAATTTTTTTCCATTCTATCTTAAAATCTGATTTTGAAGAATTTTCAAATAAACCTCTTATGTTATGGTCATTTTCCAAATCATAGGTGCGACATACCATGATAATAGAAATTTTTTGTTCACGTTCCTGATTAATTTGCTCAACCTCTTGTATTATTTTTCTGCATATAGCAAGCGACTCACTTGAGTGTGCCTGTGTCCATCGTAACGCATCCAACTGATCAAAAATAAGAACTGCTTTTTTATCATATGACATTGCATTCAAACAATGTGAAACAGATGACGGCAATCCCATACTTTGCCCCCATCTTTCGGATGTTTCGTGCGGTATTCTCTTATCAAGCTTAACGGCCAGATATAAAATATTATCTTTTTCACAAAACTGAATAATATTCTCTATACACCCACTTTTACCCATACCTGCATGACCATGAATAATAATTGATTTTCCTTCTAAAATCCACTGCCAACAAGTATTTGCTTCATATCGAATAATATAGCCACATCGAAACTTTCTAAATATAGATTTATATTCTTTATTTAAATCAGAAATTACTGGAAGTATTCTTGTATCCCTTGCTAAATTCCGAAAAACAATACCATTTTCTTTACAGTAATTTGTGATCATCAACGCGTCAATTTTCTTTCCCCAGACATCCTCCATCACAATAAACTTGAGGAACTTGGCATAGATCTCTTCAGCATCACCAATAAATAATAACCCAATTTTTTCTATAAGAATTTCCCTTAATTCAAAATCATCAAATTTTCTATAATAAGTTCTCGACAAATAGTCTATTGCGGGTTCTAATTCATTTTCTTTAGATGGATCCAACCCCATTACACCACAATACTGATGGAATAACTTGACTGTGTCTGCTCCCGATTTATTTATTTGATAATCATAAAAGTCTCTTGTTTTTTTGATATCAGTGGTTCTTGCCCTTTGCGCCAAATCTTCCAATAAAGTAAATGTAAGAGGCGAAACTAAAGATACTGAATGCGTTTTACTACTTTCAAGTTGAAACTTCCATTTATCCCAGATACCCTTTTCTTTTACCGCTCCATATGTCCAATATTCATTACTGCGGACTCGGCCTTTACATTGCTGGCCTTCACAACTTCCATCCTTATTTCCTATCCAAAGGTCCACACCTCTCTCGTCATCTCCAACTGCCTCAATAGTAAGATACACTATTTTTTCATTCAGAACCTCAAGCACTTTGTTGATTGTCCAATTATATTCAAAACGATTGCCTGATTTATCAGCCCTTCCACCTACTTCATATGCCATATTAATCCCCTTCTACATTAATATTTTGTATGACCATTTATTACTTTTTGCATATCAACCATCTTTTAAAATAACTTCTTACCTAAATTCTATCACACATATGGCAGCATATCAATCAAACACTCATAATGAGCATTTCCAGTCTTAGTACCTAAACATCACTATTAGAAACCTGAAATATATCTGCAAAAAAATAGAGTCAACACCAAAAAAGTTGCTGACCCTATTTTCCTAAATCTGTAAATTATAAAAATCAGGTATGTATCCCATAGTATGCCTTTTTCAGGTTCTCCTGCCCATGCAGGATAATCCCTCCACATATGCCAGTACCGTCAGGCCTCTCTTCCCGGAAGAAAAAACTGTAGGGCACAAAGTCATCAGACACCACGACCCTTCCGACGCTCTTCCATGTGAAGTGACAGGCGAGGAACCTTCCCAGCTTTTTCCGAAGCATACGTACCTCCGCCACTTCTTTCAGATGGTTCCTGCTTTGAAACTCAATCTTCAAGGCTCTTTTATCCTCCATCGACAGCAGCCTGTAATCCGTCCCTTCCAGACTTCGGCTTTCTGCGATCCCTTCCAAAAGCTTCTGATAGGGAAACCGAAGCCTTTCCTCCATTCCGGAAACCTTCCCGCCGCCGGCATCGCTCAGCCATGTAAACGTAACCGTCAAGGTATCCCCATCTCCCATTTCTGCTTTATCCAGCTGCATTTCCGCAAAGGAATGGATGTCCGACACTATGATATGCCGTTTCGCCTCCAGTTCTTCCAGTTCCTGATCCAATACAATAAACCTATGCGGAGAACGGAACCCTTTCGATACGGTTCGCAGGGATACACTTTTCTCTGATGCCGACAGCTTGAGCATAGTTCTCTTACCCCTCATGCGCCATACCTCATCTTCCATTCAGCAAGATATTCGGAATACCCCTCCGGGTCAAGTTCCATGAGAACTTCTTCGTGAAAACGATATTCCGGGTACACACAGTAGCCACTCCTGCCAGAATTCCCGGTAGGCTCCGCCAGATTATTGCGGCGGATCCATTCAAGGATCTCTTCTCCATTATTGTTAGTATCAATATAAGCACAGTGCAGAGGGCGAACAAGATCCAGATTCACCGTCAGAGTATTCCACGGTTCAGGCTCCCCATCCTCCCAGCAGTTCAGCAAAACGGCAAGGTTTCCTTCCATGTATGAGGCAACCTGCACTGTAATTTTATGTGTCTTCCCATATTTCTCCAGTTCAAACATCTTCATATCTGCTCCCTTCTGCATACTTTAATATTCCAAAAACCTTCCAAGCCTCTCTGGTCTGGAACTTACCAGCCCATTTTGATTTCCTTATGCCGCCATCTCCAAAGCAGGCGCATTGAGCACCTTTTTCTCCCACCGCTCCATGAATTTATATACTTCCGGGGTAGCGCTGCAGTTTTTCATTCCCCGCACCTGCACTACCCTCCGGTTCTTTACTTCGATGGTATAGAACGGCTTTTTCTCTTCCGAACACCGGCGAAGGAACAGGATAATGCACTCTCTCTTCGCCACACGGTCCACATAGCCGCCTACACAATGGTGCAGTGCATGGCCTTCCGCAACAACATCATCCGGAACCGTTGGGCAGACAATCTTCATCCCATCCATCTCAAACTCCACCTGCTGCACAATTTTACTGCATACTGCACGAAAATCGCGGCGCATTTTTACGTCTGCTTTATGTTTAACACGGCGGGCAGTTCTGTCATGAGACTTCTGCAGATCCTCAGGATACAACACAAAACTGTTTTTCATGTTATATCCCAGTTTTACGCACATATCCAGATAATCCCTGTACTCCCCTATCAGATCCTGCATGGAAGAATACCGTATGCCTCCCTGCTTTGTCTTCCGCAGGTGCAGAAAAGAATACTGTCCCTCCATATACCGCATCATCTTATGGGGTGTCATATGTTCCAGTATCTGGGGAATATGCCTCCAGACACTGTTTCCGATCTGCCAGAGCAGCAGTTTCTGACGTTCTTTCAAATTCTGTCTGCAGTATTCCTGAAATGCCTCCAGCACGGACGAAGGCGGATCCAAACTGCGGAGAAAGGAAATGTCCTCGGCCTTCACCTGAAGCAGCCTATGCGTCCTATTCTGAGTCTCATCCAGAAGTTTTGCACATTCCCTTCCATAAACCAAATTGGATGCCAGCTCCCAAAGTCCCACCTTCACCAGATGTTCCAGTCTTGGATGGCTAACATGGGCAGACAGAAACGAAGCCACCTCCATCGGTTTCCGATAATGCTCATAAAAAACTTCCAGCGGACAGTACTGCCATGGTGTACCCTTCAGGGTATTCGGCAGGTTCCCACAATAAAGGTGCCCGTACTGATCCGCCTCAAAACTATACTGCCATGGCCAGAACAAATGCCGTTCTCCTTTCCTCCATCCGGTCAGGCAGTAATCATGGTAAGAATCATAATAGCTGTCAATCCTGACATCCCCTTCTCTGCTTGTTGTGACAAAAAGGCGGGCGTTTTCATATATCCTTTTTTCCGGCTCATCCTGCCAGCGGTATGTGTAGCAGCACTTCACAATCCTCACCACAACCTCCTCAGGCCCTGTTTTTTGAACCACCTGCACGGTTTCCCGATCAGACAGGCATCCCCTGCGTCCTCTGGCCTTCATGGTTACCGCATGACCACAGCCGGGACAGATGCCCGCGGCATTATTCCTTGTCCCGGCAATCACAGCCTCCTTCCCGCAGGCCGAGCAGATGCCTGCCACTTCCTTCCTGCCCTTTTGGTAATCATAGAAAAAGTAAGCCGGCATAATGTTCTTGTGCACCCACTTCTCCAGCCCGCGGGGCAGCGGCGGGAGTACCTTCATACGATCCAGAATCTCCCGCTCCTGTTTCCTCTGCCTTTCCAGCTTTCGCCCCTGCTGTATCTTGCGCTGGGCAGAGATCAGAGGCTTAAATCCTATCGCTTCACTGTCGCCGAAAAAGTGTCGGATACGTTCCTCGTCCTTCAGGGTATAAAGGGCACATCGATCCGCAAAGGCCCATCTGCCGTCAAGTTCATCAAAGGCTGCCATCCTCCAGGAAAGAGAGCCATCCTCCCGCCGTGCAAGAGTCGCAAAATCATCTTTCCCCTGAAAAACACTCCACAAAGGGCGGATAATGCCTTCAACCGCCTCTTCCCGCGAATAGACATACAGCACCAGTATCCTTTTACCACCGATCAGCCTGACCACCGTGCGCACAATGTACTTGACCTGCCCTGCATGGAGCAGCCCATTTCTATAACTCATCCTCAGACCGGGATCCGCATATTTCCGGCATTTCCTCTTGTCTATGTTCATCCTGCTTTCACCTCCTGCGCCATAAAATCACCCAATGTCAGCTGCCCCATAAAGGAGATCTGTCCGTCACATCCCGGTTTCTTCGTTTTCCCTTCCCCTGACTTTCCGTCGGGTATTTTTTCCTCTTTTCCTCGCTCCTCGTCTTTGCTGCCGGTGTCAGCCTTCTTTGCACCTGCTTTCTTTGCAGCCGACTTTTTTCCTGCGGACGTTCCGGAAGAAGACCTTGAGCCGGAACGTCCCATATAAGGCTTTGGCACAAACTTCTCTTCCTTCTCCCGGTCTTCCTCAGCATCCGGGTCACGGAAATAGTCCTCTGCCCACTGGTAACACAGGTCATCCGGCACGTCGCTGCCATATATGCCGTTTTCCGCCTTTATGTCGTTGTCCTTCATCTCCTGCTCCACAAACTCTCTGGCTTTGCGGTTAATGTAACGGAAGCAACGGATCATGGTCTTACGGGGGTTCATGGCCAGACGGGCAAAGCCTGTATCCTCCAGACACAGGGTCTGCACGTACTCCGACACGCAGTCCTTCATGTTCCTGCGAGTCAGTTTCTCCGTATCAGCACCCACACGCTTCATGGCTTCCGCCACCAGTTCTTCATCTCCCATAGCGGAAACCCGGGCAAGCTGTGCCGCCTCGGCATCTTTCCGGGCCTGCTGTCTGGCCTCCCACTCTGCCTTCCGCTTTGCCTCAGACGCTTCGTGCTCCGCACGTTTCCGGTCTTCTGCAGTGTCCGCTCCTATGGAATCGCCTTCGGCACCAGCTTTTCCATTGTCTTTCCCGATTCCGGATTCAGATCCCTGACTTTCTGATTCATCTAAGCCGCAATCGACCTCGGTTTCATATGCACATCCATCCTCCGCATCATCGCTGGCCTCTTCGTATCCGCCTGATTGCGAAACTTCAAAATCTGCTGCCTCCATCTCCATAGATTCCGTATAAAACGGATCAGCCGGCAGCTGATCCGTCCTGTCCGGCCATCCTTGTTCTGCATATTCCGCAGCTGAATCTTCATCCCCATCCGGTGTTTCATCAAAAGGACTGTGCATCAATATCCCGCTTTCGGCAAAACCATCCTGGAACACACTTCCGTCAATGGCATAATCCTCCTGCGGTATACTTTCATATCCTTCATATTCCAAGGTCATGCCGCCCGTCTGTCCTGTATTTGCTGTCGCAAAATTATCCATCGTAGTCTCCTTTCCTGTTGCGATCCCTTGTATTATTTTCTCATTCCCGCCCTCTCTCCATCTTTTTTGCCAGAAACGGCGAAAAACGGACTGGTTCGAAGTTCTCCACATCCACATAGAAATAACGGCGCTCCTTCCCATCTGTCAGTTCAACCACATCCGAAGATGCCAGCGGATGTCCCATAGATTCCTTGTCTTCCTCCGGCACATGGTTTCCAAAGCATTCCGAAATATAATTCAGGATCTCCACATCCCGCCAGTTAACCGGACAAGTAAGAGAAGAATCATATGCCAGCTTATAGCTTGCCGCCGGAGGCTGCTCATATCCCGCCTTATACATCTCCAGAATACCCTTGAACGCGAACGGAATCGTCTTTCCCGCCTCAAAGGCAAGCTGATAAATCCGGAGACTGTATCTCTGCCTCTGGGCATCCAGTACCTTTTCCAAGGCCCCGATTCCCTTACTGCAGAAAACAGCATATTCCTCTTTTGTCAGACCGAGGCAGTCCGCCATCCTGCTTTCAACCCCCGTCTCTGGCCTTCTGCGCAGATCCTCCAATTCTGTCTCCAGAACATCCATAAAGCATCTGCCCAGAAGATATCTTTCCTTAAAACTTCTCCTAATGCCATCTTTCCTGCTTTCTTCCTCCCTCTTGTTCTCTTTCCGCAGGGCAAGCTGCCAGTCATCGATCCCCTTATAGTTAGGATTCCAGGTCAGGCGGCGGCAGTCCATTCCATACCGTCGCGCCATCTGACAGATCTGAGAACTTCCCCTGGCCGTCATCTCGTTGCTGTACTTGTCCATGTCATGGGCCTCCACCACCAGTTCCGTGCCGTTCTGTGCAAGCAGGGCAAACAGCGGCTCCAGAGGCTTTACGTTGTTTGCTCCCGCCACTGCCACAAAAGACCTTTCCGTCAGACAGTGGGCAATATCCGCTTTCAGCAGCCCCTCCGTAACATAAATTGTCCTGGAAAAAGGACTTCCCACGAAATGTGCCGGGCTGCCGGAGGTAACACCCCTGTTCTTTGATGCCGAGGAAAGCCAGATGTATTTCGTACCCGCCTTCTCCGGCGGATCCTCCTGATCCTTGAAGGGGGTATCCAGCAATATCTGCATCCCCTTGATGAGTCCATCTATCCCTATGGCCGGGATCAGAATGCCCGAGATCCGGCTACTGAACCTGACCGTCCAGTAACCCTTTTCATGCAGGTAAAATCCCGGCACACCCTCCACGGTACATCCCTGCTTTAACAGCCGCTCTGTCAGGGAGCGGCATAAGAAACAAGGAGGGGTGCTCCTGAATCCCAGACTGTCAATCTGGCTGTCCGTCAGCCCCCTTTTTTCAGACCGCAAGTGGACCCGGTGGGCCGGTGTCAGATTCAGCATCCCCAACAGCAGGGAGTAGGTCTGGTGTATCTTCTGGGCATCCGCACGTTCCGCCTGAGGCACCGCCGTTTCTTTCCGGGCATCCGCCGGAGTTCCAGATCTATGGAAAATGTAATGCATCTCCTGCATCTCCTGCTTTTCCTGCTCTTCATATCCCCACGTGGTATCCCCGGCCTGCAGGGCATCGCAGATCTCCCGGAAAGCATCCGAGTTGGTAGTATTGTTGAGTCTTGCGTAAAGGGACAGCATACCGCCGCTTTCCCCGCAATAATTGCACCGCCATACGTTTTTCACGAAATTGACGTTCATCTTCCCCCTGCGATCACCGCAGAGCGGACAATCTGTGTACACACTGTCCGCCTGACGGCGCCGCACTTTCAAGTGGAGCAGTTCCATCACATCCCTGATTGTAAATGGAAATTCCTGCGGGTACGGGTCCATTGTCTATCCCTCCTTCTTTGCATTTTTAGAGCGTTCACGGCTGCCGGCATATCCCCTTTGTCCCCGGCCATCCATAAGCGCAGATATACTTTCCCTGCGGAAACTGGCGCTGTATCAGCACAATCCATTTTTTGTACACAGCCCCAGCCCGCCGGAAAATAATTAAAGCCCTATCCATTCCTTCCATAACCATTGCTTTTTAGGTGCATCCGCACAAATTATCTCAACTGGCTTTCTGTGCCTCAAAGGAATCCAGCATGATCTGTGCTGCCGCACGGAGGATGTTGTTGTTTCCCTTATATCCCCCATACCGATAAAATTTCAGGCTGGGCGGACGCCGCTGTGCCACTTCGGCAATGGTCTGGCCTTTGCAGACCCCGGTATCCACCACTACCCTTCCGGCTTCTTCCAAAGTCATCCTGCTGACGATCTCCTCCACAGACATGTCCGGAGTATAGCAGGGAGCAGATTCTTTCCGGGCAGCTTCAACAGCTACAGACGGTGCCTGATCTGCCGGCACTGTCTCCGTGGGTGCAGCCGCCGTATATTCTGCTATGTTTCCCGCCACATTTTCTGCTCCATTCCCCTCTGTATTTGCCATCTCCTTCTCTGCTCCGTTTCCGTCCGTACTTGTTGAAGGCTTCTGTCCGCCCAGCAATGCCATGGCTCCCTGCACGCTTTTCTGCAACGTTCCTTCACCGCTGCCCTTTGCCGGAACCGGCAGGGTATCTGCAGCAGCCCCGGCGGCTGTCATTGCCACCGGCTCAGCCTGTCCTGCGGGAGGCACCGGCAGACTGTCCTTATGCACCGTTACCCCCTGTGCGGCAGGATTTCCCGTCTCCCTGCCTCCAATGGAAACCGGAGGCACCGGAAGCTGATCGGGAAACTCCTGTGCGGCATCTGGCCGAACAGGCAGAACTACTGCTGTGCGTTGGTTTGTCTGCTGGCTCTGTGCCACAATATGCCGAACGGTTCCGGGAGACTGCAGCTTCTGTCCCTGTGCCACTGCTGGCCGGGCTGCCTGCATATTTTCTCTGGACGACTGTACCTGACCCGCGACAAGCCGGGGCATC
>ERZ779626.384-NODE-384-length-26643-cov-7.632992_pt1 | contig 26643 bp, 24 predicted proteins | sample MGYA00514209_ERZ779626 | MGnify/ENA primary metagenome ERZ779626 (study PRJEB29562, sample SAMEA4376713) | mouse gut metagenome | isolation source: Cecum | study: EMG produced TPA metagenomics assembly of the A DSS colitis mouse model was used to assess the...
ATTGACACGCCCCCGTCCGGCTCGCCGGAGCCCTCTGTCCAGCCCACCCCCTCCGCCGCCCCCGCTCCCTCCGCCGTCCCGGCCCCCCTGGTCTTTACATGGCCGGTGAAGGGTGAGATCGTCGCCGGGTTCTCGGTGGAGGCCCTGGCCTATAACGAGACCATGGGGGACTGGCGCACCCACAACGGCCTGGACATCGCCGCCGAGCGGGGTGCCCAGGTGCTGGCCGCCGCCGCCGGGCAGGTGTCCGCCCTCTATCAGGACGACCTTATGGGCACCGTGGTGGAGATCGACCACGGCCAGGGCCTTGTCAGCCAGTACGCCAATCTGGCGGCCACCCCCGCCGTCAAGGTGGGCGACGAGGTGGCCACCGGGGCCGTCATCGGCTCCGTGGGGGACACCGCTTCCCTGGAGAGCGGCAGTCAGGCTCATCTGCACTACGCCCTGCTGAAGGAGGGCAGCCCTGTGGACCCCGCCGGTTATCTGCCTGAGCGGTAATCCGCCGGGCCTTGGCCTGGTTGGTGCAAAAGAACGTCCGGCCCCATGGCCGGACGTTCTTTATCTTCCGCTCAAGCTGCGGCAATCAGAGGCGGAGGGAGGGCGCGGAGTAGGTCCGGCCCGCCAGCTCGCTGTTCAGCATGTACAGACCCTTGGCATCCCCGCCGAACAGCTCCATTTTGGTAATCATACCGGAGGAATTGACCTCCTCCTCACCCTGCTCCTTGACGAACCAGTCCAGGAACTGCACCGTGCGGTGGTCCTTGGCCTCCAGCGCGGCGTCGTAGATGCCGTTAATCAGGCTGGTAACGTACTGCTCGTGCGCGTGGGCGGCCTTCAGGGGGTCCATCAGCCCCTTGAACTCCTTGTCGGGCTTGGCGATGGCCCCCAGGGTGACGGTCTGGTCGTTGTTGTGCAGGTACTTGTAGATGAGCATGGCGTGGTCCTGCTCCTCCTTGGCCTGGATCTCATACCAGTTGGCGAAGCCGTCCAGCCCCTTGGCGGCGTAGAAATTGGCCATGTCCAGGTACAGGTAGGCGGAATACAGCTCCTTGTTGATCTGATCGTTCAGCAGCTCGGCCACTCGTTTATCCATGATGCAACACTCCTTTTGTCTTTCTGCGTCCTGCGGCGCATCCTATGGAGAGTATATCACGTTTTCCTCCCCTGTCAACCATTTCCCGCCGCTTTGACGGGGCCTGCGTCATTGGGCCGCCGCCCCGGGCCCGCTGCGGCAGCGCCGGGAAAGGGGCCTCGGCTATGGCAGTTTTGTGGTTAAATTAGACAAACAGCGGCGCTCCATTTTGTGCGGAGTGCCGTTTTATTGCTGTCCACCCCAATTTATTCTTGACATTTTTGCCCCGCCGTCTTTTGGTATAATAGAGAAACCTCTGAACAAATGCGTCTGCGGCGCTTTGCGGATCTTTTCCGCCGCAGCTTTGTTGTGATTTCTTGAATAAACACAATTATTCCTGCGAAATCCCGCCTTCGTCGACGCAAGCTCCGTATCACTCGCTTCCGGCTGACGCCGAAAGCTCGCTCACTACGCTGCGCCTCCTCTCCCCGCAAACCCAAAGGGCGGCTTTGCGGGGACCCCAACAGCGAAAAATCTCTCGCAAATCGCTCTTGCCGATTTATTCAGAGGTTCCTGGAGTCCCCGCCCAATCGGGGCGGGATTACAGAAAAACAAACCTGCGTGAAAGGAGGCCCGGCCATGCTGACGCTGCTGTACGCCCGGGCGGGACAGGACATACGGGGAGAGCTGTTGGAACGGATGGGGGCGTCCCCCGCCCGCCGCCGCCTGCTCGTGGTGCCCGAGCAGTATTCCCACGAGAGCGAGCGGGCCATGTGCGCCGTCCTCAGCGGCGGGGCGCTGATGGACTGCGAGGTGCTGTCCTTCACCCGGCTGGCCGGGCGGCTCACCGACGCCGCCGGGGGCGGGGCCGCCCCCATGCTGGACCCGGGGGGGCGGATGCTGCTGATGTACGCCGCGCTGCGCCAGGTGTCCGACGCGCTGTCCACCTACCGCGCCCCCTCCCGGAAGCCCGCTTTCCTGACCGGCCTGCTGGCCACGGTGGACGAGTGCCGGTCCTACCGGGTGGAGCCGGAGACCCTGGCCGCCGCCGGGGAGGAGCTGGGGGGCCGCCAGGGGGACAAGCTGCGGGACCTGGCCCTCATCTACGCCGCCTATCAGGCGCTGGAGGCCCAGGGCGCCGCCGACCCCCGGGGACGGCTGGACCGGCTGGCCCGCCAGCTGGAGGAGACCCGCTGGGGGTCGGGGATGGCCTTTTACGTCTACGGCTTCACCGACTTCACCCCCCAGGAGGAGCGGATTCTATCCGCCCTCATGGCCCAGGGAGAGCTGACGGTGGCCTTTGTGTGCGGCCGGGGGGACGACCCCTCGGGCATTTTCCAGCCCGCCTTCCGGGCCGCCCGGCGGCTGGTCCGGCTGGCCAAGGGCAGCGCCGTCCCCGTCCGGGAGGAGACTTTGGACCGCCCCCTGCCCCGCTGCCCCTCCCTGGCCTTTCTGGAAGAAAACCTGTTCGGCTCTGGCCCCCCCCGACCCTGGACCGGCGGCTGCTCCGTGGTCCGGGTCCGGGCCGCCACCCCCCGCCAGGAGGCGGAGTGGTGCGCCGCCGAGATTCTGCGCCTTTTGCGGGAGGAGGGCTGCCGCTGCCGGGACATCGCCGTGTGCGTCCGGCGGCTGGGGGGCTATGGGGAGCTCATCGCCAGCGTGTTTGAGCGCTACGGGGTGCCGGTGTTCCTGTCCGCCATGGAAGATATCCTGGAAAAGCCGGTGCTGGCCCTGGTGACCTCCGCCCTGGCCGCGGCGGCGGAGGACTACCCCCATGAGGAGCTGTTCCGCTACCTGAAAACGGGGCTGACAAATATCACCGACGAGGAGCGGGACCTTTTGGAAAATTACGCCCTCACCTGGGATTTGAAGGGGTCCGCCTGGACCCGGAAAAAGCCCTGGGACATGCACCCGGAGGGCTACGGCCGGCAGTTCACGCCGGAGGACGCCGCCTTTGTGGAGCGGCTGGACGGCCTGCGCCGCAAGGTCGCCGCCCCCCTGGAGTCCCTGCGGAAGGGGGCGGACAAGACGGGCCGGGGGTGGGCGCTGGCCCTGTACCAGCTCCTGGAGGACATCGGCCTGCCCGACCGGCTGGCCCAGCGGGCGGACAGCCTGGACCAGCGGGGCGACCGCACCGCCGCCGCCCAGTACCGCCAGCTGTGGGACATTCTGGTGGGGGGGCTGGAACAGTGCGCCCTGCTGCTGGGGGACGCGGAGCTGGAGCTGGAGGAATTCTCCCAGCTGTTCTCCCTGATGCTCAGCCAGTACGACGTGGGGGCCATCCCCGTGTCCCTGGACGCGGTGACGGTGGGGGACGCCCCCCGCATGGCCCACAAGGAGGTCAAGGTCCTGTTCCTGCTGGGGGCGGACGGCGGCTCCATCCCCGACTGCGCCCCCTCTCCGGGACTGTTCGACCACCAGGACCGGGACGCGCTGGCCGCCATGGAGGTGGAGCTGGCCCCCAAGCAGGAGGACAAGCTCCGCCGGGAGATGACCATTGCCTACGAGACCTGCTGCCGCCCCTCGGAGCGGCTGTACGTCAGCTTTGCCGCCGGGTCGGGGGACGGGCAGAAAACCCCCTGCTTCCTCTGGGAGCGGCTGGAGGCGCTGTTCCCGGAGGCCCCTGTCGTGGACGGCGGCGGCTCCCTGGCCCGGCTGTCCGCCCCGGACGCGGCGCTGGAGCTGGCGGGGCAGAACCCCGCCGTGGCGGACGCCCTGGAACAGGTCCCCGGGCTGTCGGACCGGGTGGAGCGCATCCGGGGCGCGGCCCGATGGCGGCGGGGGCGGCTGTCCCGCCCCGCGGTGGACGCCCTGTTCGGCACGGTGGTGCCCATGTCCGCCACCAAGCTGGACCTGGTGAACTCCTGCCACTTCAGCTACTTTCTCCGTTTCGGGCTGGACGCAAAGCCCCGGCGGCGGGCGGCCTTCCGGGCCGCCGACTACGGCACCTTCGTCCACTACGTGCTGGAACACACCCTGCGGGAGGCCCAGGAGGCGGGGATCTCCCTGGACGACGCGGAGGAGGTGGCCCGGCTGTCCCAGAGCGCGGCGGACCGCTGCCAGCGGGAAATGCTGTCCAATCTGGAGGATGAACCCGCCCGGTTCCGATATCTGTTCCAGCGGATGAAAGGGGCGGCGGTGGCGGTGGCCCAGAGCGTGTGCGCGGAGCTGGCCGCCTCCGACTTCACCCCCGCCGCCTTCGAGCTGGGCTTCGGCCCCGGCAAGGACCTGCCCCCGGTGGAGGTGGAGCGGGGGGTGCGCCTGCGGCTCACCGGGTATGTGGACCGGGTGGACCAGTGGATGCACAACGGCAAGCGCTACCTGCGGGTGGTGGACTACAAGACCGGCAAAAAGAGCTTTGACTTCGCCGACCTGGAGGACGGCCGGGGGCTGCAAATGCTCCTCTACCTCTTCGCCCTCAGCCGGGAGGGGGAACGGGTGCTGGGCCCCGGGGAGGCCATCCCCGCCGGGGTGCTCTACGTCCCCGCCCGCGCCCCCCTGGTGGACGGCGAGCGGGACATGACCGATGAGGAAATTCAAAGGGCCCGGGACCGGCTGCTGCGCCGCCAGGGACTGGTGCTGGACGACCCGGACGTGCTGGCCGCCATGGAGCGCACCGACGGGGGGAGCTTCCGCTTCCTGCCCGTCAGCGCGGGAAGGAGCGGCTCGGACTATCTGGCGTCCCCAGACCAGATGGACGCTCTGGAGCGGTACATTACCGGCGCTCTGTGCGCCGCCGCCGGGGAGCTGGCGGCGGGCAACATCGACGCCGACCCCTACTGGCGGGGGGCGGATCAAAACCCCTGCAAATGGTGCGACTACCAGGCGGCCTGCCACTTTGAGGAGGGCTGCGGGGACACCCGCCGGTTCCGGCGGGGGGTCAGCGCCAAGGAGTTCTGGCAATGGATGAGCCGTCGGGAGGAGGACGAGGACCATGGCAATTGAGCTGACCAGGGAACAGAGGGCCGCGGCGGACAGCCGGGGGGGAGACCTGCTGGTATCCGCCGCCGCCGGGTCGGGCAAGACCCGGGTGCTGGTGGAGCGGCTGATGGGCTGGGTGGCCCAGGGAGAGGACATCGACCGCTTTCTGGTCATCACCTTCACCAACGCCGCCGCCGCCGAGCTGCGGGACCGCATCGCCGGGGCCATCCACACCCGGCTGGCCCAAGCCCCCGGGGACCGGCACCTGCGCCGCAGCGCCATCCTGGTATACAAGGCCCCCATCTGCACCATCGACGCCTTCTGCCTGGACCTTCTGCGCCAATGGGGCCACCTGGCCGGCCTGGACCCGGACTTCCGGCTGTGCGACGAGGCCGAGGGGGACGAACTGCGCCGCAGGGCCCTGGAGGAGGTGCTGGAGGAGCGCTACGCCAATATCCGGAACGACGCCCCCTTCGCCGCCCTGGTGGACGCCCTGTCGGGGGAGCGGGACGATCAGACCCTGGAGGAGGTCATCCTGGCCATGCACAAGCAGGTCCAGGCCCAGGCGGACCCGGCGGCCTGGCTCATGGACCGCAGGCGGGATTTCGTCCTGCCCCAGGGCGCGGGCCCGGAGGACACCCCCTGGGGAAAGGTCCTGCTGGACGACGCCCTGGAGCTGACCGGCCACTGGCTGGAGGCCATGCGGGACCTGCGGGACGAGATCTACTTCGACGAGCTGCTGAACCAGAACTACACCCCCACCCTGGGGGACACCATCGCCGGGCTGGAGCGGCTGCGGGACGCTCTGGGCAGGGGCTGGGACCACGCGGCGGCCTGCTTCCCGGTCCCCTTCCCCCGGCCCGGAGGAAAACGGAAGGGAAACACCGACCCAGCCCTGAAGGAACGCGTGTCCGCCCTGCGCAAGCGGTGCAGGGCCCAGCTCACCGACCTGGGGGCGCGGTTCGGCGTGGCGGGGGACCAGGCCATGGAGGACCTGCGGGCGGCGGCCCCCGCCATGACCGCCCTGCTGGAGGTGACGGCCCAGTTTGACGCCGCCTTCATCCGGCTCAAGCGGCGCCGCCGCCTCATCGACTTCGCCGACGGGGAGCACCTGGCGGCACGGCTCCTGCGGGAAGAGGACGGCTCCCCCTCCCAGCTGGCGCTGGACGTGGGCAGGCAGTTCCGGGAGGTGATGGTGGACGAGTATCAGGACACCAACCAGGTGCAGAACGCCATCTTCGGGGCGCTGTCCGGCGGGGGGCGGCTGTTCATGGTGGGAGACGTGAAGCAGTCCATCTACCGCTTCCGGCTTGCGGAACCGGGCATCTTCCTGGACAAGCTGGACCAGTTCGCCCCGGCGGACAGCGCCCGGCCCGGAGAGGGCAGGAAGGTGCTTCTGTCCCACAACTTCCGCTCCCGGCCCGAGGTGCTGGAGGGGGTGAACTTCATCTTCCGCAGCGTGATGACCCGGGCCGCCGGAGAGCTGGATTACACCGAGGAAGCCGCCCTGCGCCCAGGCCGGGCGGCCCCGCCCCCCGACCCCCGGTACCAGGTGGAGCTCAACTGCGTGGACCTGTCCGCCCTCACCGACGAGGGTGAGGAGGAGAAGGCGGACAAGGACCTGATCGCCGCCCGGGCCGTTGCCCGCCGGGTGCGGGAGCTGCTGGACAGCGGCCTGCCCGTGGGGGATCGGCCCGTCCGGGCGGAGGATATCGTCATCCTGATGCGCTCGCCCAACCCGGTGCTGCGGCACTACGCCGCCGCCTTGGAGGAACAGGGCCTGCCCTGGTCCGCCGACGGGGGGCGGGAATTCTTCGGCACCACCGAGATCTCCGCCACCACGGCCCTCCTCCAGGTGCTGGACAACCCCCGCCAGGACGTGGCGCTGCTGGCCGCCCTGCGCTCCCCCCTGTTCGGCTTCACCCCGGACCGGCTGGCCCGGCTGCGGGCCCAGGCCGGGGGGACGGTGTACGACTGCCTCGCCGCCGGGGCCGCCCGGGGGGAGGCGGACTGCGGGGACTTCCTGTCCCTCCTGTCCGGCCTGCGGGAGCTGGCGGCGGAGGAGAGCAGCCACCGGCTGCTGTGGCACATCTACGGGAGGCTGGACGTGCCCGCCGTATTCGCCGCCATGCCCGACGGCCAGCGGCGGCGAGCCAACCTGATGGCGCTGTACGACGAGGCGGCCCGCTTCGAGAGCGGCGGGCACCGGGGGCTGATGGCCTTCCTGCTCCACCTGAGCCGGATGATGGAAAACGAGGTCCCCGTCCCCGTGCCCGGGGGAGAGACGGGAGGGGTGCGGATACTGTCCATCCACCACTCCAAGGGGCTGGAGTTCCCGGTGGCCCTGGTGTGCGGACTGGACCGGCAGTTCAACGAAGCGGACGCCAAGGCCACCATCCTGTTCCATCCGGAGCTGGGGCTGGGCCCCAAGCGGGTGGACCGGAAGCGGGGACTGCGGTACACCACCATCGCCCGGGACGCGGTGGCCCTGCAAATCCGCAGGCGGCTGCGGGCGGAGGAGATGCGGCTGCTCTACGTGGCCATGACCCGGGCCGAACACAAGCTGATCCTGTTCACCACCGTCAACGGCCGGGGCGGGGCGCTGTCCTCCCTGGCGGGGCAGGCCCAGTGCCCCCCGCCCCCCAGGCAGATGGCCGACGCCCGGTCCGCGTCGGAGTGGGTGCTCACGCCTGTGCTGTGCCGCCGGGACAGCGCCCCCCTGTGGGAGAATTTGGACGGACCCCGGCCCGCCCCTCCGGCGGAGGAGGGCCCGCCCTGGGACATCCGGCTGCTGTCCGGGGCGGACTTCGAGGCCCCCCCGGCCTGGAGGGCGGAGGGACAGGCCCCCGCCTCCACCGCCCTGCCCGACGGGCTGGTCCAGCGGCTGAGCTGGCGGTATCCCCACATGGCGTCCGCCGCCATCGCCTCCAAGCTCACCGCCACCCAGCTCAAGGGGCGGGAAAAGGACGCGGAGGTGTCGGAGGACGCGGTGGAGCTGCGCCCCGCCGCCCCCCAGACCGCCCTGCGCCGCCCGGTGTTCCAGGGGGAGCGGCCCCTCACCGCCGCCCAGCGGGGCACCGCCCTGCACATGGTGATGCAGTACCTGAACTACGGCCGCACCGGCAGCTTTGGGGAGATCGCCGACGAGGTCACCCGGCTGGTGGAGGGGCGGTACATCACCCCCCAGCAGGGGAACGCCGTCAACCCGGCGGACATCCTGGCCTTTTTCCGCTCGGAGCTGGGCCTGCGCCTGCGCCGGTCCCGGCGCGTAGAGCGGGAGTTCAAGTTCTCCCTGCTGGTCCCCGCGGCGGACTACTACCCCGAGTCGGAACCCGGTGAAGAGGTGCTCCTCCAGGGGGTGGTGGACTGCTGGTTCCTGGAGGAGGACGGCGCCGCCACGGTGGTGGACTTCAAGACGGACCGGGTGGCCCAGGACGAGGCGGACCGCCGGGCCCTGGACTACCGGCCCCAGCTGGACGCCTACAGCCGAGCCCTGTCCCAGGCGGCGGGCGTGTCCGTCAAGCGCCGGTATTTGTGGTTCTTCAGCGCCGGCCGCTCAGTGGAACTATAGGGGCCCCGCCAAAGCGCCCCTCAGCTTTTGACGCAGAGGCGGGGCACGGGAGCGGGCGGCGCTGCGACCGGCATAAAAAATTGGGGAATTTGAAAAAAGTCCTTGCAATTTCCCCCCGAACATGATATCATACACCTTGCGTTTACAAGGAGACTTTGTGCTCCTGGACTTTTGGCAGCGACAGAAAGAGGTGAACCCCCATGAAGGAAGGCATCCATCCCAAGTATCAGCAGACCACTATTACGTGCGCCTGCGGCAACGTGATCGAGACTGGCTCGACGAAGAAGGACATCAAGGTGGAAGTCTGCTCCAAGTGTCACCCCTTCTACACCGGCAAGCAGAAGATGGTGGATACCGGCGGACGCGTCAGCCGCTTCAATAAGAAGTTCGGTTTGGGCTGAGCCACAACAACCAGTCGCCTCAAAGACCCGTTGCAAGCAATTGCGGCGGGTCTTTCTCTTTTTTCCCCAATCCGCATATACTATGTTTATGAAAAAAGGAGGTATCCGCCATGTTTCAGAAGGTCGATCCCAAAACCCTGGACCTGAACCCCTTTACCGCCATCGGCTCCCAGTGGATGCTCATCACCGCAGGCACGCCGGAGCGCTGCGGCACCATGACCGCCTCCTGGGGCGGGCTGGGGGTGCTGTGGGGCGCGCCCATGGCCATCTGCTATATCCGCCCCCAGCGGTACACCAAGGAGTTCGTGGACGGCAGCCAATTCTTCACCCTGTCCTTCTTCCCCCAGGAATACCGCCCTCAGCTGAGCCTGTGCGGCTCCAAGAGCGGACGAGAGGTGGACAAGGTAAAGGAATGTGGCTTCACAGTGGCCGCCGGGGCGGGGAACGCCCCCTACTTTGAGCAGGCCGAATTGGTGCTGGTGTGCCGCAAGCGGATGGCCGTGCCCATGGACCCCGCCCTCATGCCCCAGGACGTGAAGGAAAAGTGGTACGAGGACGATTACCACACCATGTACTGGGGGGAGATCGTGGAGGTCCTGAAGAAAGTTTAGAACCTGTATTCACAACCTCAATTCACCGTCCGGCCGGGTCTTTTCCCGGCATGCGGCGTTAAATTTTCTTGAAATAAACCCAATTATTCCTGCGAAAATTTGCCTTGCCTGTCGGAAAAATCCCTCGGCCATCCGGCGGTTTCGGCTGTGAATACAGCTTCTTAAACTCCAAAGAAAACGAGGTATTTCACCCGATATGTTTGACAAAACCCAAGTAAAAGAGATCAACCGGGCCATTCTGGCCGGTCTCAGCGCCCCCTGCCTCACCCGGGAGGAGAACGCCGGAGACCAGTCCCTGGAGGAGCTGGCCGCCCTGCTGGACACGGCGGGGGGCACCTGCCTGGCCACGGTGCTGCAAAACAAATCCGCCCCCGACCCCCGCACCTTCGTGGGCGAGGGCAAGGCGGCGGAGATCAAGGAGCTGGTCCAGAGCCTGGGGGCGGACATCGTCATCTTTGACAACCCCCTGTCCCCCTCCCAGCAGCGAGTGCTTACCCAGGAGCTGGGGGTCACCGTCATGGACCGCTCCGCCCTGATTCTGGACATCTTCGCCAAGCGGGCCCGGACCAGCGAGGGCCGTTTGCAGGTGGCCCTGGCCCAGTACAAGTACCTGCTGCCCCGGCTGACGGGCATGTGGAAGCATTTGGAGCGCCAGGAGGGCGCCATCGGCACCCGGGGCCCCGGCGAAACCCAGCTGGAGTCCGACCGGCGGCACATCCACCGCAAGATCGCCAAGCTGGAAGAGGACCTGAAGGACGTGCGCCGGGTCCGGGCCACCCAGCGGGAACGGCGGGAGAAAAACGAGATGCCCGTCGTGGCCATCGTGGGCTACACCAACGCGGGCAAGTCCACCCTGCTCAACGCCCTCACCGGGGCCGGCATCCCCGCCAACGACAGGCTCTTCGACACCTTGGACACCACCACCCGGACCCTGGACATCTCCGACACCTGCACGGTGCTCATCTCGGACACCGTGGGCTTCATCTCCAAGCTGCCCCACCAGCTGGTGGACGCATTCAAAGCCACCCTGGAGGAGCTCACCTTTGCCGACCTGCTGCTCCACGTCATCGACGCCTCCCAGCCCGATTGGCGGGAGCAGGCGGCGGTGGTGGATCAGCTCATCCAGGAGCTGGGGGCGGCGGAGACCCCCCGGCTGGAAGTGTTCAACAAGTGCGACAAATTTGTGGGGGACATTCTGCCCCACGGGGAGGACATCATCTCCATCTCGGCCAAAACCGGGGCCGGACTGGACGCCCTGCTGAACGCCATCGAACGGCGGCTGGACGCCGGGGCCCGCCGGGTGGAGCTGCGCCTGCCCTACGACAAGGGGGGGCTGCTGGACCAGCTCTACCGGGAGGCCAGGGTGGAAAAGGTGGACTACGGCGAAACCATCATTGTCACCGCCGTGTGCACCCCCAAGACCCTGGGCCGCCTGCGGGAGTACCTGCCGGAGGCCTGATTGCGAAAACGTTAAGGGCTTGCCGTCTGTCCCGGACAGGCGGCAAGCCCCTTTTCATAACCTCTTACTTTTCCTCCAGCAGCTTGGTGAGCTCCGCCATAAAGGTGTTCAGGTCCTTAAACTGGCGGTAGACCGAGGCAAAGCGGACATAGGAAACCTCGTCCACGTCCTTCAGCTTCTCCATTACAAGCTCGCCGATCTCGGTGCTGGGCACCTCCCGCTCCATCTCGTTTTGCAGGGACTGCTCGATCTCCCCCGCCAGCCGCTCCAGGGTGGACATGGACACCGAGCGCTTCTCGCAGGCCTTGAGCATACTGCCCAGCAGCTTGTTCCGGTCGAACGCCTGACGGCTCCCGTCCCGCTTGATGACCATCAGGGGCAGGCTCTCCATGATCTCGTAGGTGGTAAACCGTTTTCGGCAGGACAGGCACTCCCGGCGGCGGCGGATGCTGCTTCCTTCGTCCGCAGGGCGCGAGTCCACAACTTTGCTTTCCAAATGGGCGCAGTACGGGCATTTCATAGCGGTCTCCATCCTCTCCATTTTGTAATCACGAGCTTACCATATTATAACACATAGCATTTCAAATGGGTACCGCTTTTCTAAAATTATTTTAAATTTCCTCATCGCTTCCCATCCCCCGAGGGCAGCAGGCCGTCATGGCCTCTCCGTCCAGGGCCCCATCCTCCATAGGGCCGGTGCTCAGGCGGCCCGCCGCCCTGTGAAAACCCGGTTGACAGCCGGGGCGGCATATCGTATCATATTGACAGCCGACCCCCCGCCCGGGGCGGCAATTCCTCAAAACGGGTGATGATTTATGTTAAAACGGTTTTCCGCCCTTCTGCTGGCCCTGTCCTGGGCGCTGACCCTCACCGCCTGCGGCCAGCTCTCCGGGACGCCCCCCCTTCCCTCCCAGCCTGACCCCGCCCCCTCCGCGGCCCTCACGGACTCCCCCGGCCCCGCGCCCTCCGCCCAGACGGACCAGGGGCCGGAGACCGCCGCCCCGGCATCCCAAGCCCCGGAGAGCGCCCCGCCCGCCCAGTCCCAGGAGCCGGAGGCCCCCGCCGTGTCCGAGGACGGCCGGTACAGCTCCAAGGAGGATGTGGCGCTGTACATCCATCTCTACGGCCATCTGCCCGGCAACTACCTGACCAAGCGGGAGGCGGAGGCGCTGGGCTGGTCCGGCGGCAGCGTGGAGCGGTACGCCGGGGAGGGCGCCGCCATCGGCGGAAGCCGCTTCGGCAACTACGAGGGCCTGCTCCCGGAGAAGGAGGGCAGGACCTACACCGAGTGCGACATCGACACCGTGGGGCGCTCCTCCCGGGGCCCCAAGCGGATCGTATTCTCCAACGACGGGCTGGTCTACTACACCGGGGACCACTATGAGAGCTTTGAGCTGCTCTACGGGGAGGAATGACTGTGGACGACATTTATCTGGAGGGCAGTCTCCTGAACCGCCGGGACGAGGCCATGGAGCGCCTTGGCCGCGCCCTGTGCCTGCCCGAGTGGTGGGGCCGGAACCTGGACGCCCTCCACGACTGCCTCACCGGACTGGACCGGCCTGTCAGGCTGGTGCTGCGGGGCCGGGCTGACCTGGAGTCCACCCCCTTTGGCCGGGTCCTGCTGCGGGTGCTGCGGGACGCGGCGGCGGAGTGCCCCCGGCTGGAGCTGGACACCGACTAAATGGGCGAAGCGCCCCCGCGGCTGCGGGAGCGCTCCTTTTTTTCCGTTACAGCTCGGGGGAGTGGAACAGGTCCGGGTCCTGCCAGTCGTCCAGGTCCACGCCCGCCCTGGGCGGCGTGGACTGGGGCCCCGCCTGAATCCGCCCGGCCACCAGGCTGGACAGGTCCTCATAGGGGGGCGTACGGTAGCGGGGGTCCCGGGCCGCAAGCTCCCGCTCGTCGGGTTTCTCGCGCTTCATGGCGTTTCCTCCTTGAAAGCAGGGGCGGAGGGCTGACCGCCCTCCGCCCTGTCCGCTCAGTAGCCCCGGTTGTTGTTCCGATTCTCGGGGTTGTTGGAGTCCTTCTTGTTCTGGCCGTTCTGCTGGTTCTTATTCTGGCCGTTCTGCTGATTCTTGTTCTGGCTGTTCTGCTGATTCTTGTTCTCGGGTTTATAGTCGCTGCGGTTATCCATGATTATCACCTCACGCAGGACAGTATGTCCCCCTTCTTTCCGAATTATTCAGAAAAAATTTTTTTGCGTGAGGACGCTCCCTCAAAACTCGCCCCGCCCCAGCGTTTCCCCCACAATCCTCATCTGCTCCGGGGTGGGCGCCCAGCTGAAGCCCACCTCCAGGATGCGGTCCGGGTAGCACAGCAGGTAGATGTCTCTTGGCCCTATGTCCTGGATGATCCAGCGGAAGGCCCGGTCCGCCCCCCAGGGAGCGGGGTCGGCGGACTCATAGTACCGCTTGTGTCCCTCCGACACCTGACCGTCCTCCCGGTCGTCGTCATCGTACCGCAGGCTGTCCAGACAAAGCCCGTACAGGAAGGGGGCCCTCACCTGAACCCAGGTGTAATTTATGGAAGGCAGCTCTTTGTAGCGGGCCAGGTCCTCTTTGGCCAGGGAGATGGGCGGGTCCTGCTGGACGTAGATCCGGCCCAGCAAGAGGGTTTCCTCCCGGGCGCAGTGCAGGTCATAGCCGTCATACCCCGGGTCCAACAGGTCCTCCACCGTCAGCGGGGCGCGGCTCTGCCCGCCGTCCTCCCGCCACCAGCCCTGGCCGTGCCCAAAGATTATGCCGAAGGTCATGAGCCCCAGAAAGGCGAAGGCCGTCACCAGGGCGGCGATGATGGTAACCGCCATGCTGGTCCTGGCCGGAACCTTTTTCCGTCTGAGCAGTTTCTTAATCCCCCAGCCCAGAAAAAGCAGCAGTGGAGCGTACACAAAGAGCAGGACCAGGGCCATGGCGGTCATCAACCAGCTGCCGGAAAGAGCGATGGACAGGATGAACCAGGCCGTCCCCGCCGCCAAAAGCACCAGCGCCCCAATCTGGAGCTTGCGGTGGCTCCCCGTCTCCAAAAACTCTCCCCGCTCCGCCGCCAATACCGCCTTTCTGTGCCAGCGAAAGTAGCTGCCCAGCTCCACCCCCACCAGCGACACAATGATCACCCAGCACAGCGAGGTGAACAGGTTGGCGGGGTTGGCCAGCACCCCGATGGGGTCGCCGGACAGCCGCCAGACCACCAGCGCGGCGTTGAGAACGGCCACCGCCAGCAGCCCCAGCTGGGAGGGGATCAGGCTGCGCTTCATGGTCTGGTGGATGGACTCCACCTCCAGCACCGGGTCGGTCTCGATGGGGACGGGGTTTTCCCGCTCATTGCAGAACACCTGGAGCTGGGCGTTGGACGCCGCCAGCACCCAGCCGGAGTGTTCGCAAAAATCATAGAAGGTCTGCTGTTCCTCCGTGGGCTCCGGGTCGAACTGGGAGGCCTTGGGGAAATAGCACACGGAAAAGGCCAGCCTTTGGGGCTCAATCTTCCGATAGGTCCAGAAAAACGGGCCGATCTTTTCCAGCCGCCACCCCTGTTCCGCCATCTCCTCCAAATGCCGCTCCGTCCCGGTGCGGTCGTAAAAGGAAAAGGTCTCCATCCTGCGTTTGATCTCTTTCATCGGTGTCACTCCTTTCCCATCCAGCGGCGGTAGTCCTCCGCCTGGGCCCGGATGCGCCCATACTCCTTTTCCAGCAGCCGCGCCCCCTTGGGCATGAGGATGTAACTGCGCTTCCGGCCCTCCACCTTGGTCTCCCGGATCATGCCCTCCCCGCAGAACTGCTCCAGCAGGTTGTACAGCGTCCCCGAGCCCACGCTCACCCGGCCCTGGGTCATGGCCGGCACCTTGTCCAGGATGTCCATGCCGCAGCACTCCTCCCGCAGGCACAGGAGTATGTAAAACATCTGCTCGGTGAGGGTCTGGAATTTCGCTCTGGGCATTTGGCGCGCCTCCTTTCTCGAATATCGAGATCAAGCCGCAGCAAGTAATCTCGAATATCGAGTATCTGCCTATAGTATATCCTCGATATTCGAGATTGTCAAGGGGGCGGAGCAAAAAAATCCCCGGGGCCCATCACAGCCCCAGGGATTTCTCATTCATGCCGCTTCCCGCCGCTCCCAGGAGCTCGCGGGCATAGGGAAGCTTTAAAATCTCACCGCACAGCACGTGCCACTCGTCCAGCTTGTGGTTACGGCGGGCGTAGTAGATGTTGAGCAGCACCTCGTAATTCATGGTCACCGTGCGCATCTGGTTGTAGCTGGAGGGAAGCATCTGGATCAGGTCGTACCAGTCCGCCTTGTCCCGCCCCTCCACAAAGCGCCGCCGGACCGTCTCCAGATAGTCCACGTACCGCTGGAACTGCGCCAGAGAGGCGGGGGTCATGCGGTCGGTGGAAAAATCCTCCAACTCCAAGGGCTTGGCGTGGAGCTTGTGCATGGTGGAGGTGGAGTTGGCCACGGTGCCCACCTTGTAGGTGTCGAACTCCTTCCACCAGTACAGGGGGGCGGTGATGTCCATGGACACCAAAATCTGCCGGAGGAACTTTCGGTGGTCGCTGCCCGCCGCGCACAGGCGCATGGCCAGATCCAGGTCGTTCTGCCCCAGCGCATAGGCCCCGGCGCTGTCATAGCCGCTGTCCGACCGCTCCCAGCTGTTCATGGGGTTGCGGGCCCCCCGGATGGCGTTTTCCAGATTCATAACGCTGACGCGCTCCACTTGCAGCATGACGGGACCTCCTCAAACAAGGGGAGCGCCGCCCGCCCGGGCGGCGCTCCTGTATGGATTTAGTTGGTGGAAATGTACTCGCCCATAACGTAGCCCCGCATGGTAGAGCCGCCATTGCCGATGAAGGTGATCTCATACCAGCCGCCGCCCGCGTCGGACACCACCTGGACGGGATTGCCGTTGACCAGGCTGGCAATCGCTGGATTGGACCTGCTGGGATCGGGGCGCACGTTCAGGCCGCCGTCGGCGTTGACGATGGTGCCCGCGCGGCCCACTGTGGGACCGCCGGAAGAGGGGGCCTGGGTGGCGATCACCGGGGGATTGGTGGCCGGAGGCTGGGTCGCCGGGGGCTGCGTGGCGGTGGAGCCGCTGCCGGCGATGGTGGAGATGTAGTCCCCCATGATGTAGCCGGTGACAGTGGAGCCGTCGCTCTTGGTGTAGCTGATATTATACCAGCCGTTCTCCGCCGGGGCCAGCACGTTGATGGCCTTGCCGTTGTATACGCTGTCCAGCACCTGGTAGGTGGTGCCCGGGCCGGAGCGCACCCGCAGGCCGCTGCTGGCGTTGACGATCACCGCCTGAGTCACCGTGGGCGTGGCGGTGGGAGGCGGGGTCTCCGGGTCCACCGGCTGGGTGGGCTGCTCGGTGACGGGGAGATCAGGCGTGGGATTGACCGGGGCGCTGGGCGCCGCAGACACCCCCGCGGAGGCGTCGGGTTTGGGATCTTTGCCGTGGAGCTTGGGATAGATGAAGGTGAACACAATGATGAGCGCCGCCACAATGATGACCAGGGAGCACAGGAAGGTGATGAGCCTGGGCCAGTTGATGGGGGGCAGCTCCACGCCGCCCTGCTTGGGGGCCAGCCGCTTGCCGCCCTTGGGCCGGGGGGTGTAGTACTCCTCCTCCTCATACTCCTCGTCAAAGGCGTCCTGCCCGTCAAAGACATAGGTGTCGTCCAATTCCTCCTCCCGGCTCCGGCGGCCGCCGGACTTGACCGGGGGCGGCATGGGGACGTAGCGGGAGCTGGAGGCCGGGTCGTTCCGGGGGGTGACCCGGCGGGGGTCGTTGCGGGCCCCGCAGAAGGGACAGCGGCGGTAGGTGGAGCTGTAGTCCTCGCCGCAGGCTTCACAGTGGATCAGCGTATCATGGGAAGGCTTGGCAGCCATGTTGGAATTCCTCCTTGGCAAAAAGGCTCGAAGCTTGTCGCACACTCCCTATCTTAACACGGCCCGCCGCCATTCGTCAATCCTTATTTGCTATATCCTGCCCTTCCGGCTGGGTTTCTCCCAATTTTTCCAGCCGCTCCCGCTCCGCCTGGCTGAGGCGGTGATAGCTGGGCGCCATGGCGGCGGCGGACACCAGCTCCCCCGCCCGCGCCATGCGCAGGGCGCACCGGGCCACCCCCCAGGCGGTCTGGTACAGCAGATGGGGGGGCATGAGGAGGCAGGGCAGCCCCCGTTCCTCCAGCGCCCGCCGGACCAGATGGGCCCCGTCCCCCACCAGGGTCTGGGGTTTTCCCGAGGCCCGGATCTCCTCCGACAACTGGTCCAGCCCCAGGGCCCGGTCGGGGGTGAGCCGGGTCAGGTTTCCCCCCTCCGCCCGGAACCGGGCGCAGTACACCTGGTTTCTTCTCGCGTCCATGGCGGCGCAGATCTCGCCCTCCATATGGGCGCACTGCCATGCCATGGACTCCAGGGTGGAGCAGGGGGCGCAGGGCTTGTCCCCCGGCCAGGCCAGCCCCTTGGCGGCGGCCACGCCGATGCGCACCCCGGTAAAGGACCCCGGACCCGCCGCCACCGCCACCACGTCCATCTCCTCCAGGGTGAGGCCAGTGTTTTCCAGCAGATGGACCGCCATGGGCATGAGGGTGGCGGAGTGGGTCAGCCCGCTGTTCTGAAAGGACTGGGCCAGCAGCTTTTCGTCCTCGGCGACCGCCACGCCGGCCGTGACGGCGGAGCTCTCCAGCGCGATGATTTTCACAGGTCCACCCCCTCGATGGTGATAATTCGGTCGTCGTCCCCGTCCCCCCGGACCATGGACACCCGGACCGCGCCGTCCTCAATGGCTTCGGCCACGTTTTCGCTCCACTCCACGGCGCACACACCGCCCCGGGCCAGGTAGTCCTCCCAGCCGATGTGGAACAGCTCGTCCGCGCCGTCCAGCCGGTACATATCAAAGTGAAACAGGGGCAGGCGGCCCCCCTCGTACTCGTTGACGATGGTGAAGGTGGGGCTGGTCACCCGCTCCTCCACCCCCAGCGCCCGGGCCATGCCGGACACAAAGGCGGTCTTGCCCGCCCCCAGGTCCCCGGTAAAGGCCACCACCCGGCCCCCGTCCAGGGCGTCCGCCAGGCGGGCCCCCAGGGCCTCAGTCTCCTCCCTGCTGTGGGTGACAAACTCCATGGAAGCTCACTTCCCGTACATAAAGTTAAGAATTCGGAAACTCTTTCAAAACAGTATAGCATAATCCGCCGGGATGTGCTATACTAATTTGCAATTGTTTTCCCAAGAGAGGAGGCCCCGCCTTGCAGCCGGCGCGCACACTCAAAGAATTTTTCAAAAAGGGCGACGTGGTCCTGCTGGGCCTGTGCATCCTGGCGAGCCTCATGGGGCTGGTGCTCATCTATTCCGCCACCCGCTACATGGATTCCCTCCACGACTTCCCTCAAAAACAGGCCCTGTTCGTCTGTGTGGGCATCGTGGCCTACGTGTGGGTCTCCTTCATCGACATTGAGTACCTGATGGAAAAATGGTGGTGGGTGTTCCTCCTGCTGGGGCTGCTGGCCATCGCCCTCATCATCCCCTTTGGCAAGGACCTGGGCACCGGCAACCGAAGCTGGGTCTATATCCCTCACGTCCCCTTCAGCATCCAGCCCGGGGAGATCGCCAAGCTGGCCTATATCGTGGTTTTGGCCTGGATGATTAACAAGGCGCGCCCCCGGGGGCTGGGCCGGTTCCCGGCGCTGGTCAAGTATGTGGTGCTCACCGGCGTCTTTGCCGGTTCGCTGGCGGTGCTGTCCGGCGACTGGGGCATGGTTATCGTCTACCTGTTCATCTTCGTGGTCATGGCCTGGGTGGCCGGGGTGAGCAAGTGGTGGTTCATCGGCGTGGGCGGGCCCCTGGTGGGACTGGTGGTGTTTTTGTGGCGCTTCATCCTGCCCCGGACCAAATACTGGGACGACTACCGCGTCATGCGCTTTCGGATTGTGGTGGAGCACTGGAAGGGCAATAACCTGGACCCCAGGGGCGCGGGATGGCAGCAGAACCAGTCCCTGGCGGCCATCGGCTCGGGCCAGCTCACCGGCATGGGCTATCTCAACGGCACCTGCACCCGCTCCCCCAACAAGGAGACCCTGCCCGCCCGGCACACCGACAACATCTTCGCCGTGTGCGGGGAGGAGTTCGGCATGATCGGCTGCTGCGCGGTGCTGCTGGTGCTGCTGCTCATCATCCTGCGCTGCGTGTGGGTGTCCCGCCGGGCCCGCAGCCACATGTCCGCCTATATCGCCATGGGCATCGCCGGGATGCTGATGATCCAGACCATCATCAACGTGGCCATGACCCTGTATATCGGCCCGGTGATCGGCCTGACCCTGCCCTTCATCAGCTACGGCGGCACCTCCACCCTGACCCTGTTCCTCGCCATGGGCATTGTGTCCGGCATCAAAATGCGGCCCCTGCCCAGCTGGCTCAAGGACCGCAGCCAGCTGTGAGCTTTCTTTTAAAAACGCGGGCCCGTCCTGACCTGGACGGGCCCGCATATTTTTTGCCTTTTTGGTATATGCTAGTCCCACAACCATACAAAGGAGGAGTTCCCTTTGAAAAAGCGAATCACCATACTGTCTCTCTGCCTGGCCGGGGCCCTCACCGTCCCCGCCCTGGCCTTGACCACCCCCACCGCCGAGGTGGAAAACGCCGCCCCCATCGCCGAGGACCTGGTTCTCAAAACCTACAAGGGGGTGGCCATCTCCAGCCGCTTCGCCGCCGTGGACCCGGACGGGGACCTGGTCACCTTCCAGATCATGGACAGCCCCGCCCGGGGCCAGGTGGTCATGGACGAAAACGACCCCGCCGCCTTCACCTACACCCCCTATGAGGGCAAGAAGGGCAAGGACACCTTCACCTATGTGGCCATCGACGCCAAGGGCAACAGCTCCAAGCCCGCCACGGTGAAAGTGTCCATCCAGAAGCAGACCACCGCCGTCAGCTACTCCGACCTGGCCGGCGACCCCGCCCACTACGCCGCCCTGCGGCTGGCGGAAGCCGGGGTGTATACCGGCCGGAAGGTGGGAGACCTGTACTGCTTCGACCCGGACGCCGCCTTCACCCGGGAGGAGTTCCTGGCCATGGCCATGACCGCCGCGGGCAAAGCCCCCCTGAGCGACGTGACCCTCACCGGGTTCTATGACGACGGCGACATCTCCGCCTGGGCCAAGGGCTACGTGTCCGCCGCCCTGGTGGTGGGCACGGTGGAGGGCTCCCGCAACCACCTGGGCCAGACGGTGTTCACCCCCGGCAGCCCCATCACCCAGGCCGAGGCCGCCGTCATCATCGACCGGCTGCTGGCCACCGGGGACGTGTCCGGCTCCTCCTCCGCCTTCTCCGCCGAGACCGCCCCCGCCTGGGCCTACCAGTCCGTGGTGAACATGGAGGCGGTGTCGGTAATCAGCAGCAGCACCGACCTGTCCAAGCCCCTCACCCGGGCCCAGTCCGCCCAGATGCTGTCCGCCATGCTGGATGTGCTGGACGCCCGGGACGCCGGGGGCTGGCCCTGGTAACAGCCTAAGGAACCTCTGAACAAATGCGTCTGCGGCGCTTTACGGATCTTTTTCGCAAATCGCTCTTGCCGATTTATTCAGGGGTTCCTTAAAACACCGCCTGGACCAGCGCCATGTAGAGGACGGTCCCCCCCACGATGGACAGCATGTTGTTCTTCTTCCACAGGTGGAGGCCCACCACCGCCAGCCCTGCGATGAGGCCGGGGGCCCAGCCTCCGGGGGCGGCAAAACTGGTACTGCGGTAGCAGTAGACGATGAGCATGGCGATCACCGCCGGGGGGAGCAGCCGCCCCAGGTAGAGCACCACCCTGGGGGGCTCCCCGCCCCGGCCGAAGAGCAGGAAGGGCAGGGCCCGGGTGAGAAAGGTCACGGCGGCCATCACCGCCACCAGGGCGGCGATCTGCGCGGTGGTCATTGTCCCTCCCCCCCTTCCAGGCGGGGCCGCATCAGCAGCAGCCCCGCCACCAGAATCACCAGCGCCGGGATGAGAAACCGCCCGTTGTCCGGCCCGAAAACCAGCAGGCAGGCCAGAGTGCCCGCCGCCCCCAGGAACACCGGGGCGTGGCGGGCATTGGACTGCCACTGTTCCACGGCGATGACCAGAAACAGGGCGGTCATGGCGAAGTCGATGCCCTCGGTGTTGATGGTGACGAGGGCCCCCGCCACCGCGCCCAGGATAGAGCCGGCAATCCAGTACAGGTGGTCCAGCACCGCGATGGTAAAGTAAAAGTCCTTTTCATCCACTCCCTCCGGGGCCCGGACCCCGGCCAGCAGGGCGTAGGTCTCGTCGGTGAGGGAGAAGATCATGTACAGCTTCCGCCAGCCCATGCCCTGGAACTTCTCCAGCATGGACAGGCCGTACACCAGGTGCCGGAAATTGATGATGAGGGTGAGAAAGGCGGCATCCCCCAGGGGGGAGGCCCCCTTCAGCAGGTCCACCCCCAGGTACTGCCCGCTGCCCGCGTAGATGGCGGCGGACATGAGGGCGGCCCAGGTGGGGGCGAAGCCCGCCGCCGACAGCATCCAGCCGAACACGATGCCGATGGACAGGTAGCCCATGAGCACGGGCATGGTGTGGGGAAAGGCGGCGGCCAGGGTTTTTCGGTTCATTTCGGTCACTTCCTCGGGAAAATTGACACAATCATTATACCGTCAACCCTCCCCCTGTGGCAAGGGCAGGGTTTTACAGATTGTTCATTGTATTCCAGGCAGGATTTGGCTATAATACTCTTCAATACCAGTCCGGCCCCTCCGGACCGGGCCCTATGGAGCGTGACCCGCCATGAAAAAATTACTGTACATCTACAACCCCGCCGCCGGGAGGAAAACCGCTAAAATCAACCTGTCCGACGTGCTGGAGGTGTTCGCCCGCCAGGGCTACGGGATCACCGTCCACCCCACCCAGGCCCGGGGGGACGCCGCTGCCGCCGCCCGGGACCAGGGCCCTGAGTTTGACCGGGTGGTGTGCTGCGGCGGGGACGGCACGCTGAACGAGACCGTCCGGGGGGTGCTGGAGCTGCCCCCGGAGCGCAGGCCGGTGCTGGGCTACATCCCGGCGGGCACCACCAACGACTTCTCCCGCACCCTGGAGCTGCCAAAGACACCGCTGGAGCTGGCGGAGGTGGCGGGGGCCGGGGCGCCCCGGGCCATCGACGTGGGGATGGCGGAGGGAAACCCCTTCACCTACGTGGCCGCCTTCGGGCTGTTCACCGACGTGTCCTACTCCACCCCCCAGGCCAGCAAAAACCTGCTGGGTCACTTCGCCTACGTGCTGGAGGGGATGGGCAAGCTATCCAATATCCCCAGCTTTCACATGAAGGTGTCCGGCGGCGGCCGGGAGATCGAAGGGGACTACATCTACGGCATGGTGGGCAACACGGTGTCGGTGGGCGGGCTGGTGAACCTGCCCCGGGACAAGGTGCTGCTGGACGACGGGCGGTTTGAGGTGATTTTGATCCGGCGGCCGGAGAACGGCCGGGACTGGCAGTCCATCCTCACCGCGCTCACCACCCTGGAGCTGGTGCCGGAGGGGGCGGTGACCGGCTTCTCTGCCGGGGACATCACCTTTGCCTGCGACCGGCCCGCGGCCTGGACGGTGGACGGCGAGTTCGGCGGGGAACAGGCGGTAACCCACATCAAAAATCTGCCCCAGGCGCTGGCGATAGCCTGTGGGATTCCCGCAGAGGAGTAAGGGCACTGCTTTTTCTTGAAAGAAAAAGCAGCAAAAAGAACTTTTGGATCGCTGCGGAGACAGTTCCCCTCTGCAGCGTCACCGCCCGGAAACAAAACATTCCACAAACAAAGGCCCGGCGGGATTCCCGCCGGGCCTTGCTATTGCTTCTGAATATGCCTTATACTTAGGGAACCTCTGAACAAATGCGTATGCGGCGCTTTGCGGATTTATTCAGGGGTTCCTTAAGCGAAACGGAGTTTCGCTTTCAAAAGTTTCTTTTCGGTTCCTTTTCTTTTCAAAGAAAAGGAACGCCCTTGACCCTGCCCTTTCGCTTATTCCGGAAACTGGACATGGGCGTAGTAGTCCTCCTGGATGATGAGCTTGGAGTAGTTCACCTTGGCGGCCACCAGCCGGTGGACCCGCTTGACGTAGCCCTCCTCATCCTCCAGCTCAACGCCCTCGCTGGGGGTGAAGGTCTTGGTGGAGCACTCATAGGTCCCCGCGGCGGTGATCCAGGCGTTGCCCTGGCCCTTGTTGGCGAACACCACCAGGGGCATACAGTTGGAATACTGGTCCGCCTCATAGTTGCCGGCAAAGATGTCCCGGCCGGAGTAGAGCCGGGAGTCGTAGTCCAGCCCGAACAGGTTGCAGATGGTGGGCACAATGTCGATGGAGGAGCAGGGGGTGTCCACCTCAACGGGCTCCTGGATGGCCCCGGACCACATCAGCAGGGTGTTGCGGTAGCGGGAGGTGTCGTCCTCGCTGTCGGTAAAGCCCCGCAGCTCGTTATAGTAGTCCACCTTGTCTCGCTCGATCAGCATATAAGGGTAGTGGTCGCCGGTCATGACGATGAGGGTGTCGTCGGCGATACCCGCCGCCTCCAGCTTGTCTACCAGGCGCTCCAGCGCCAGATCCAGCTCCATATTGCAGGCCAGGTAGGCCTGGCAATACTCCGACAGGTCGGGGTATTTGGCCTCGACCTCCTCCCGGTGCCGTTTGCACATGTTGTTGTCGGCCCAGGAGTACCAGCCGTGGGCGCTGATGGTCATATAGTAGGCGTGGAATGGGGTGCCGCTGTCCACATATGCCTGAATATAACTGTCCGCCGTGGCCTCAATCATGTCCAGGTCGGAGCGCGGCCAGCCGTTGTAGGGCAGCTCCAATCCGCCGCCTTCACAGCCCTTGTAGTCATAGCCGAAATTGGTCAGGTACTGGTTCCGCTTGTAGTAATCGAACTGCCCGTTATGCCAGGCGGGGACGTTGTAGCCCAACGGGGCGAACAGCTTGGCCAGGGTGATAGGCATGGACTTCTCGATGCTGGCCTGGGCGGCCAGGTTGCCGTACTGGCTCTTGACCCAGTTGGGAATGACCCCGGTGGTGACGGCGAACTCGCCGCCGCAGGTGGACTGGGTCCAATCCGGCTGGTAGAAGTTGTGGAACACAAAGCCCTCCCGGGTGAGCTTGTACAGGGTGGGGGTGAGCTCCTTGTCAATGGCGTAGGGGGAGAAGCCCTCGGCGGTGATGAGGATCAGGTTTTTGCCCTCAAACATCCCCGTGTACTCATTTTTCTCCGAGGGGGTGAGGCTGCCGAAATACTGGTGCATGCTTTTCAGCGTCTCGTTGGTCTCCGCTTCCGCCATTCCCTCGAAGTCGATGTCCAGGGCGTTGGGGCCGGTGGCGGCGGGGCGCTTGGAGGCGTCGGGTCCTGGGTCGGCAGAGGGGTCTGCGGAGGGCTGGGCGCTCCCGCCGGGGGCGGGCGTGTCCACCGGGTCGTCAATGAACTCCCCCAGCGGAGGGGCGGGGGTGCCCGCCACCGCGTACTCCAGCTCCAGCCGAACGGAGGTCAGCAGGCCGAAGTGGGGGATGGCGGCGTTGGCGGTAAACTCATAGGTATAGTAGCTCTTCGCCGGGCCCAGGGTGGACAGCAGGTAGGCGGTGAGCTGGCAGGCCACCAGCACGGCGGCCAGGATAATCCGCACGGGCATTTCGCCGCCCTCGTCGGGGACCACCCCTTTGCGCAGAAAGATAAACGCCGCCAGGGGCACGAAGGACAGCAGGATAAACGGGATCATGCTCAGCACCACCGACGCCACCGTGGAGCCGAACCCCCCGGCCACATCGCCCGCCATGTCCCCCATGAAGGTGACGCCGTAGTAGAGGTTAAAGGTGGCCCGGCACCCCCGCTCCACGCAGAACAGCACCGTGCCCAGCCCCAGCAGAACCCCGCCGGCCACGCGGGCCGGGGTCTTCCAGGGCAGCAGATCCAGGATCAGGCCGATAAACAGCCCGGCGGCGATGGAAAACAGCGCCACGCGCAGCAGGGCCAGGTCAAAGAAAGGAGTGCTCCGGTCAAAGGCCCGGAGGAGCAGCTCGTGGTAGAGGACGGCGGCGGGGAAAAACAGGAGGGACAGGGCCGGTCCCCCCAGGCTTTTCCGCCCGGTGTAGCCGGTGTAAGGTCGATTCATCATGGGTCACTTCCTATGGCATGTAAGGGCGGAGCGGGGGCCGTTCCGCCCCCTTTGGCCCCTTTTCAGATGTGACCCATCATACCATAGGAAGGGAAAAAATGCAATGTCTGCGTCAAAATTTAAAGAATTCGCAAGAGATGGCGCAAAATGTCAAAGCCCGCCCCGCCGGGATGATCCCCGGCGGGACGGGCCTGTTTCACTTCAGCAGCCCCTGGATCAGGATCACCAGGATGAGCACTGGAAGCACAAACTGGAAGTAGGGCTTCAGCGCCCGGGGCACTTTGATCCCCTTTCCGGCGTTGGCCTCCTCCAGATACTTGTCAAAGCCCCAGCCCCACTTGGTGACGCAGAACAGCAGGTACATCAGGGAGCCCAGGGGCAGGAGCAGGTTGGACACCAAAAAGTCCTCGATATCCAGCACCTGGCCCACCGCGCCGTTGGGCAGGGTGGCTTCAAAGTACCACAGGTTGTAGCCCAGCACGCAGGGCATGGAGGCCAGCAGCACAAACACGCCGTTGACCAGCGCCGCCTTTTTCCGGCTCCAGCCGAAGTTGTCGATGCAGCCGGCCAGCAGGTTTTCAAACACGGCGATGACGGTGGAGAAGCTGGCGAAGGACATGAACAGGAAGAACAGGGAGCCCCACAGCCGTCCCCCGGCCATGTTGGTGAACACCTTGGGCAGGGTGACGAAGATGAGGGCAGGGCCTGCGTTGGGCTCCACCCCGAAGGAGAAACAGGCGGGGAAGATGATGAGGCCGCTCATGACGGCCACGAAGGTGTCCAGCCCGCAGATCCGGGCGGCCTCCCCGGCCAGGGTGTTGTCCCGGCTCATGTAGCTGCCGAAGATCTCCATGGCGGCAATGCCCAGGCTCAGGGTGAAGAACGCCTGGTTCATGGCGGCGGTGACCACCTTGCCCAGGCCCTGCTCCACCGCCCGGCCGAAGTCGGGCAGGAGGTAGAACTTGACCCCCTCCCCCGCCCCGGGCAGGGTGAGGCTGTGGACGGCCAGCACCACGATCAGGCCCAGCAGGCCCAGCATCATCCACTTGGTCACCCGCTCCAGGCCGCCCTGGAGGCCCAGGGAGCACACCAGGAAGCCCGCCAGCACCGTCACCGCCATCCAAACGGTCATCTCAATGGGGTCGCCCTGCATGGCGGGGAATACCCCGTCCACCGCCTCCAGGGTCAGGCCCTCGAAGGCGCCCCCGGCGAACTTGAAGAAGTAGCCCAGCATCCAGCCGGACACGGTGGTGTAATACATCATCAGCAGGTAGCAGCCGATCAGGCAGAACCAGCCGTGGATGTGCCACTTGGACCCGGCGGGCTCCAGGGCCCGGTAGCCCAGCACGGCGCTCTTCCGGCTGGCCCGGCCCACCGCCAGCTCCATGGTGAGCACGGGTATGCCCATAATCACCAGAAACAGCAGGTAAAACAGCACGAACACGCCGCCGCCGTTCTCCCCGGTGACATAGGGGA
>ERZ779626.385-NODE-385-length-26605-cov-15.248023_pt1 | contig 26605 bp, 18 predicted proteins | sample MGYA00514209_ERZ779626 | MGnify/ENA primary metagenome ERZ779626 (study PRJEB29562, sample SAMEA4376713) | mouse gut metagenome | isolation source: Cecum | study: EMG produced TPA metagenomics assembly of the A DSS colitis mouse model was used to assess the...
TCAGCAGAAATTTCTGGCGCAAATCTGCACACGTTGATTTATTCAGTGCTTCCTTGACTTTTTTCCTTCCCGGGCGAATACTTGCAACGAGCCTAATGCGAACAAATATTTCATGGATATACACTTCCTCCCACTGTGGAGGTCCGGCAGCAGGACCATTATATCACATGCTTTTCCAAAAAGCGGCGGCCTGCCAAAAAATCCCCGGAGTGTGATACTCCGGGGATTTTTGATGCTAAATATTACTGGTTGTTTACTTCCTGCTCTCGGAAACAGCAACCGCCACAGCAACGGTCGCGCCGACCATGGGGTTGTTGCCCATGCCCAGGAAGCCCATCATCTCCACGTGGGCGGGGACGGAGGAGCTGCCGGCGAACTGGGCGTCGGAGTGCATCCGGCCCATGGTGTCGGTCATGCCGTAGGAGGCGGGGCCGGCGGCCATGTTGTCCGGGTGCAGGGTCCGGCCGGTGCCGCCGCCGGAGGCCACGGAGAAGTACTTCTTCCCCAGCTCCACGCACTCCTTCTTATAGGTGCCCGCCACGGGGTGCTGGAACCGGGTGGGGTTGGTGGAGTTGCCGGTGATGGACACGTCCACGCCCTCCAGGTGCATGATGGCCACGCCCTCGCGGACGTCGTCCGCGCCGTAGCAGCGGACATTGGCCCGCTCGCCCTCGCTGTAGCGGGTCTCCTTGACCACGTTCACCTTGCCGGCGGCGTAGTCAAACTGGGTCTGGACATAGGTGAAGCCGTTGATGCGGCTGATGATCTGGGCGGCGTCCTTGCCCAGGCCGTTGAGGATGACCCGCAGGGGCTCCTTGCGGGCCTTGTTGGCGTTCTTGACGATGCCGATGGCGCCCTCGGCGGCGGCGAAGGACTCGTGGCCCGCCAGGAAGGCGAAGCACTTGCTCTCGTCGCTCAGGAGCATGGCGCCCAGGTTGCCGTGGCCCAGGCCCACCTTGCGGTCGTCGGCCACGGAGCCGGGGATGCAGAAGGCCTGGAGGCCCTCGCCGATGGCCTCGGCCGCCTCGGCGGCGGTGGCCACGTTCTTCTTCAGCGCGATGGCCGCGCCCACGCAGTAGGCCCAGCAGGCGTTTTCAAAGCAGATGGGCTGGATGCCCTTGACAATCTCATAGGGGTCGAAGCCGGCGGCCTTGCAGATCTCCCGGCTCTCCTCCACAGACTGGATTCCGTACTGAGACAGGACGGAATTGATCTTGTCGATTCTTCTCTCGTAGCTTTCAAACAGAGCCATTTCTCAATTCCTCCTTTTCTTACTCGTGACGGGGGTCGATATACTTGGCGGCCCCGTCGAACTGGCCGTAGTGGCCCTTGGCGCCTTCCAGAGCCTGGTTGGCGTCGGTTCCCTTTTTGATGGCGTCCATCATTTTGCCCAGGTTCACGAATTCATAGCCGATGATCTCATCGTCCTTGTTCAGGGCGATGCGGGTGACGTAGCCCTCGGCCATTTCCAGATACCGGGGACCCTTGGCCTTGGTGCCGAACATGGTGCCCACCTGGGAGCGCAGGCCCTTGCCCAGGTCCTCCAGGGACGCGCCGACGGGGAGACCGCCCTCGGAGAACGCGGTCTGGGTGCGGCCGTAGACAATCTGGAGGAACAGCTCCCGCATGGCGGTGTTGATGGCGTCGCACACCAGGTCGGTGTTCAGAGCCTCCAGCAGGGTCTTGCCGATGAGGATCTCAGAGGCCATGGCGGCGGAGTGGGTCATGCCGGAGCAGCCCAGGGTCTCCACCAGGGCTTCCTCAATGATGCCGTCCTTGACATTGAGGGTCAGCTTGCACGCGCCCTGCTGGGGAGCGCACCAGCCCACGCCGTGGGTGAGGCCGGAAATGTCCTTGATCTCCTTGGCCTGGACCCACTTGCCCTCCTCGGGGATGGGGGCGGGACCGTGGTACGCGCCCTTGGCGACGGGGCACATGTTCTGCACTTCGGTGGAATAGATCATAGTCGTCCAATCCTTTCCTTTTTGTATTGTTTCGGGGACCCGCCGGAGGGCGGGCCTCCCGGAGCTTCGCGCGGTTCATATTATATCGGTAAACGATTACCTTGTCAAGGTGGGAGATGGGCTCTTTCGCTCCAGGCAGCCATTATTATTAGGTTACGCAAGGCCGCACGGCCATGTGTGGCCTGATTTTTTATCGTTTGGGGGTGAGGACGTGGCCGATTATGCTTTCAGGACCCTGGAGGACCGCCGGAAAATCGAAAAACTGTGGGAGGACGGGCGGACGCCGAAAGAAATTTCCGAAACCGCGGGCGTGTCCGTTCATGTGGTCTACAAGGAACTGACCAGGGGCCAGGACGGGGCCCGCCTGCCGGATCGGCGTCTGCGGTACAGCGCGGATGTGGCCCAGCGCCGGGTGCAGGCGCCGCTGGAGCGGCGGGGCAAGCGGGCCGGACAGCCCGCCGGCAGCAGCCAGACGGCGGAGGCCGCCGGCAGCGGAACAACTCCGCTGCCGGCGCTCTTTTTCCTGTCATCTGCACGTAAAGGCGTACCAGCCGCCGTCCTCCCGCCGTTCCAGGACCTCCAGCCCGCTGGCGGCCAGTGCGGCCTCCACCTCCGCCGTCCGGCCCTCGATGACGCCGGAGCAGAGGAAGGTCCCCCCGGGGTTCAGCAGGCCCCGGACCCGGGGAGCCAGGGCGATGATGACGTCCGCCACAATGTTGGCCAGGACGACGTCGTATCCCCCGCCGATTTTTGCCGCCACGGCCTCGTCCGTCAGCAGGTTTCCCACCAGAATGTCCAGCCGCTCCGGGCCGATGCCGTTCAGCCCGGCGTTCTCCCGGGCGGCGTCCCGGCACTTGTCGTCGATATCCACCGCCAGGGCGGACCCGGCCCCCAGCCGCAGGGCGGCCACGGACAAAATACCGCTGCCGCAGCCCAGGTCCAGCACCCGCTCCCCGCCCCGGACCAGGCCCTCCAGGGCCGTCAGGCACAGGCGGGTGGTGGCGTGGGCCCCGGTGCCGAAGGTGAGCCCCGGGTCCAGGTAGAGGGGCGTCCGGTCTCCCGGGTCCGCCTCCTCCCACTGGGGGATCACCAGCAGACGCTCCCCGATCTCCATGGGCTTGTAGTACTGCTTCCAGTTGTTCTCCCAGTCAGCGTCCTCCACGTTCTCCAGGGTCATCAGCAGAGTCCCCAGGTCTTTTCGCTCCTTCTTCAGGCCCTCCAGGGCGATGCGGACCTCTCCCAGCTTGGAAAAGCCCGCCTCCTTGGCCTCCAGGTAGAAGGTAATCCGGGACCGGCCCGCCATATGGCGCTCCAGGTCCTCGTCCACGTAGTCCCAGTACGCGTGGTTGTTCTCCAGGAAGTCCTGGAACTCCTCCTCGTCCTCAATCATCACGCCGTCCACGTCCAGCCCGGACAGCAGGGCCTGGACCGTATCCAGCCCGGCGTGGTTTGTGTCGATGTGTACTTCCAGCCAGCGCATTTCAAAACCGCCTTTCCATCCGCCTCACCGGCTCCGGCCGACGAAAAACAGCGTCATGACCCCCGCCCCGGTATGGCTGCCGATGACGGGACCCACATAGTTGATATAGACCTCCTTCACGCCCAGGCGGCGGCGGACCTCCTTCGCCACGAATTCCGCCTCCTCCAGGCAGTCCCCGTGGCTGATGAACACCGGATAGTTCTCCGGGTCCACGGCGGTCTTCTCCATATGGTCCACCAGGGCCAGCAGGGAGGCCTTCCGCCCCCGGCACTTCTCCATGGGGATCAGCCGCCCCTGGCCGTCCACGTGGAGGACAGGCTTGACGGACAGCATGGTCCCGAACAGGGCCGCCGCCGCGCTGACCCGTCCGCCCCGCTTCAGGTGGTTCAGATCGTCCACGGTGAACCAGTGGCAGATGTTCGCCTTGGCCCCCTCGGCGTAGTCCCAGACCTCCTCCAGGGTCTTCCCCTTTTTCTTCTCCTGGGCGCAGAGCCAGACAAAGAGGCCCTGGCCCATGGAGGCGCAGAGGCTGTCCACCACCCGGACCGTCCGCTCCGGAAACGCCTCCTCCAGCTCCCTGGCGGCGATGACGGCGGACTGGTACGTGGTGGAGAGGGCGGAGGAGAAGCACAGGCACAAAATGTCCTTCCCTGCCTCCAGAATGGGCCGCATGGCGGCCTCGAATTCCCCCACGTTAACGGCGGAGGTGACGGGCATGGCCCCGCCCCGGACCCGGTCATAAAATTCCCGGAAGCCGATCTCGCTGCCGTCCAGCAGGTTTCGGTAGCTCGCTCCCTCCAGCTCCAGCCGCAGGGGCAGCACCTCCAGCTCCAGCTCCGCCGCCGTCTCTGCGGAGAGGTCGCAGCAGCTGTCGGTCATCAAGACGTATTCAGACACGTTCAGTCACGCTCCTTTTCTTTTTTACCCTTGGGCTCCGGCCCCTTCCGCTCCCGGAGGAGGGCCACGCAGCGGCTCCCCGCCACGCCGGCGGCGTAGCTCAGGAGGGCGAAGTGAATGGCGGCGTCCGCCAGGGCGGGGTCGTCCGGGTCCCCGTCCCCCGTCCGGGCGGCCAGCTCGTCGGCGGTGATGTTCAGGGCCTTGTCCAGGCTCTGGCGGAAGGCGGCGTAACCGTCCCGCACCGGGCGGTCCTGGAGCTCCTCCCGGATCAGCAGGTCCATATCCCGGGTGGACATGACCCGCTTCAGCACGCAGATGGCGGTGAAATAGGCCAGGTGCTCCCGGCCGTACTTCTTCCCCTCGGCCCGGGGGGCCAGTCCGCTTTTCGTGTAGTTGTTCACCATGGCGGCGGTGAGGCCGTCGTCCCCGTCAAAGTGGATGATCTGCCGGTCCATGTAGGAGAGGACCTGGTCCATGTACAGGGAGAAGTCCGGCAGTTGGTCCCAGTCCACGGGGCGGTGCTCCCGCAGGCGGGTTTGAAGGTCGGTCAGATCGTTCATGAGGCGTCCTTTCTTTCCTGTTTGCAGCGATTGCAAAATGGCCGCCCGGCGGGCCGGGCGGCTCGGCAATGGTTATTGTAACACCACGACGCGGTTTTGTAAACCATATTTTGGAGGACTGAAAAACATATTTTTCATTTTCCCCGGTTTCTGCGGTTCCTGCCGAATTTTGGTATAATTTCCACGCTGCCCTCCTAGGCCTTGTTTGAAAATTGGCGGAATGCCCAACGGTGAGAGATTTTTTCGCCAATCAAGGCAAATTTTCGCGGGCGGGCTGACGCCCGGCAAGAAAATTTAAGGAAGCACTGATTTAATCAACGCGTGCAGATTTGCGCCAGAAATTTTTGCTGGCAAGGAAGAAAATTGCAGGAATCCTGGCGGATTTCAAGATTTTCTGACGCAGATCAGCGGAAATTTATGGCGTAAAGATGTGCGCGGGGATTAAATCAGTGCTTCCTTAACGCAGAGTGGCGAAAAAAGATCCGCCGTTTTGGGCGTTTTGCCATTTTTCAAACAAGGCCTATACTGGCAGCAGAGAGGACGTGGATGGATTGGATATCCTCACCAGCTTTTTTGTGCCGGTCGCGGCAGGCATCCTCTTAGCGGATTGTAATACAAGCCCGCTCCTACTTCCCCACGCAGAACCGGGAGAATATGCGCTCCACGATCTCCTCCTTGGCCGTCCGGCCCGTCAGCTCGCCCAGGGCGTCCAGGGCCTCCTCCGCGTCGGTGAGCACCGCGTCGGGGGTCAGTCCGCCCTCCAGGGCCGCCCGGCCCCGGCGAACGGCGTCCAGGGCCCGCCGGGCGGCGTCCTCCTGCCGCTGGTCCGTCAGGAGGCTTCCCGCCTCCCCGGGGTCCCCGGCGGGGAAAAGGGCCGCTACGGCCTTTTCCAGGTCCTTCATGCCCTCGCCGGTGACGGAAGAGAGGGACACGTAGGCGGCGGGGCCGTTCCAGGGCCTCTCGCCGCCCCAGGCGCCAATGGAGCCAGCCGTTTTTCCGGACAGATCCCGCTTAGAGGCAATGAAGATCCAGGGCGTCTCCTGTCCGCCCACCGCGGCCAACAGCTGGCGAAAGTCTTCCCAGTAAGCCAGGGGCCGGTTCTCCATGTCCACCTGGTCGTCAGACACCAGCAAAATCAGCTCCGCCTCCTCCATAGCCCTCCGGGACCGCTCCACGCCCAGGCGCTCCACTTCGTCTTCCGTCTCCCGGAGGCCCGCTGTGTCAATCAGCCGCAGCAGCACCCCGCCGCAGAGGACGGATTCCTCCACCGTGTCCCGGGTGGTCCCCGGCACGCCGGTGACAATCGCCCGGTCGTAGCCCGCCAAAGCGTTCAGCAGGGACGACTTCCCGGCGTTGGGCAGTCCCACGATGGCCGTCCGCACGCCCCGCTTGAGGACCTTCCCCCGCCGGCAGGCGCCAAGCAAAGCCGTCAGGGCCTCCTCCGCGCCCCGGAGGGCGGCGGCGATCTCCTCCGGCCCCGCGTCCTCGATGTCCTCGTCCGGGTAGTCCACCACGGCGTAAAACCGGCTGGCCACGTCCAGCAGGGCCTCCTGGATGGGCTCCAGGCGGCGGCGGAGGCCCCCGTCCAGCTGGGCGGCGGCGTTTCGGGCGGCGGCGGCGGTCTCCGCGTCAATGAGGTCGATGACGGCCTCCGCCTGGGTCAGGTCCAGCCGCCCGTTTAAAAAGGCCCGCTTCGTAAACTCCCCCGGCCCCGCCTGCCGCACGGGAATCCCGCCGGCAGCCCCGGCGGCGAAGAGGGCCGCCAGCACCTCCCGGAGGACCACCGGGGACCCGTGGCAGTGGAATTCCGCCGAGTCCTCCCCGGTGTAGCTGCGGGGCCCGGGAAAGCGGACCGCCAGCCCCCGGTCCAGGACCCGGCCCTCCCGGTCCAGGATTTCTCCCAGGACCATCCTCCGGGCCTCCAGCTCCCCGAAGGGCCGGGAGGCCCGGAAAATCTGTCCGCACACCCGGAAGCAGTCCGGCCCGGAGACCCGGACCACGCCGATGGCGGAGGGGGCGTTTCCCCCGGCGGCGATGGCGGCAATGGTATCCATAGGCGCTCCTTTCAAAAAGCGGGGGCGGGCTGAGCGCCCGCCCCTGTCCGTTTAGATTCGCTGGCTGTAGCGGTAGAGGATCACCGCGAACTGGGCCCGGGTCAAGGTCCCGTTGGGATCCAGGCGGCTGTTGGCCGTGCCGCTCACGATGCCGTTGGCCACGGCCCAGGAGAATGCGTCCCGGGCCACGGCGGGCACGGTGCTGCTGTCCGTGTAGCCCGCCAGGCTGGTGCTGTTCCGGTTGGTGCTGCCCATCAGGTGGGCGCAGCGGTACAGGGCCGTTACCAGCTGGTGGCGGCTCACTGCGGCGGTGGGAGAGGACCCGTCAGCGAAGCTGTGCTCCACCGCCCAGCGCCGGGCCTCCGTCATGTTGGCGGGGTGGCTGCCGGTGAGCCGGGCCAGAACCATCCACATCTGCTGGTGGGTGATGTTCCCGTCGGGGTTGAAGCGCCCCGCCGTGCCGTTCATATAGCCCATCTGATTGGCCCAGTTGATCTCCCCCGCCGCCCAGTGGCCGATGGGGATATCCCGGAAGACCTGCTCCGACGCGCCGGCCTTTGGCACGCTCTGGGAGGGGTTCTGGGTGGGCATCACGTCCGTGGTCCGCCGGGGGTCGGTGCTGGAGCCCTCTCCGGGGGCGCTGGCCCAGTTGGAGCCGGACCAGGAGCTGCTGCTCTTCCGGGAGAAGGTCGCCCGGACCTCCACGTTGGCCGCGGGCATGGTGAAGCGGTACTGGCCGCTGCCCAGGGAGTCCGGATTCAAAACCTTGCCGTCGGCGCTGATGACCCGGAGCATATCCAGCTCATAGCCGGAGGCGGGCGAGATGGTGATGGTAACCCGGTCCCCGGACTGGGCGGTGGTCCGGTTTACGGAGGTGGTGCCGTTGCTGGCTTGAACGACGTCGACACGGTAGGCCGCGGGCTTCTCCGGCTCCGTGGGGGTATCGGGATCGTCAGGCTCGCCGGGGTCCTCGGGCTCGCCGGGGGTCCCCGTAGCGGGGATGACCTCCTCGTCCATGTGCGTGCAGCCCTCATTCATGCAAGGCCGCTGTTTCAGGCCGTCTTCCGTGGCGGTGGCCTCCTTGACGGTCACCCACTCGCTGCCCTTATAGTTATGAGCTCCCAAGCCCTCGATGGTAAGGGTCCGTCGTTCCGGCTCCACTCCGCAGTTCCGTGAGCAGGAGACCGTGCCGGTGACCTGCTTTTCCACGCAGGTCTCGTTGGGCGTCATATCCTGGCCCTCGTCCAGGACAAAACTGCCCCAGTCGTGGCCCAGGGGATTGGGCTCAACAGGCACGTTTGACTCTTTTAATTGGGGTGCGCCCTTCAGGGGGCAGTTCTCGTTCTCACAGACCCGGTAGGTGTTCTTCAAGCCTCCGTCCACACAGCTGGGCTGCCTGATGATCTCGTCCAGTTCAGGCTTGTCGGCCCACTTGTGCCCTGACGCAGGGGTGACTCGTTCTTCCCCCGTAACAAGCGTGTTGCAGGTCTCACACGTATAGTCTTTATAAACGGTTTTCCCATCCTCCGTGCAGGTGGCAGGCTTGGAGAAAGCAATCTCCGGTTTGGCCGGGAGCTTATGCTCGGAAGCGGCGTCAAGGATCTCCGCCTTGCCATTCTTTGTTTCCCCACAGACTTTGCACGTGTAGGTTGGCACGACCTTGATGGAGACGCCCGACCCGCACACTGGGCGCTGAATGTCCTCCGGCACCTCCGGCTCTCCCCAATCGTGCTCCGGGGCCTCGTCGGACTCCTTTCCGCTGATGCCTCCCTCGGGAATGGGCTCCGGCTTATGCGTGACGTCGGCTTGGTGCTCCGCGTACGCCTCTTCAGCCTTTCGTTTCGCGGATTCGCTCTTCGCCGCGCGGATGTCCTCCAGTAGTTTCAGGCACTCGGCGCATTCCTCATGCCCTGCTTTATTCGCGTCCGCAAGATGCGTCCGCAGATTTTCCCGCGCGGTCGAGACATTCGTGTTATTATTAACCGCGTTCTCCGCATCCGTCTTTTCCGTCTCCGCCGCGGTGCAAGCCGCCTCGGCTTCCGTCAGCGCCGCCTGGGCCTCCTCCTGCGCAATCTCGCTTTCGAGCACGGCCCGGTCAGCCGCTTGAGAGGCCCGCTTAGCTTCCTCCTCCTTGGCCTTGGCCGCGTCGAGGGCTTTCTGGGCCGCCTCTTTTTCCGCGTCTGTTACGGCGGCGTCCAGCGCCGCCTGAGCCTCCGCTGTCTTGCCCTGCGCCGCCGCATAGGCCTCTGCGGCCTCTGTCTTCGCCTTTTGAGCCGCGGTCAGGGCTTCGCCGGCGGCCGTCTTGGCGGCCTCCGCCCGCTCCTTGGCAGCTGCGGCGGCCTCCAGTTTGGCGGCCGCTTCCGCCAGCGCCTCCTGGGCTTCCTCCAATTCGGCGCCGGCCTCCTCCAGCTTCCAAATCAGCTCCTGACACTCCCGGCACACAGGGGTATAGCCGCAGACGGAGCATTTTTTCGTAACCATGCTCAGACCCTTTGTGCCGTCACAGCGTCCCGGGAAGAGGGATTCTTCTTCAACGCCGGCGTCCTCGTCATAATTATGGGCGATCAGCGGCAGCTCCGTCGAGGAGAGCTCCGTCCCGCACACCGTGCAGTCAATCTTGTCCACATAGCCGTGTTCCACGCAGGTGGATTCCTTGCTGGACGGCATGCCCTCCGTATGGGGCAGGATGGAGGTCGTGCGGCTTTCCTCGTATTTGCCATTTGGGTAGGTATCACAGGGCGTGGTCACCGTGGTGGTGGTCGGGTTTCCATCCGCGTCGGTGCCGGGAACCTCCTTTACCACAGGCGGGCAGGCAAAGGAAACCTGGACTATGCCGGCACTGGTGCAGGAGGCCCTGGTGGCCGCCTCTGTTTTAACGTCGGAGATCGTGTGGACAATTCGTTCGGTCTTCGTCTTTCCCAGCTCCGCTCTGATCGTGTTATACACTGTAGAATTTCCGGGGCAGTGGATCCTTCTCATGCCCGTGAGCGAATCGAACGCGCCGGTAAATCTTGTGGCCACATCAAGGAACGTGATTTCCTTTAAGTTGCTGCAGTCCTTAAAAGCGCCTGTGGAGATCTCATCCACAAATTTGGGAATCACGACGCTGGGCAGGCGGGAGCAGCCCGTGAAAGCGTTTGCCCCAATACGCAAAGTATTGCTGGAAAGGGTCAGGTTTTCAAGCGCGGTACAGTTCTTAAAAGCACTCTCTCCGATCGTCGCGTTTCTCTCAACGTCGCCTTTCGCGTTGATGTAATCCTGGAACGTAACGGTGTTCAGGCTGTCACAGCCCATAAAAGCCTCTTCCCCAACGGTCTTTACCGTTCCGGGGATCGTTATTTTTGTCAGCTGCTTTTCCGGAGGAGGATCCGCAGGATCGACAACAAACGCCGAGTCCGCAATGGCCGTAACAGGTTTGTTCTTATAAAGGGATGGGATGACCACCTCTTCCTCTTTCCCGTCAAATCCTGTCACTGTCCACCCGGTTTTAGATGCGTTCAGCGTAAGTTCAAACCCATCTACCACAACGGGGGACGTCAAGTCCGCCGCCAGGGCGGTCCCGGTCAAAGCCAGCACCGCCATCGCCGCCAGAAGCATTCTCCAAACCCAAAGTCTCATGTTCCGCTCCTCCCATCGCACTGCGCGCCCCGCGCACGAATCTCACGCACTTAGCATAGCACAAAATCTCCGCTCTTTCAATGGGTCCCCCAAAAAATTCCCTGGAAAAAACAGGACGGGCCTCCCGGTCCGTCCTGTCGGCATTCGCCTTTATTTGACCCGCTCGCCGGCGGCCTCCTTGGCCTTAATCTCCCGGACGGCGTCCTTGTGGCTCAGGTTCACCCGGCCCTTCTCATCGATGTCGGTCACCTTCACCCACATCATATCCCCAATCTTGCAGGCGTCCTCCACCTTCTCAATCCGGTGCTCCGCCAGCTTGGAGATGTGGACCAGCCCGTCCTTGCCGGGAGCCAGCTCCACAAACGCGCCGAAGGTCATGAGGCGCACCACCCGGCCGTAGTACAGCGCGCCGATCTCGGGCACAAACACGATGTCGTCGATGCACTTTTTCGCCGCGTCGCAGGAGGCCGCGTCCACGCCCGCAATGAAGATGGACCCGTCGTCGTTAATATCGATTTTCGCCCCGGTGTCCGCCACGATTTTCTGAATCACCTTGCCGCCGGAACCAATCACTTCCCGAATCCGGGAGGGGTCGATGTGCATGGTCAGCATCTTGGGGGCGTAACGGCTCACGTCCTTGCGGGGCTCGGAAATGGCGGGGAGCATGATCTGGTCCAGAATCTGGCAGCGCCCGTCGTAAGTGATCTCCAGGGCGTTTTGGATGATCTCCATGGTCAATCCGTCGTTTTTCAGGTCCATCTGAATGGCGGTGATGCCCTTTTTGGTGCCCGCCACCTTGAAGTCCATCTCGCCGTGGAAGTCCTCCACGCCCTGGATGTCGATGAAGGTGGTGAAGGAGCCGTCGTCGTCCTGGATGAGGCCGCAGGAGATGCCGGCCACGGGGGCCTTGATGGGCACGCCGGCGTCCATGAGGGCCAGGGTGGAGCCGCAGATGGAGCCCTGGGAGGTGGAGCCGTTGGAGCTGACCACCTCGCTCACCACACGGATGGCGTAGGGGAACTCCTCCTCAGAGGGGAGCACGGGCAACAGGGCCCGCTCGGCCAGAGCGCCGTGGCCGATCTCCCGGCGGCCGGGGGAGCGGGAGGGCTTGGCCTCGCCCACGGAGTAGCCGGGGAAGTTGTAGTGGTGCATATACCGCTTCTCCGTCTCCTCCCAGATGGTGTCCAGCTTCTGGTTGGCGGAGAGGGTGTCCAGGGTGACCACGGACAGCACCTGGGTCTGTCCCCGGGTGAAGAGGCCGGAGCCGTGGGCCCGGGGCAGGACGCCCACCTCGGAGCCAAGGGGCCGGATTTCGTTCTTCTGCCGTCCGTCCACCCGGTGGCCCTCCAGCAGCCAGGCCTTGACAATCTTCTTCTGGAACTTGTAGGTGATCTCGTCCAGGTATTTGTCCATCTCGGGGTATTCGTCCAGGAACAGCTCGTGCCACTTCTCAATAAGGGCGTTCCAGCGGGTCTCCCGGACGTTCTTGTCGTCGGTGTCCATGGCGGCTTTCGCGTCCTCCATGGTGGCGGAGACGATTTTTTCAAACAGCTCCTCGTCAAAATCGGCGTGGGGATAGTCGAACTTCTCCTTGCCGATTTCGGAGACCATCCGGTTGATCAGGTCCACCTGCTTCTGGTTTTCCTCGTGGGCCATCTGGATGGCCTTAAACATGGTGCCGTTGTCCACCTCGTTGGCTCCGGCCTCGATCATGACCACCTTGCTTCCGGTGGAGACCACGGTGACATCCAGGTCGGAGACCTTCCGCTCCTCGCTGGTGGGGTTGAAGATCAGCTTGCCGTCCACCAGGCCCACCTTCACCGCGCCCACGGGGCCGTGCCAGGGGATGTCGGAGATGGCCAGGGCGGCGGAGGCGCCGATGAGGCCGCAGATTTCGGGGGAGCAGTCGTGGTCCACGCTCATGACCGTGGCCATGATGGAGACGTCGTTGCGGAAGTCGTGGGGGAACAGGGGGCGGATGGGCCGGTCGATGACCCGGCTGGTGAGGACGCCCTTCTCGCCGGGGCGGCCCTCCCGGCGGTTAAAGCTGCCGGGGATGCGGCCCACGGAGTACAGCTTCTCCTCAAAGTCCACGGACAGGGGGAAGAAGTCGATGCCGTCCCGGGGCCGGGCGGAGGCCGTGGCGCAGACCAGGACCCGGGTGTCGCCGTAGCCCACCATGACGGCGGCGTTGGCCAGCTCCGCCAGCTTCCCGACCTCCAGGGTCAGGGGGCGGCCCGCCAGCTCCATTTCGTACTTGCGGTAGTGGGGGAATTGCCTCTGGGTGATGATGGTAGACATAGATACGCTCCTTTTCTTTTGTTTTTTGGGAGCGGTCCTTTTCGTATTTGAAAGGCCGTCCGGCCCAGGCGGGCGGTCTTTCAAACACAAAAAGCGGCGGCTCCCGTTTAATGCTGCATAAGGACAGAGGGATTCAACGGGAAGGAAGCTAGTTGGAAAGAAACCCAGGAGGGGTGTCTTTCCTTTTAGGCCTTGTTTGGAAATTGGCGGAATGCCCAGCGGTGAGAGATTTTTTCGCCAATCAGGGCAAATTTTCGCGGGCGGGCTGACGCCCGGCAAGAAAATTTAAGGCGTAAAGATGTGTGCGGGGATTAAATCGGTGGTTCCTTAACGCAGAGCGGCGGAAAAAAATCCGCCGTTTTGGGCGTTTTGCCATTTTTCAAACAAGGCCTGATGACAAGTTTTTCAACTTGCTGAAAAACTTGCTCCGCACGGCGAAACACGTTTCGCCGTGCGGAAACAGGGCGGCGTTGTCCCGCCGCCCTGTTCGCGTCTTACTTACGGATGCCCAGCTTGGCGATGAGGGCGCGGTAACGCTCCACGTCCTTCTTCTGGAGGTAGTCCAGGAGGCTGCGGCGCTTACCGACCATCTTCAGCAGACCCCGGTTGGAGTGCTTATCCTGGGGGTTGGCCCGCATGTGCTCGGTGAGGACGTTGATGCGCTCGGTGAGAATGGCGATCTGGACCTCGGGAGAGCCGGTGTCGGTCTCGTGGGTCCGGTTCGCGTTGATAATCGCGGTCTTTTCTTCTTTGCGAAGCATAGTGTGTTTCCACCTTTCCAAAAATTCCCCGCGGGGCTGTGCTCCGGGCCGGTGAAGCTCCTCGGGACAAAGCTCCGGGGCGCGCCCGCCGCTTGGCCGGCGGACTTTGTTACTATATCATAGGGATTTCCCATTGTAAAGGGTCAAATCATGTTTTTTCCAGCCTCCGGGCAGGAAATTTTTATTTTCCCTTGACAAACCGCCCCTACTGTGTTAATTTTCTTAATACAGTTAGTACAGTTCATCACGAAACCGCGGCGGCCACCGCCGCAGAAGGGAAGGTATGCGGTGATCAGCCTCAATTACCGGGACTCCCGCCCCATCTACGAGCAGATCAAGGACGGGCTCCGCAAGCTGATCGTCACCGGAGCCATCGGCACCGACGAGAAACTTCCGTCGGTCCGGTCCCTGGCGACGCAGCTGTCCATCAATCCCAACACCATCCAGCGGGCCTATAACGAGCTGGAGGGAGAGGGCTACATTTATTCCGTCCCCGGCAAGGGCAGCTTCGCCACCGGGGACCCGGACGCCGACGTGTCCCGCCGGGAGGAGCTCTGGGAGAAGACCCGGGAGCTTTTGGCGGAGCTGCGGTATCTCGGCGTCAGCCAGGAAGAGCTTATGGCTCTTGTTCAAGAAGAGCCGTCCGGCGGGGTCCCCGCCGGGGGGCGCAAGGAGGGAACACGATGATTCAAGTCACCGACACCGTCAAACGCTTCGGCGGCTTCGCCGCCCTGGACGGCGTGAGCCTCCGCGTTCCGGCGGGAAGCGTCTACGGCCTGGTGGGCCCCAACGGCGCGGGAAAATCCACCCTGATCCGCTGCCTGACGGGCATCTACCGCCAGGACGAGGGAGAGCTCGCCATCGACGGCCAGCCCATTTGGGAAAACGAGGCCCTGAAGGCCCGGATCGCCGCCATTGCCGATGACTGGTATTACTTCCCCCAGGCCAGCATCCGGGACATGTGCCGGTTCTACCGGGGCTTCTACCCCCATTTCTCCATGGAGCGGTACGAGAAGCTGAAAGAGGTCTTCCAGATCGACGAGAAGCGGACCCTGCGCCGCCTGAGCAAGGGCATGCAGAAGCAGGCCGCCTTCTGGCTGACCCTCAGCGCCATGCCGGACTGCCTCATCCTCGACGAGCCGGTGGACGGCCTGGACCCCGTCATGCGGCGGCAGGTCTGGTCCCTGGTCCTGGGGGACGTCAGCCAGCGGGGGACCACCGTCCTGGTCTCCTCCCACAACCTGCGGGAGCTGGAGGACGTGTGCGACCACGTGGGCATCCTGGACCACGGGAAGGTCCTGCTGGAGCGGTCCCTGGCCCAATTGCAGGACAACATGGTGAAGCTCCAGGTCGTCTTCAAGGACGGCGGCGGAGTTCCCGGGGACCTGGAGGTCCTTCACGCCTCCGCCGTGGGGCGCATTCACACCCTCATCATGCGCATGAGCGCGGAGGAGGCCACGCACCGCCTGGCAGTCTACGAGCCCATGCTGGTGGACGCCGTGCCGCTGACGCTGGAGGAAATTTTCATCTACGAGTTAGGAGGCGCCGACTATGCCGTCAAAGACATCGTACTTTAATCCCGCGCTGTTCCGGAAGAACCTCGCCCGGTTCTGGCCCCTGTGGGGCGGCGCGTCGGCCCTGGGGGCCCTGGCGCCGCTGTATCTCCTGGCGGCCCTGATTGAAGAGGGCTTCTTCTACACCGCCAGCCAGCCGCTGGAGGCCACCATCGGCTATTACTCCATCCTCGCTTATATTGTGCCCATTGTCTCGCTGTTCTACGCGGCCCTCTGCGCCCTGGCGGTGTGGAGCTACCTCTACAACGCCCGGAGCGTGGGCATGCTCCACTCCCTGCCCATCACCCGGAAGGGCCTCTTCGTCACCAGCCTCCTCTCGGGGCTGTGCATGATGCTGATTCCCTACGCCGTCACCGGAGCCCTGACGGTGCTGGTCTCCCTTCTGGCGGGCATATTTGAGCCGGCGGGCCTGCTGGTGACCATCCTGGGGGTCCTGGGCGAAAGCCTCTTTTACTTTTCCGCCGCCACCCTCATTGTCTTCATCACCGGCAATCCCTTTGCCTTCGCGGCGTTCTACTTCATTTTCCACTTCATCGCCGCCGGGATGGAGTGGCTGGTGTCCGAGCTGATGACGGAGTTCTACCTGGGCGTCAGCCAGGCCTATACCGGCGTGGCGGAGTTTTTGAGCCCCACCGTCTTCCTGCTCCGGAAGCTGGAGGTCTTCGCGGAATACCAGCAGATCACCACCCCCGGCGGCTGGATCGAAAACGGCGGCATTCAGTCCGTGACGCTGGTGAACGGCTGGCTCATCGCCGTGTACGCCCTGGTGGGCGTGGTCCTTCTGGCCGGAGCCTGGGCGCTGTACCGGCGCCGCCGCAGCGAGAGCGCCGGGGACGTGGTGGCCGTGGGCTGGATGAAGCCCGTGTTCCGCTACGGCGTGGCCCTCTGCGCCGCCCTGACCGGGGGCACGCTGCTGTACGCCCTGTTCGCCCAGGCCTCCTACCACGTCACCGCCCGGCCCGTCCCCTTCGCCGTCTGCATGGCCATCGCCGGGATTGTGGGCTATTACATCGCCTCCATGCTGCTGGCCAAGTCCCTCAAGGTCTTCCGGGGCAGCGGCAAGGGCGCGCTGGCGACGCTCCTGGCCTCCGCGGCCCTCTGCTTTGTCATCGCGGCGGACCCCTTCGGCGTGGAGGACTACGTTCCCGGCGCCGGGGAGCTGACGGACGCCGCCGTCCGCATCGGCACGGTCTATGGCAGGAGCCTCTATGCCAGCACGTCTGACCCGGCCATGATCGAGAAGCTTCTGGACCTCCATCAGGCCATCGTCGCCGAGAAGGACCAGCTGAAGAGCCGGAAACAGCCTTGGGAGAACGCCTTCTACGTCGACCTGAGCTATTGGACGCCGGGGGATCACGTTGGCCGGTACTACAGCCTCCCTGTCTCCGGCGAGTCGGAGGCCGCCCGGCTGGCCATGGCCCTGGCGGCGGACCCGGATACGCAGGAGAACAACCTCTTTCGAAATGTCACTCCGTCGGATTCCAACGACATCATTGCCTCCCGCCTCACCGGCGGCACCGCCGGCGTCTATAACACGGAGACCCGCCAGCGCGAGGATATCGACCTCACGATGGAGCAGGCAAACGCCCTGGAGGCCGCCGTCCGGCGGGACATTCAGGCCGGGCGCCTCGGCCGGACCATGTTCCTGACCGACTACGAGGAATACAGCCGGAGCGTTTATGACGGCGAGCTTTACCTCCATTATAACCTGACCTACCACCGGGAGAACCCCGATGAGCGCAACAGCAGCGGAAGCACCCGGGACACCGAGAGCCGGTCCGTCTACTTCTCCATCTCCATCTACTGCACGGAGACGCTGAACGCCCTGGAGGACATGGGCGTCCTGGACAATACCCACCGTCTGCTGACCCAGGCGGAGCAGGAGGCGATGACGCAATACACGGACCTCGGCTCCTCCGGCGGGTATTACGGCGAGTACTATGGTTACGCCGACACGGCATATCCCGACCCCGGGGCGGCCTTCTGACCCGGGGCGGGGGCCGGAGCGTCCTGGAAAAATTTTTGAAAAATTTTTCAAAAAGATGAAACAAAACCGCCCCCTGAATCGTCTTATATAATAGACGAAGAGAAAGGAGCCCCCCTTATGGAGCAAACTAACACCGCCCAGAACCTGTGGCGCGTCTGGGTCGACACCCGCCGCCGCATCGTGTCCTTCCATGAGGAGGAGGACTGCAAGCTGCTGGAGTTCCGGAACCGGGACCTGTTTTTCAGCTGCATTGAGCAGTACACGGGGATGCAGTACCGTTACCAATAAGACGCGAAGCGGGGAGGCCAAGCGGCCTCCCCGTTGTTTCAGAACCTGTATTCATAACCGGGGGATGCCGGCCAGGCGGCGTTCAGCGGTGGTGAATACAGGTTCTTAAGGAAGCGCTGATTAAATCAACGCGTGCAGGTTTGCGCCAGAAATTTCTGCTGGCAAGGAAGAAAACCGCAGGAATCCTGACGGATTTCAAGATTTTCTAACGCAGTCCAGCGGGAATTTATGGCGTGAAGCTGTGTGCGGGGATTTCATCAGTGGTTCCTTAATATTCGATCTCTCCCGTATACACCAGCTTCGCGTCTCCCGTCAGGGTCACGCCCTCATCGGTGCAGCGGACGATGAGCTCTCCGCCCTTCACCCGGACGGTGACGTCCCGGTCCTTTCCGCACTTCCCGTTGGCGATGGCGGCGGCCACGGCGGCGCAAGCGCCTGTTCCACAGGCCATGGTCTCCCCGCTGCCCCGCTCCCAGACCCGCATTTTGATGGTGCTGGGATTCACCACCCGGATGAACTCCGTATTCGTCCGCTCCGGGAAATAGGGCGCGTGCTCGAACCGGGGGCCGATGAAGTCGATGTCCACCGCGTCCACCCGGTCGCAGAACACCACGCAGTGGGGATTCCCCATGTCCACGCAGGTGATGCTGTAGGGCCGCCCGGCGATGCGGACGGGGTAGTCCACCACCTGTTTCTCCGCGATGGCAAATTTCAGCGCCGAGGTATCCAGCGCCGCCCGGCCCATGTCCACGCTGGCGGAGGTGGCCTTCCCGTTGGTGGTATAGAGGGTCACGGTTTTCACGCCGCTGGCCGTCTCCACCGTCAGGGCCTCCTTGTCCACGAAGCCGTTGTCGTGGAGGTACTTGCCCACGCACCGCAGGGCGTTGCCCGCCATTTTGCCCTCGCTGCCGTCCGCGTTGAACATGCGCATTTTCGCGTCGGCGGTTTCGGAGCGCTCCATCAGAATGATGCCGTCGGCCCCCACGCCGCAGTGCCGGTGGCAGAAGGTGACGCAGAGGGACTCCGGGCAGGTGATCTGCCCGTCGAAGTTCTCCAGGAAAATGTAGTCGTTGCCGCAGGTCTGCATCTTGGTAAAGCGCAGCTTCTGGCGCTCCGCGCGGAGGTGGCAGATATCCACCAGCTCCGTGTTCCCCTGGGTATAGCGGGACTCCAGAATGTCCGCCAGGGCCCCGGCGGTGTCCAGGCTGGTCAGGCAGGGAATGCCCAGCTGGACGCAGCGGTGGTTCAGGCGGATGAAGTCCCGGATGTACTCCGGCTCCGTGGACCCGGTGAGGATTACGTAGTCGATCTTCCCGTCCTCCAGCAGCTGGAAGACCCGGTTGTCCTGGCCCAGCTTGCCCACGATCTCCACGCTGGTTCCCAGGCGTTCGATTTCGTGGGCGGTGCCGTCGGTGGCGTAGAGCCGGAAGCCCAGCTCGTCCAGCTTCCGGGCGGTGTCGAGAATCTCCGGCTGGTCCCGGCGGTTGACGGAAATCAGGACGCCCTTTTTCTCCTCGCTCTCCACCTTGTACCCGGCGGAGACCAGGCCCTTGAACAGCGCCTCCTGCATGTTCTTGCCCAGGCCCAGGACCTCGCCGGTGGACTTCATCTCGGGAGAGAGGGCGGCGTTGGCGCCGGTGATCTTCTCGAAGGAGAACACCGGGACCTTGACCGCCACATAGGGCGGCTGCTTATATAACCCGGTTCCATAGCCCAGGGATTTCAGGGGCTGGCCCGCCATGACCCGGGTGGCCAGGTCCACCATGGGCACGCCGGTGACCTTGGAGATATAGGGCACGGTCCGGCTGGCCCGGGGGTTGACCTCGATGACGTAAAGCTCGCCCTGGTAAATGAGGTATTGGATATTGATAAGGCCCCGGGTGCCCAGAGACAGCGCCAGCTTTTCGGAGCAGTCCACAATGGTTTTCAGCATCCGGTCCCCGATGGAGAAGGGCGGATAGACGGCGATGGAGTCCCCGGAGTGGACGCCGGTGCGCTCGATGTGCTGCATGACGCCGGGAATCAGCACGTCCGTGCCGTCGGAAATCACGTCCACCTCCAGCTCCTTGCCCATCAGGTACTGGTCCACCAGGACGGGGTTTTCCACCTTCCCGGAGAGGATGACGTTCATATAGGTCCGCACGTCCTCGTCGTTATGGGCAATGACCATGTTCTGCCCGCCGATGACGTAGCTGGGCCGGAGCAGGACGGGATAGCCCAGCTCGTTTGCCGCCGCCAGGGCCTCCTCCATGCCCAGGACCCCCCTTCCCTGGGGGCGCTTGATGTGGAAACGCTCCAAGAGCTCGTCGAAGCGCTCCCGGTCCTCCGCCATGTCGATGGACTCGGCGGAGGTGCCCAGGATGGGGATGCCCCTGCCGTCCAGGAACCGGGTCAGCTTGATGGCGGTCTGCCCGCCGAAGGCCACCACGACCCCCACAGGCTTTTCCACCTCAATAATGTGCATCACGTCCTCGGGGTACAGGGGCTCGAAGTAGAGGCGGTCGGCGGTGTCGTAGTCCGTGGAGACGGTCTCCGGGTTGTTGTTCACAATCACCACGTCATAGCCCAGCTCTTTCAGGGTCCAGACGCAGTGGACGGAGGAATAGTCGAACTCGATGCCCTGTCCGATGCGGATGGGGCCGGAGCCCAGGACCATGATGACCGGCCGCCCGGACCGGGGGAAGGCCCGGGACTCGCAGAAGCGGTCGAAGCTGGAATAGAAGTAGGGGGTTTCCGCGTCGAACTCCGCGCCGCAGGTGTCCACCATTTTGTACACGGCGGTCCCGGCCTCTCCCGGCAGGGACGCCGCCCCGGAGAGGCGGAGCAGGGTTTCGTCGGGGTAGCCCAGGCGTTTGCCCTCCTCATAGAGCCCGGCGGCCAGGCCCTCCTTTTCCAGGGCCGTTTCAAAGTCCGCCATGCCCCGGAGCTTCCAGAGGAACCAGCGGTCGATCTTTGTGATGGAGAAAATCTCATCCACGGAAATCCCGGCTTTCAGCGCCTCGAAGACGGTGAAGAGCCGCCGGTCGTCCACCCGCCGGAGGCGCTCCCAGATGGGGGCGGGGTCCGTGTTCTTCCGGTTCAGGCTGTCCATCCCGATCTCCGCCCCCCGGACCGCCTTCATCAGGGCCATCTCGAAGGAGGGGGCGATGGACATGACCTCCCCCGTGGCCTTCATCTGGGTGCCCAGGACCCGGGAGGCGTCGGCAAATTTGTCGAAGGGCCATTTCGGCATCTTGACCACGATATAGTCCAGCGCCGGCTCGAAGCAGGCGCAGGTCTTGCCGGTGATATCGTTCTTGATCTCGTCCAGGGTGTACCCCAGGGCGATTTTCGCCGTGATCTTGGCGATGGGGTAGCCCGTGGCCTTGGAGGCCAGGGCGGAGGAGCGGGAAACCCGGGGGTTCACCTCAATGACGGCGTACTCGAAGCTGTCCGGGTTCAGGGCCAGCTGCACATTGCACCCGCCCACGATGCCCAAATGGGTGATGATGTCCAGCGAGGCGGAGCGGAGCATCTGGAACTCCCGGTCCGCCAGGGTCTGGGTGGGGGCCACCACGATGGAGTCCCCGGTGTGGACCCCCACCGGGTCCAGGTTCTCCATGGAGCAGACGGCGATGACGTTCCCCGCGCCGTCCCGCATGGTCTCGAACTCGATTTCCTTCCAGCCGAAGATGGCCTTTTCAATCAGCGCCTGGGTGATGGGGGAGGCGTCCAGGCCCGTCTGGGCAATGACCCGGAGCTCCGCCTCGTCCTTTGCCGCGCCGCCTCCCGCGCCGCCCAGGGTAAAGGCCGGGCGGACGATGACGGGATAGCCGATTTTCCCGGCGACTTCCAGGGCCTCCTCCACGGTCTCCGCAATGCCGGAGGCAATGACGGGCTGGCCGATCTCCGCCATGGCCTCCTTGAAGAGCTCCCGGTCCTCCGCCCGGGAGATGGCGGCGGCGCCTGTGCCGAGCAGACGGACGTTCTGCTCCCGGAGAAAACCCTCCTTGTCCAGCTGCATGGCCAGGGTCAGGCCCGTCTGGCCCCCCAGACCCGCCAGGATGGAGTCGGGCTGTTCCTTGCGGATGATGCGCTTCATGGTCTCCGCGGTGAGGGGCTCTAAGTAAATCTCGTCCGCCATGGCCTGGTCCGTCATGATGGTGGCGGGGTTGGAGTTGCACAGGACCACGTTGACCCCGGCCTCCTTCAGGACCCGGCAGGCCTGGGCCCCGGCGTAGTCGAACTCGGCGGCCTGGCCGATGACAATGGGGCCGGAGCCGATGACCAGGACTTTTTTGATACGGGTATCCAGAGGCATTAGAGGTCCCCTCCCTTCATCAGCTCCACAAAGCGGTCAAACAAAAACGCGGTGTCCTGGGGGCCGCCCCGGGCCTCCGGGTGGAACTGGACGGTAAAGGCCCGGAGGCCGGGGTAGTCCAGCCCCTCGCAGGTGCCGTCGTTGGCGTTGGCGAAGGAGACCCGTCCGGCTTTCACGCTGTCCCCGTCCACGGCGTAGCCGTGGTTCTGGCTGGTGATGTAGGTCCGGACGCCGTTCAAATCCCGGACGGGCTGGTTGCCCCCCCGGTGGCCGTATTTCAGCTTATAGGTCCGTCCCCCCGCCGCCAGGGCGGCGAGCTGATGGCCCAGGCAGATGCCGAAGAGGGGGACCTTTCCCAGGAGCTTTTGAATCTGTTCAATCTGGAAGACGTTCTCCGCCGGGTCCCCGGGGCCGTTGGAGAGCATGACCCCGTCGGGCTCCATGGCCAGGATGGTCTTTGCCGGGGTGGAGGCGGGGAATATTGTCACCTCGCAGCCCCGTTTCCGGAGCTCCTGGGAGATGTTGCGCTTCGCGCCGTAGTCCAGCAGGGCCACGCGGAAGCCGGTCTCCCCCTCCGCCGGGAGGACGGCGGGCTCCCGGCGGGTGACGGCCTCCACCACGCCGGCGACGGCATAGCTCCGAAGGGGGGCCGGGTCCGCCGGCGCCTCGCCGCAGATCATGGCGTTCATCACGCCGGATTCCCGGATGATCCGGGTGAGCTGGCGGGTATCCACGCCATAGAGGCCGGGGATGTTCCGCTCTTTTAAAAAGCCGTCCAGGTCCCCGCCGCAGCGGAAGTTGGAGGGGTGTCCGCACGGCTCCCGGACCACGTAGCCCTTCACATGGCAGTCCCCCTCAAAGTCCTCCGGGATGACGCCGTAGTTGCCGATGAGGGGATAGGTCTGCATGACGATCTGTCCCGCGTAGCTGGGATCCGTCAGGGTTTCCACATAGCCGCACATGCCGGTGGTGAAGACCAGCTCTCCCACGGCCCCGGCCTCCGCGCCGAACCGGAAGCCCTGGAACGCCTGGCCGTCCGCCAGTACCAAATAGCCTTTCTTCATGAATGCCTCCCTCGGTGTTGTTGACGTGTGATTTTCTCTATTATTATGAGGGTTTTCGCCCTCAGCGTCAATGACGGATTCCATTCCGGGCGGCGAAGTTTGGCGGTGAAAGGTATTACTTTTTGTGAAAAATGTGGAGAGCCGGGGGAGGCAGACGAAAAAAACCGTCCCCCGCGCCAGGCGCGGAGGACGGTTTCAACGTCATGTGTTGTCCGGGCTGATGGGCTCCCGCACCAGCAGCCGCCAGAGGGCCTTCCCGTGGAAGGGAATGAGGGGATAGAGATAGCCCCGGCCCACCAGGGGCTTCGTGGTGGCCAGCAGGACGACGATGCCCAGGATGCCCAGGCCATAGCCCCAGACGTCGAAGGCCGCCGTCAGCAGCAGCAGGACCACCCGGAGGAGCTTGAAGGCGTAGCCCATCTCATAGCTGGGCTGGGCGAAGCTGGCCACGGACACGAAGGCCATATACACCAGCACCTCCGGCCCCAGCCACCCGGCCTGGACGGCGAAGTCGCCCAGAATCAGGGCCCCCAGCATGGAGAAGGAGTTGGACAGGGAGTCCGGCGTGTTCAGGGACGCCAGCTTCAGCACGTCCACCAGGAACTCCACCACCAGCAGCTGCCACAAAAGCCCCAGGGCCGCCGGTTCCGGAGAGGAGAGGAAGCTCAGCCACTCCGGCAGCCGCCCGTCCTCCTTCACCATCAGGTACCAGGTGGGGGTGATGAGCAGGGAGATCACAAAGACGATGATCCGCAGCAGCCGCAGGTAGGACCCCACCAGAGGCGGGAAGTAGAACTCGTTGGCCTCCTGGGTGAAGTCAAAGAACGTGGTGGGCAGGATCATCACCGAGGGGGAGTTGTCCACCATCAGCACCACGTTGCCCTCCATGATGCTGGCGGCGGCGCTGTCGGGCCGCTCCGTGTAGCGGACCTTGGGGAAGGGGTTGTACCACTGCTTGGGCCGGATGGCCTCCGCCACGCTCTCCTGGGCCATGGAGAGGGAGTTCACGTCGATGCCCGCCAGCTTCTCCCGGATGGCGGAGAGAAGGGCCGGGTCCGCCTTGTCGTCCAGGTAGCAGAGCACCGCGTCGGTGTGGGACCGCTTTCCCACCTTCAGGCCCTCCATGGTGAGGCGGGGGTCCCGGATGCGGCGGCGGAGCAGGGCCATGTTGGGCACCACCGCCTCCACGAAGCCGTCGTGAGAGCCCCGGAGGACCTTGCCGTCCGGGGGCTCGTCCACACCCCGGCTGGGGTAGTCCTTGGCGTCGATCTGGGCCCCGCCCCGGAGGCCCTCCACCAGCAAAAGGGTCTTCCCCATGAGGACGGAGGTGATGATCTCCTCCGCGTCAAAGCCCACGTCCACCTCGGAAAAGGAGATGAAGCGGTCGGCGAAGTCCTGCATGTCCGTCAAACCCTCCAGGGCGTTTGCGGGCTGGGAGAGCCAGAAGGCCCCCATGCGCTCCAGGGTCTCGTCCTTGCCGTAGCCGTCCACCACCCAGATGCGGGCCCGGCGGCCGCCGATGAAGTAGTCCCGGCTTACCATGTCCACGCTGCGGCCGACCCCCAGGGCCTCGTCAAAGAGCCGGACGTTTTCTGTGTAGCTGTCTGATAATGTTCCCATGCGCCACCTCCAAGAATGGGGGTAGTATGCGCGGGAGGGGGAAGGATTATCCATAAAAGCGAAGGCCGCCGCCCTCTTAAGGCAGCGGCCTCCGTTCTCAGCCCTCCGGCCGGAAGCCCAGGCCCGTCGGGATGGCCTCCATGGTCTGCTTGTCAAAGCGGCAGCTCAAATCCCGGATGCCGATGGTGGAGCCCTTCTTCCGGTACAGCCACAGTACGGAGGAATTGCGCAGCTTCTGCTTCGGGGTGAAGCCGCCGCCGCTTCCGGGGATGAAGGCCGCGTCCTTCAGGCTGTCATAGGACACCCGCTTGCTCCCCAGGACCAGGCCCCGCTCGTAAAACCGCGCGCTGCCGCCGCCCAGCTTCTTGGAAATCTCCACCAGCAGGGGGCCGAATTCCGAATCCGCCGCCCCTCCGCCGCATTGCGTTCCACCGCAGCGGCCCGGGGGCGGCTTCGCCCCCATACGGCCCGCTGGGTGAAAAGCAAAAACGCCGTGCAGGTCAAACCCCACACAGCGCAAGAAGCAGACGCTCTTAGAACCTGTATTCACAACCGCTGAACGCCGCCTGGCCGGTCTTTTTCCCGTCAGACCGCGTCGGTTTCCCTTGCAATCCGTCAGGATTGCTGCGGAAAATCTCCTTGCCTGACGGGAAAAATCCTCATCCTTCCGGCATCCCTCGGTTATGAATACAGGTTCTTAATGCGGACGCGGCATAAAGAGAACAACGGCAAAACCCGCCCCTTGCGTGAGGGGCCGGATTGTCGTATAATATCCCCATGCGGTGCGGCCTTACGGCCGTTGTGCAGGTGGTTCTGGCACCTGTGCAGGCCGGCGGGTGTTGGCGCATCCGCCGTCTGCCGCATTTTTGTTTTCCAGGTCGATTGTAGCAGGATTTTCCCGGCAATGCAAGTCCCATCCCGCCGCCGGGACCGGAAAACGCGGCCCCTTCCGGGACCGCGTTTTTTGGCTTCATGCGCCCTGTTCCTTCCGCATCGCCACCAGGGTCCCGTTGAGCTCCGCCCCCAGAATCAGCACGTTGGCGGACATGTAGAGCCAGATCATCAGCACCACCACCGTGCCGATGGACCCATAGAGCAGGGAGTAGTTGGCGAAGTTCTCCACATACGCGGCGTACAGCCAGCTCAGGGCCATCCACGCCGCCAGGGCCGCCAGGGTGCCGGGCCAGAGGTCCCGCCAGGGCCGCCGGGCGTCCTGGGCCAGGGCGTAGAGAAAGAACAGGGCGAAATAGCCCACCACCGCCGCCGCCGGGAAGCGCATCCGGGCCCACAGCTCCGCCAGAAACAGCGGCAGGCGGAAATTCCCCACGGCGTAGCCCAGCAGCCGGTCCCCCACGGTCATGAGCGTCAGCGTCAGGGCGATGGCCGAAATCAGCACCACCGTATACAGCAGGGTCTTCATCCGGTGGACCACCGCCCGCTTCGGCGGGCCCAGGTGGTAGGCCGTCCGCACGGAGACCATCAGGGCGTTGGTGGCCCGCATGGGGAACCAGATGGAAAAGAACAGGCCGAAAATCATCAGCTTGGGGCTGGGGCTCTCGCCCACGTGGACCAGGTAGGCCCGCACAATGTCCACCACGTCCCGGGGCAGAAACTCCCCCAGGGTCAGGAGGATGGCGGTGACGTTCAGGTCCAGCAGGCCCAGCAGGGCGCTGATGAAGATGAGGAAGGGGAAGATCATAAACAGCAGGTAAAAGGCCAGGGCGGCGCTCTGGACCCCAACGCCGTGGCGAAAGTATCGCTGTATCAGAAGATAGGCCCCCCTGGGCAGCTTGCGGGTCAACGGCATCACCGGCCTTTCCGAATGCGCGCAGGCGCGTTATTCCCAGGTCTCCCAAATCTCCGGGCGATAGCCCACGGTGGCCTCCCTGCCGTTGCGGACAATGGGGGTCTGGAAGAGGACCGGGTTCTCCAGCAGCTTCTCCTCCCGGGCGGCGGGGGCGATGTAGGCCATGTACAGGTCCTCATAGGCCCGGCATTTCGTGTTCACCAGGGCCTCGAGGCCAACTTTCTGCTTGACGGATTGGTACTCCCGGGGGGATAATCCCTTTGAGGGGAGATCGACATACTGGAATTTGATCCGGCGCTCCTTGAACCAGCGCTGGGCCTTCTTGGTGTC
>ERZ779626.386-NODE-386-length-26595-cov-11.553617_pt1 | contig 26595 bp, 28 predicted proteins | sample MGYA00514209_ERZ779626 | MGnify/ENA primary metagenome ERZ779626 (study PRJEB29562, sample SAMEA4376713) | mouse gut metagenome | isolation source: Cecum | study: EMG produced TPA metagenomics assembly of the A DSS colitis mouse model was used to assess the...
TCGCAGACTATTCCCAAAAGGAGGTCTGCGACATGGACCATATGGAACCCGCGCCCCTCTGGGAGCTCTTCTGCCTCACCGGCGAGCCCCTGGCCTATATGCTGTACCGGTCGATTGAAGGCGAAACAGACAACAATTTGTCATAAATGGGGAGAAAATTACTCCCCGTACATAAAGGAGGGAGGCCGCCGTGGCGGGAACGCCCTATACGGTGGACCGCGGCGTGGTCCTCCGGGAGACGGAAACCAAGGAGACGGACAAAATCCTGACCCTCCTGACCTGGGAGGCGGGGAAGATCGGGGTCATTGCCCGGGGGGCCCGGCGGAAGGGCTGCAAATTCGCCGCCGCCGCCCAGCCTCTGGCCTACGCCGAGTGGACCCTGTACCAGCGGAAGGACTGGCGCTACGCCAGCGACGCCTCCACCCTGGACCTGTTTTCGGGCCTCCGGGGGGACCTGGCGGCCCTGTCCCTGGGCTGTTACATGGCGGAGCTGACGGAGGCCGTCTGCCCGGAGGACGTTCCGGCCCCGGAACTGCTGCGGCACCTCCTTAACGGGCTGTATGCCCTTTCCACTTTACACAAGCCGCCTGCTCTGGTGAAGCCCGCCTTTGAGCTTCGGCTTCTCTGCCTTGCGGGCTACGAGCCCCTGGCGGAGGCCTGCGCCCTCTGCGGCCGGGAGGACCCGGCGGAGCCGGTGCTGGACGCCGCCCAGGGAGTGCTCCGCTGCCGGGACTGCGGCGGGGGAGGGGGACGGCCTCTTTGCCGGGACTCTCTGGCGGCCCTGCGGCATATCATTTACGGAGACCCAAAACGGTTGTACTCCTTCCGGCTGGGGGAGGAGCCCCTGCGCCGCCTGACGGCGGCGGCGGAGGCATTTCTCTATGCCCAGCTTGAGCGGGGTCTTTCGACACTTGATTTTTATAAAAGTATTTTATAATATTATTATATAAGTGGGCGCCCATTTCCCATGGGAGGCTGTATCCCTTGCAGTGGAAGGGCGTCAAAGCGGATTCCCTTGACAGGAGGAATTTCCATGAGCGAACTATTTGAAAAATCCCTCCGCACCCTGGAGCTGCCCAGGGTCCTGCAATTGCTGTCCGACGCGGCTGTCAGCGCCGAGGCCAAGGAGCGGGCCCTCCGGGTCTCCCCGGAGACGGAAGCGGAGGAGGTCCTCCGCCTCCTGGACCAGACCGACGCGGCCCGGCAGATGATCGGCCAGCGGGGCGCACCCTCCTTCTCCGGCGTGAAGCCGGTGGGGGAGTCCCTGGACCGTGCGGACCGGGGGGGCAGCCTGAACACCCGGGAGCTGCTGCGCATCGCGGACCTGCTCACCGCCGCCCGGCGGGCCCGGGAGTATTTCAACGATGAGGCGCTGGAGAAGACCGCCATTGACCACCTGTTCCTCTCCCTCCACGGCAACCGCTTTTTAGAGGACAAAATCAAGCGCTGTATTCCCGATGAGGACACCATTGCCGACGCGGCCTCCCCGGAGCTGGCGGATATCCGCCGGCACATGCGGGCCGCCCAGGCCAAGAGCCGCCAGATTCTTCAGAAGATCATCTCCTCTCCCAGCTACGCCAAGGTGCTTCAGGAGACCATCATCACCCAGAGGGACGGACGCTTCGTGGTCCCCGTGAAGGCGGAGCAGAAGGGGAATCTCCCCGGCCTGGTTCATGACATTTCCTCCTCCGGGGCCACGGTCTTCGTGGAGCCCATGGGGGTGGTCCAGGCCAACAACGAGTATGTGGAACTGGAGGCCAAGGAGCAGAAGGAGATCGAGCGCATCTTGGCGGAGCTCTCCGCCGAGGCCGCCGCCCACCGGGAGGACATTCAGTGGGATTATGACACCCTGGTCCACCTGGATTTGATCTTTGCCCGGGGGGAGCTCAGCTACAAGATGGACGGCGTGCGGCCGGAGATCCGCCGGGACGGGGCTATCCACCTGCGGAAGGCCCGGCATCCCCTGCTGGACCCGAAAACGGCGGTGCCCATCGACCTGGAGCTGGGGGACGCGTTTGACACCCTGGTCATCACCGGCCCCAACACCGGCGGCAAGACCGTGTCCCTGAAAACCCTGGGGCTCTTGACCCTGATGACCCAGTGCGGCCTCCACATTCCGGCGGCGGACCGCAGTGCCGTGGCGGTCTACGACCGGGTGCTGGCGGACATCGGCGACGAGCAGAGCATCGAGCAGAGCCTGTCCACCTTCTCCGCCCATATGACCAACATTGTGGGTATTTTAAAGGAGGCGGACGGGAAGAGCCTCATCCTCTTCGACGAGCTGGGGGCGGGCACGGACCCGGTGGAGGGCGCGGCCCTGGCCATCGCCATCATCCAGCACGTCCGGGAGCGGGGCGCCAAGATCGCCGCCACCACCCACTACGCGGAGCTGAAGACCTTCGCCATGACCACGGCCGGGGTGGAGAACGCCTCCTGTGAGTTCAACGTGGAGACCCTGAGCCCCACCTACCGGCTCCTCATCGGCATTCCCGGCAAGTCCAACGCCTTCGCCATCTCCCGGCGGCTGGGCCTTCCCGAGGAGGTCATTGCCGCCGCCCAGACCCAGATGAGCGGGGACAGCGTGCGCTTCGAGGACGTGCTGACCCAATTGGAGGCGAAGCGCCAGGCCCTGGAAAAGCGGGACGCGGAGTCCGACCGCCTCTTCCGACAGCGGGAGGAGGACGCTAGGCGCGCCCGGGAGTTCCGGGAGCAGATGGAGCGGGCCAAGGAAAACGCCCGGAGCCGGGGAGAGGCGGAGGCCAAGCGCATCCTACGGGACGCGAAGGCCGCAGCGGACCAGACCTTTAACGAGCTGGCGGAGCTCCGGCGGCGGCAGGCCGCGGCGGATTCCGCCCAGAACATCAACGACGCGCAGGCCGCTATCCGGGCGGGGCTCCACCAGGCGGAGGACCGCCTCCGCAGTGAGAAGGACCGCCCGGAGCCCATCCCAAAGCCCAGCCGCCCCATCGTCAAAGGGGACCTGGTGGAGTTCCCCGGCGTCCGCCAGCCTGCGGAGGTCATTTCCGTGGGGAAGGACGGCACTCTGCAATTAAAGGCGGGCGTGCTGAAAATGAAAGCCAAGGCCGGGGAGGTCCGGCTCATTGAGGACGACGAGCGGGCCGCCCGGAAGCCGAAGGCCACCGTCCATTCCGGAGGGACCCGGACCCTCCGCGCCGCCGCCAGCCGGGAGCTGGACATTCGGGGCATGGAGACTCTGGAGGCGGAGAGCGTGGTGGAGGGCTTTCTCTCCGCCGCCGTCATGGGCAAGCTGGAGACCGTCACCATCATCCACGGCAAGGGCACCGGAGCTCTCCGCAAAGCCGTCCACGACATTCTCCGCCGGAATAAGGCGGTGAAGAGCTTCCGCCTGGGCGTGTACGGCGAGGGTGAAACCGGCGTGACCGTGGTGACCATGAAATAGAAGCATTTATATTGTATCTACAAAAGAAACCTTTGCTTATTGCCAATGTGCGCACGCAAAGGGCCCGCCCATTTTGGGCGGGCCCTTTAAAATTTTCCCGTCAGGTTGTTGCAAGGTCGACCAAAATTTGCTATACTGTTTCTACATTATCACGATACAGAGGTGACAATTATGCAAAAACTGGAAAAACAATTTCATATTGCCTGCACAGCCGAGGATATCGGCCGCTATTGCATCCTTCCCGGCGACCCCGGCCGGGTCCCCGCCATTGCCGCGTATTTTGACGACGCGAAGCAGGTGGCCTATAACCGGGAGTACAACGTCTGGACCGGAACCCTCCTGGGGGAGAAGGTGACGGCCTGCTCCACCGGCATCGGCGGGCCCTCCGCCTCCATCGCCATGGAGGAGCTCCACAAGTGCGGCGCGGATACCTTCATCCGTACCGGCACCTGCGGGGGCATCGACGTGAATGTCCAGTCCGGGGACATCGTGGTGGCCACCGGGGCCATTCGCTACGAACATACCAGCCGGGAATACGCCCCCATTGAGTTCCCCGCCGTGGCGGACTTCGGCATCGTGGACAGCCTGGTCCGGGCCACCAAGGCCCTGGGCTACCCCCTTCACACGGGTATCGTCCAGTGCAAGGACAGCTTCTACGGCCAGCACGACCCCGCCGCCTCCCCGGTGTACTACGAGCTCCAGCAGAAGTGGGAGAGCTGGAAGCGCCTGGGGGTGAAGGCCAGCGAGATGGAAAGCGCCGCGCTGTTCGTGGTGGCCGCCGCCCTGGGCTGCCGCTGCGGAAGCTGCTTCCACGTGGTCTGGAACCAGGAGCGGGAAGCCGCCGGGCTGGACCAGAAAATGAGCGAGGACACCAGCACCTCCGTCCGGGTGGCGGTGGAGGCCCTGAAGCTCCAGATCGAGGCGGACCGGGCCGCGAATAAGTGACGGACCCACTTATAATTTCCAACATCCGGCCGATATTCCAATAAGAAGGGAATCGAGGCAGGGGCGTTTCCATTGAACGGATTCAAGGACGGGGCGCTCAAAACCCACCGAATCTGTGAAATGGAGGAAAGCCCATGATTTCAGCGACAAGCACGCAAAGCACGCAAGGTTTCCGGCCCGAATGGTTTGAGGTGAGAGGCCCGTATGGCTTCGTCAAAACGGAGTACTCGGACCTGGTCCATGAGGTCTTGAAACAGCAGCAGAAGGAGACTGCCGAGAGCCTGGCGGACAGGCTGAAAGACAGCGGGACAAAGGCAGAGCTCACTGAGGAGCAGAAGAAGTACCTGTCGGAGAACTTTGACCCCGAAAACATGTCCCAGCTGGAGTATCAGGCGTTCGTCGACAAGCTCTGCGAGTTCGGCGTCCTGGACGAGGCGGACAAGGATTACGTGGGCTACGGCGTCAAGGGCTGCGGCCTGGGCCTGACGCCCCTCAGCCATGTGAGGACCGGAGCAAGTATCGTCCCGGCCCGGGGAAATCCGATGGGCTATACGCAATTCTTCCCCTCCAGCAGGGGCAATGTTGCCGGCTGGTCGAAATACATGGCCAGCATCATGAGCTGGAGAGAAAAGACCGGCTCCTGGGAGAAGGGGCCGGAGACCATCCTGTTTGGGAAGATTCGGGATGTTCTGGACGCGATCGCCTGACGGGCTTTCAAACCAATCGAAAGGAAGGCTGTACGATGATTTCAGCGGCAAACACCTTAGGCTGCGGAGGGCCGAGAGCCCCTCGCGCTCCTTCCTATACCGGAATGGGGCATCAGGCCCTTTTGTCGGGCTTCATGGAGGAGCTCTGGAAAGTGCGGGCCAAGTCCTGTGAGCAGGACGTGGAGGAAATAAAAAGAGCCGGGATGTCCGATAAGCTGGCTGGAAAACGGAAAGCGGACCAAGGGGAAGAATACGAAAAATTTACCTTCTAAAAGCACATAAAAAAGGCGGACCGCCCACCGGCGGTCCGCCCTTTTTCTTACTGGATGCCCAGCACCTTGTAGTCTTGGTCCTCCACGGCCTTTTTCAGGGCCTCGTCCGTCAGGGCCCCGGAGAGGGTCACCACCGCCGTGCCGCTCTCGTGGCTGACGTTGGCGGCGCTGACCTCCGGCAGGGCCTCCAGGGCCTTCTTAACCCGGGCCTCGCAGTGTCCGCACATCATGCCCTCGATTTTCATGGTCTTTTCCATTGTCGTTACCTCCTCGGAATGTTTGGCGTGTCTCGCCTGGATGGGTTTGTCTTTCTTCGCGTCCCGCAGGTCGAACAGGTTCAGCCGCAGGGCGTTGGAAACTACGCAGAAGCTGGAGAGGCTCATAGCCGCCGCACCGAACATGGGGTTCAGCGTTAGGCCAAAGGGGATGAAGAGCCCCGCCGCCAGGGGAATGCCAATGGTGTTGTAGAAGAAGGCCCAGAACAGGTTCTGGTGGATGTTCCGCAGGGTGGCCCGGCTGAGCCGGATAGCGGCGGGCACGTCGGAGAGGCGGCTTTTCATCAGCACCACGTCCGCCGCGTCAATAGCCACGTCCGCCCCCGCGCCGATGGCGACGCCGGTGTCCGCCCGGGTGAGGGCCGGGGCGTCGTTGATGCCGTCGCCTACCATGGCCACCTTGCCCTGCTCCTTGAGCCTCCGGATGACGCTTTCCTTGCCGTCGGGCAGGACCCCGGCGATGACCTCGTCCACCCCGGCCTGCTTGCCGATGGCCTCGGCGGTGCGCGGATTGTCCCCGGTGAGCATTACCACCCGGATGCCCATATTCTGGAGCTCCCTCACTGCCTGGGGACTGTCCTCCTTGATGACGTCCGCCACGGCGATCACGCCCAGCAGCATACCGTCCCGGCTGAAAAACATGGGAGTCTTTCCCTGGGCGGACAGCGCCTCGGCTTTGGCCTGGGTCTCCCGGGACACCGCTGCACGGGTGCTGATGAAACCGTAATTCCCGCCGCTGAGGGCAGCCCCCTTCCACTTTCCGGTCAGTCCGTTTCCCGGAAGGACCTGGAAGTCCGTGACCTCCTCCAGAGGAACCTGCTCATCCTCCGCTTTCTGGAGAATGGCTCGTGCCAGGGGGTGCTCGCTCTTTCTCTCCAGGGCGCAGGCCAGCCGCAGCAGCTGCTGCTCCCCATCGCACAGCCCCTCCTCCGGAAGGATATCCGTCACCCTGGGCTCGCCCCTGGTGATGGTGCCCGTCTTGTCCAGGGCCACGATTTCCGTCCGGCCCGCGGCCTCCAGGGAGGCGGCGGTCTTGAACAGGATGCCGTTTTTCGCCCCCATGCCATTGCCCACCATGATGGCCACCGGCGTAGCCAGGCCCAGGGCGCAGGGACAGGAAATGACCAGCACGGAGATGCCCCTTGCCAGGGCGAAGCCGATGGCCTGCCCCAGCAGCAGCCACACGGCGGTGGTGACCAAGGCCACGCCGATGACCGCCGGGACGAAGACGCCGGAAACCTTGTCGGCAATTTTGGCGATGGGGGCCTTCGTCGCCGCCGCGTCGCTGACCATCTGGATGATCTGGGACAGGGTGGTGTCCTCTCCCACCCGGGTGGCCCGGCATTTGAGAAAACCGGACTGGTTCACCGTGGCGGCGGACACGCCGTCCCCTGGGGCCTTGTCCACGGGGATGCTCTCTCCGGTGAGGGCGGACTCGTTGACGGCGCTGGTCCCCTCGACGACCACGCCGTCCACCGGGATGTTCTCCCCGGGGCGGACCAGGAACACGTCGTCCTTTTGGACCTGCTCAATGGGGACCGTCACCTCCTGGCCCTCCCGCTCCAGCACGGCGGTTTTGGGGGCCAGCTTCATGAGGCTTTTCAGCGCGTCGGTGGTTTTCCCCTTGGACCGGGCCTCCAGCATCTTGCCCACGGTGATGAGGGTCAGGATCATGGCGGCGGACTCGAAGTAGAACTCCATCATGTAGTCCATCACTGCGCCCATGTCCCCCCGGACCTGGGCGTCCGTCATGGCGAAGAGGGCGTAGGTGCTGTAGACGAAGGCCGCCGTGGCCCCCAAGGCCACCAGAGTGTCCATGTTCGGAGCGCGGTGCCAGAGGCTCTTGAAGCCGCTGATGAAGAATTTCTGGTTGATGACCATGACGGCCACTGTCAGCAGCAGCTGCAAAAGGCCCATGGCCACGTGGTTTCCCTGGAGGAAGGCGGGGACGGGCCAATTCCACATCATATGGCCCATGGAGAAGTACATGAGCACTGCCAGAAAGAGCAGGGAGGACCAGAGGCGCCGTTTCAAAAGCGGGGTCTCATGGTCCGCCAGAGCCTCTTCCGGGTTGGCGGCGCTGGCGGAGGCGGCTTTCTCCGCGCCCTTCCTGGACGCGCCGTAGCCCGCCTCCTCCACGGCGGCGATGACCTCGGCGGCGGAGGCGCTGCCCTCCACGCCCATGGAGTTGGTCAAGAGGCTGACGGAGCAGGACGTGACGCCCGGCACCTTGCCCACGGCCTTTTCCACCCGGGCGGAGCAGGCGGCGCAGCTCATGCCGGTAACGTTGTATTGTTCCATAAGCGGGACCTCCTGTTTTAAAAGAAGTTTATAAAAGCTATTTCATCAGTTTCTGGAGGGTACACAGCAGCTCCTCCACCGTTTCATCCTTCCCCTCCCGGATGTCCCGGGTGACGCAGGTGCGGATATGATCGGAGAGCAGCTCCTTGGCAAAGGCGTTCAGAGCCGCGTTGGCGGCGGCTACCTGGGCCAGGATGTCGGGACAGTAGGCACTGCGCTCCACCATGCCCCGGATGCCCCGGATCTGGCCTTCCACCCGGTTCAGGCGGTTGATGAGCCGCTTGTATTCCTCCTCGGTGCGCTCCTTGGTCTTGTGGCAGTCGCAGGTCTCCATGGCGGACGCCTCCTTGCTTAAAATACCCCGGCGGGGTATTTTAATAATATACCCTCCGGGGGTATTTGTCAAGCCCCATTTGAAAAGAAAAAGCCCGGCACAGGGAGTGTTCCCTGCGCCGGGACGTTCTATGAGCTGGGATCAATCCCGGGGACGATGTTTCCCGGTCCCTTAAGGAAGCACTGATTTAGGCCTTGTTTGAAAATTGGCGGAATGCCGGATTTGGGCAGATTTTATTGCCAGGCAAGGCGATTTGACGCGGGAATCCTGACGGATTTCAAGTCAAATCAACGCAGTCCTGGCGGAAAAAGATGCCCAAAGACGGCGTTTTGCCATTTTTCAAACAAGGCCTAATCAACGCGTGCAGATTTGCGCCAGAAATTTTTGCTGGCAAGGAAGAAAATTGCAGGAATCCTGGCGGATTTCAAGATTTTCTGACGCAGATCAGCGGAAATTTATGGCGTAAAGATGTGCGCGGGGATTAAATCAGTGCTTCCTTAAAGATGCTGTCCGGCGGGACGGCTCCCCGGACGGAGGACAGGGGATAGACGCTGGCGTTCCGCCCAAGGATGGGGCCAGGATTCAGCACGCTGTTGCAGCCTGCCTCCACATGGTCCCCCAGGATGGCCCCGAACTTTTTCCAGCCGGTCTCCAGGCGCTCCTCGCCATTCCGCACCGTCACCAGGGTCTTGCCGGATTTGACGCTGGAGGTGATGGAGCCCGCGCCCAGGAACGCCGTGGGGGCGGCGGAGGCGGTTTTGTGGACCCAGACGCCGGGGGAATGCTCCCCATACTCCGCCGGGGCCCCAGGGTGAGGATCAGGGTCTTGACGCTGTCCAGGGCCTCCCAGGGGTATTGGAAGCGGGCGAGGTCGTCCCCCGCCAGGGTGTGGGAGAGGTCCAGCAGGGCCGTGGTGGTCAGATTCACAAAAGCGCGCCTCCTGTTTTTGCCGCCGGATGGGCGGCAGCCTGGTCACATAATATACCAGGTTCCCAGAGTTGCAAGGAGCTCAGCTCTCCGGCAGCTCCTCCAGAGAGGCGAAGCGGTAGCCCATGTCCTCCCACTTGGTGAGAAGCTCGTCCAAAATGTCCGCGTTGGTTTTGGACGTGGAGTGGAGCAGGACGATGGCCCCGTCGTGAATGCGGGGAAGGAGCTTGGCATAAGCCTGCTCCGCCGTGGGCTGGTTGTCCACGTACCAGTCCACGTAGGCCAGGCTCCAGAACACCGTCTTATAGCCCAGGGCCTGGGCCTGCTTCAGGTTTTCCTGGCTGTACTTCCCCTGGGGCGGGCGGTAAAAGCGGGGAAGCTCCTGCCCGGTGGTCTCCTGGTAGAGGGCCGCCAGGCTTTCCAGCTCCTTCTGGAAGGCGGCCTGGTCCGAGATGGCGGACATGTCCGGGTGGTGGTAGGTGTGGTTGCCCACGATGTGGCCCTCCTCCGCCATGCGGCGGATGATGTCCGGGGCGGATTCGATCATGCTGCCCACCACGAAGAAGGCCGCGGGGGCGTTGTGCTTTTTCAGGGCGTCCAGAATCTGTTCCGTATAGCCGTTTTCATAGCCGCAGTCGAAGGTCAGGTAGATCACCTTCTGAGACGTGTCCCCCAGAAACCAGGCGTCGTACCGGGCCAGGTCCTCCACGCTGGCGTTGCCCACGGGGGACTGGCCCTCGTTGGGGAAGGAGAGGCCCCAGTTGTCGGCGGAGGCCGGAATGATGGCCGGAGCGGCGGCGGGGAGGGTTTTTCCCTGCAAATAGAGCATCCCCGCCAGAAAGAGGATGGGGAGCATGAGCAAACATAAGTTTCGCATACGCTGGAGCATAGGCACCTCCGGTTTGTGAAATGTTGTCACGGTTCAGCATGTCCGGAGGCGGCGGGATTATCGGTTGAAAAAGCTGGCGAAAGATGTTATATTTGGGGTGTCAAAATTTTGCGCTTTAAGGAGGACGGTATGGCGAAGCGAAGAAGCAAAACAAAGCAGCAGCTGACGCCGAAACAGTTGGCGGCGCTGCTGGTTCTGTGCGTGATTGCGGCGGCGGTCCGATGGTACCTGCGCCCGGAGCCGGTGTCCCTGGAGGACATCCCGGAGTGGAGCGGCGCGGCCTATGTGGAGCTGGAGGACAATCAGCCGGGCTTTACCAAGGAGGAGATAACCCTGGAGGTTTTTGAGCATTACAGCGACCTGGATTACCTGGGACGCTGCGGCGTGGCTTACGCCAACATCTGCCCGGAGCTGATGCCAACGGAGGACCGGGAGTCCATCGGAAGCGTGAAGCCCACGGGCTGGGTCTCCGCCAAGTACGACTGCGTGGACGGGAAGTATCTCTACAACCGCTGCCACCTCATCGGCTTCCAGCTGGCGGGGGAGAACGCCAACGAGAAAAACCTCATCACCGGCACCCGGTATTTGAACGTCACCGGGATGCTGCCCTTTGAAAACGACGTGGCGGATTACGTCCAGCGGACCGATAACCACGTTCTCTACCGGGTGACGCCGGTGTTTGTGGGGACGGAGCTGGTGGCCCGGGGCGTGCAGATGGAGGCGTACTCCGTGGAGGACGCCGGGGACGGCGTCTGCTTCAACATCTTCGCCTACAACGCCCAGCCCGGGGTGATCATTGATTACGCCACCGGGGAGAGCTGGCTGGAGGAAGACGCGGCATGAGGCTTTGGGAACAGTTTGACCGGATGGTGGTCTTTGATACGGAGACCACGGGCATCGACTTTGGAAAAGACCGGATCATCGAGATTGGCGCGGTGTCCCTGGAAAATGGGGCGGAGGCCGGAGGCATGGACCTCTTCGTCCGCCTGCCGGAGGGGCGGCGGCTGGACCCCTTCATCACAAACCTGACCGGCATCACCGAGGAGCGGCTGGCGGCCGAGGGCGTGGGGGACGAGGAGGCCGCCCGGGCCTTTGCGGAGCTGCTGGAGGGGGCGGAGCGGCCGCTGGTCGTGGCCTACAACGCCCAGTTTGACCTGAATTTCCTCTATGGCCTTCTCCGGCCCTGGGGGCTGGCGGAGGCATTGAAAAGGCCCCGGTTCCTGGACGCGCTGACGGTGTACCGGGACCGGCGGGACTACCCCCACAAGCTGGAGAACGCCATTTCCGCCTATGGCCTGGAGGACCGGGCGGTGAACAGCCACCGGGCGATTGACGACGCCCGGGCGGCGGCGCTGCTGCTGGAGGCCATGGCGGCGGAACGGGACGATTTGGAACAGTATATCGACCTCTTCGGGTCCCATCCGAAATACGGCGTTTCGGGACGAAAAATCTCCTCCGTTACCTATCGCCCCCAGCCCTATGACCGGAGGAAGCCCCTGTATGAGCTGGCATAGGAGGGTCATATGGCAGTTCCCAAATTTTATGAATGCTCCGGCCTGCGCTATCAGGGCCTGAAGCCCGGAGAGCTGCTGATTGGAAAGGGCATGATGGCCTATTGGGTTCCAATCCTGTCGTTTGGAACGGCGCACTCCTGCGATTCCCATTCCGGGACGCTGTATGTGACGGACCGAAGGGTGTTCTTCCGGACTATGTGGAGCGGTTACGTGGAGTTTGAGCTGAAGCTGCCGGACATCCGGGGCTTTTCCATTGGGAAAAGAGGGCTGTTTACCCAGGTGACGCTGCACAGCCGGGATGGAGAAAAGCTCTGGTTTACCGGATTTCCCGTGAAGAAGATGCAGGAGTGGCTGCTGCGGGCGGGCGTCAAGCCGCTGTAGGGAGGCGTGGGAGGATGGAATTTCCTGACTGGCTGGACAACGCGGCGGTGCTGGAGTTTTCAAGCCAAGGGGATTTTGGGACCGTCCTGGGAGACGGGAGAAGGGTCCGGCATCTGGCGATTTGCCAATATCCCGGCGAAGCGGGCTGTTATCTGTTTTTCTGCGCCGGACACCATGAGCGTTACGCTGTCATAACGGATGACCTGCTGGAATCCGTTGAGGCGTGCAAACGGTCCGCGTCAAGATTTGAAGCGGTGGTGTGGAATCAAAAAGGCAGAGGGACCGCACCATAAATACAGGAAAGCGCCCGGCTGGCCGCCGGGCGCTTCTCTTTGCCATGTTTCAAACAAGGCCTAAATACGCCTCCGCCTCCCGGACGGTGTTGACCAGATACCGCATGGCCTCCACAGGGTATTTCCCCACGGCGGTCTCCCCGGTGACCATCACCGAGGCGGCGCCGTCCAGCACGGCGTTGAAAATGTCGCTGACCTCCGCCCGGGTGGGAACGGGATTCTGCTCCATGGAGGCCAGCATCTGTGTGACCACCATGAAGGGCCTCCCCGCCTCCCGGCAGGCGGCGGAGATGCGCTTTTGCAGGGCCGGGAGCTTCCAGAGGGGACCGGAGTTTCCCAGGTCCCCCCGGGCGATGACAATTTCGCCGGCGGCGGGAATCAGCTCCGCCAGCTTCGCCGCGCCGTCCAGGCTTTCGATCTTGGCGAAGAGGCGGATGGACTGCCCGTCCGCCTCGTCCAGGGCCGCCCGGACCGTCCGCAGGTCCTCCCGGCCCCGGACGAAGGGCTGCATGACGCCGGTGACGCCATAGTCCTTTGCCAGCCGGAGGTTTTCCCGGTCGCTGTCCGTCATGGCGGGAAGGTGGATATCCACGCCGGGGAGGGCGGCGCTCTTCCGGCCTCTCAGGACGCCGCCCCGCTCCACCTGGGCCAGGGCCCCGCCAGGGAGGGGCTCCGAAACCCGGAGAAGCAGCTTGCCGTCGTCCAGCAGGACCTCCTGGCCGGGGACCAGATGGGGCAGGACGGCGGGGGGCAGGGGAATGTCCGTCCCCAGGCGCACCGGGGCCCCGTACTCCAGCGTGAGGGGAGCCGGGAGGAGGCCCACCCGGAGCTCCGGGCCCTGCATGTCGATCAGGAGCTGCGGCGTGACGCCGCATTGCCGGGCGGCGGCGTGAAGGCGCTCCAGCTGCCCCGCCGCCCCGGGGAGGCCCACGTGGGAGAGGTTCAGCCGGACGCCGGTCATGCCGGCCTCAAAGAGGCGGGCCAGGGTTTCGGCGTCGGAACAGGCGGGGCCAAGCGTGCCGTAGATTTGAACCATCAGCGCCTCCCCTCAGCGGAACAGGGCCGCCAGGCTCTCCGTATAAGGGGCCCGGCAGACGCCCTTCTCTGTAACAATGCCGGAAATCAGCTCATGGTCCGTTACGTCGAAGGAGGGATTGTAGCACTTCACGCCGGGAAGGGCCATGGGCTTTTCGTACCAGAGGGTCTTGATTTCCTCCGGGTCCCGGAGTTCGATGGGGATGTGGTCCCCGTCGGGGCAGCTTAAGTCAATGGTGCTGGTGGGACCCAAAACATAGACGGGGATGCCGTAGTGCTTCGCCAGGATTGCCACGCCGCTGGTGCCGATTTTGTTGGCGGCGTCCCCGTTGGCGGCCACCCGGTCGCAGCCCACGAAGCAGGCCTGGACCCAGCCGTTCTTCATCACCATGGAGGCCATGTTGTCGCAGATCAGCGTCACGTCCACCCCGGCCCGGTGGAGCTCGTAGCTGGTGAGGCGGGCGCCCTGGAGGAGGGGGCGGGTCTCGCCGGCAAAGACCCGGATGCGCATTCCCCGCTCCGCCGCCAGCAGGAAGGGGCCCTGGGCGGTGCCGTAGCGGGAGGTAGCCAAGGGCCCGGCGTTGCAGTGGGTGAGCACGCCGTCGCCCTCCTTCAGCAGGCTCAGGCCGTACTCGGAGATGGCCCGGCATTTGGCGATGTCGTCCTCGTGGATCTCCACCGCCTTTTGGTACAGGGCCTCCAGCAGGGCGGGGCGGGGGACGCTTAAATGGGCGGCGGCGGCCGTTTCCATCTCCCCCAGGGCCCAGGCCAGGTTTACCGCCGTGGGGCGGGAGGCGTTCAGCTGGGCGGAATACGCCCGGAGGCGGGCCTGAAAGGCGGCGGGGTCCGGCTCTTCGATGGTCCGGGCCAGGGCATAGAGACAGTAAGCGGCGAAGATGCCGATGGCGGGGGCGCCCCGGACCCGGAGGGCTTGGATGGCCTCCACCATTTCGTCCACGGTCCGGAGGCGGATTTCCTTCTCCTCGTTGGGGAGAAGGCTTTGGTCGATGATGTACAGGGCCTCGGCGGCCTTGTCATAGCGGATGTTCTGCGCGTGGGTAACGGCTTTCAAAGCGGTGGACATGGGAAAGCTCCTTTCTTGTGCAGGGCGGGAAATCAGACCGGAGTAAGAGACGGCGGGGAGGGATTTCCGATGGGGGGAACCTTCAGGACGGGCTCCAGCTTAAAGATATCGGAGGTAATTGCTATGTGGATGCGGTCCCGGAAGGCGGAGCGGTTCACCGGGGGAATATCTGCCCGCGAGAGAAACCGGTCCCGAATGCTGTCTTGGTGGTCCAGAATGTCCTCCGGGAAAAATAGGTCCAAATTGCTTCCGCGGGAGAAAATCAGAAGATGGCGGTAGGGGTTTGCAATCAACCATTGGCCGATGCGGACCCACCAGGTGGCGTCGGTTTCTCCCAGGGACATGCCGAAGATGCAGATCGTGTCGCTGTTTTCAAGGACGCTTAGCGCTTCCGCGTCATGGCCATAACCGGACTGCTGATTCAGGAGAGGCTTGAGAAACATACGCTTCTGACGGGTATCGGTAAAGAGATTCGGATTTGCCACCTGGCTGATATTGTCCACCCCCAGAAGCATACCCCCGGAATGGGTTCCGTGAACGTGAATAACGGGGATTTTTGACTGCAGCGCAAGATCGCGGTCATTCAAGTGGTCGAACAGGCGGTCAATGACGGTGGTATAGTTGAAATTTAGAACTGTATATATGCGCGAATCTTTTGGCGTATGTGTGGTTAGGATAATCCCGCGAAAGCGGGGCTCCAGGTAGGCCAAATGACTGCGGATATCCTTGAGAAATTTAAGGGCCATGTCCCTGCCGCACGCGTCATAGTCAATGCGGTTTTCCTCGTCCCGCAAGTATTGGGCAAAACAGCGCTTGAAGTGCTGAAGGCATTTTCGAAGGGACGCCTCGCTGTTTAAAGGAGGGGCGTTGGTGTGCTGGCCCAGGGCCAGCTCAAAGTCCGCCCAACGGGAATAATTGCCGCCGCTCTGCAAGAGCTCTTTAAATTGGAGAATTTCCGGGTCGTCTGTGTGAAACCGGCCGTCCTCAAGATAATGGGGATAAAAGTCCTCGTATCTTGTATCCAAGCCCAGGTTGAGGTCAAAGCCGTTGCCAATCAGGAAGGTGACTCGTATCGCCATTCAGTATGCCCCCTTTGGAGATCAATTTGCCGGTTTTCCAAATTGTAGCATAGACCGCCCTTTTTTGCAACGGCTTAAGGAGAGGGAAAAGCGCCCGGGCACAGCGTGTCCGGGCGCTTTCTCACAAGTTCGCGGGAGCAGCCTCAGCGGAAGTCCCCGCTCAGGTCGTAGAAGCGGTTGGCGGGCGGCGCGGCCTGAGCGGGCAGGACCAGCAGGGACGCCGCCATGGCCGTCAGGAGCAGCAGGGATGTGATGCGTTTTTCACAGGTGGTTTTCCTCCTTCACTCTGCCCGCAAAGCCTCGACGGGCTGGAGCTTGGACGCCTTGATGGCCGGATAGCTGCCAAAGATGAGCCCCAGCAGCACGGAGAAGCCAAGGGCGCCCGCCGTCACGCTGGCGGAGGGGTAAATGGTCATGTGGAACAGCAGGTTCCCCGCGACGTAACAGCCCAGGGTGCCGATCAAAATGCCGATAATGCCGCCGATGCCGCAGAGCATGGCCGCCTCAATCAAAAACTGGGTGACGATGCTGCTCCGCTGGGCGCCGATGGCCCGGCGGATGCCGATTTCCCGGGTCCGCTCCGTCACGGTCACCAGCATGATGTTCATGATGCCGATGCCGCCCACCAGCAGGGAAATGGCGGCGATGCCGCCCAGCACCAGGGAGATCATGCCCATCTGCTCGTTCATGCTCTGCTGCCAGCGGTCGTCGGGGCTGACGTAGGAGTCCCCTGTGGCCGGGTCTACCAGGCCCTTCAAGAAGCCCCGGACACGGGTAGCCACTTCCGTGGTGGAAACGCCGTCCTTGGCCTTGATGATAAAATTCTCAATCCGGTCGCCTCCCAGCAGCCGGCGGGCGGTATAGGGCAGGAGGATGATGTTGTCGATGGTGCTCCCCTGGGCGTCGCTTCCGGTGACGCGGGGGGCGTAGACTCCCACCACCTCGAAGTTCTGCCCGTTGAGCTGGAGAAACTTACCCACCGGGTCGGCGGCGTCGAAGTACACCTCCGCCGCCTGGGAACCCAGGACGCAGACCTGGTTGTACCGCTCGACGTCCAGCTCGCCCAGGTCCCGGCCCTTGGTGATCGTCAGATTGTTGCAGGCGCTGTACTGGTTGGAGACATAGTAGACGTCCGGGGGCCGCTGGCCGGTCATGTTCCCCATCTCGTCCCAGCTCCACTCAAAGTTGGCGGAGTTTTTCGTGCCGTAGACCACGTTGACGCTGGCCCGGGCCTCCGGCGTGATGCCCACGATGTATTGGGGGATGGACTTGCAGTAGGCATAGAGGTCCGGGAAGTAGTCTTTGCCGGAGCTGATCATGTTGCCGTTTTCGTCCACTTCATACATGTAACTGTAGATGTCTACCGTGATTTTGTTGCTGCCCATGGCGGAGAACTGCTCCATGGTTTTCGCCGCGTAGCCGCTCATGACCGAGACGATGGTCATCACTGCCGCGATGCCGATGATGACGCCCAGCATGGTCAGCATGGAGCGGCCCTTTTTGCCGATGATGGACTTCCAGGCCATTTTCACTGCCTGACGGATGTTCAAAACCAGTCCACCTCCTGTTCCTTGTCCTCCACGATCTTTCCGTCGGTGAGGCGCACGCAGCGCCGGGCCGTGGCGGCGATTCCGTTGTCGTGGGTAATCAGGATGACGGTGGTGCCCTCCCGGTTGAGCTGCTGGAGGAACTCCAGCACCTCGTGGCCCGTCCGGGAGTCCAGGGCGCCGGTGGGCTCGTCGGCCATGATGATGGGGGGCTTGGTGGCGATGGCCCGGGCGATGGCCACCCGCTGCTGCTGGCCGCCGGACATTTCCGTGGGCTTGTGCTTCACGCGGTTGGAAAGACCCACCCGGTTCAGGGCCTCCAGGGCCAGGTCGTAGCGGTCGTCCGCCCGGACGCCCTGGTAAATCAGGGGCAGCTCCACGTTCTCCAGCACCGTCAGGGATTGAATCAGGTTGTACTGCTGGAAGATGAAGCCGATCTCCTTGTTGCGGATGCGGCTGAGCTCCGTGTCCGTCAGCTCCCGGACGTCGGTGCCGTCCAGGAGGTAGTCCCCCCGGGTGGGGATGTCCAGGCAGCCCAGGACGTTCATCATGGTGGACTTGCCGGAGCCGGACTGGCCCACGATGGCCACGAATTCCCCCCGCTGTATGGTGAGGGAAACCCCGTCCAGGGCCCGGACCTCGCTTTCAAGACCCTCGCCGTAGATCTTGAAGATGTCCTTCAATTCAATCAGATTTGCCATATCAGTAACCCCAGGGGTCGGCCGTCTGAATCTGGGTGAAGACCTCGGTGCCTTCCTCCACGCCGGACTTGATTTCCACGTTGTAGTTGTCCGAGATGCCGATTTCCACGGCCACGGGCCAGAAGCCCTCGGGAATCGTCTCGTCGGCCATGATGTTTTCCACCACGTTGTCCGGCCGGCCGCCCTTGACGTAGACCACGGTCAGGGTCTCGCCCTCCTCGGTGGAGACGGTGCGCACGGACTGGAGGGGCAGCACCAGGCAGTTGTCGTTTTCGCTGGCGGTGAGCTTGTAGTTGATGTAGCTGTTGACCTGGAGGGTTTCTTCCGCGTTGTCCACCGAGATCACCATGGGATAGGTTGCCACGCCGTTGTTGATGGTGCTGGAGAGGCTGACGCTCTCCACCATGCCCATTGCCATGGTGCCCCACTGGTCCAGCTCCACCATGGTCCCCACCTGGACGGCGCTGACGTTCCGCTCGTCCACAGTGGCGTTGACCATCAGGGAGGAGGTGTCGGAGATGGTGACCACCGTGGTGTTGGCGGCGATTTCATCTCCCGGTTTCATGGTCAGGCCGATGACCTTGCCTGCGATGGAGGCCACGGCGGAGCAGTTCGCCAGGTTCTTCTCGGCGGTTTCCAGGGTCTTCTGGGCCTCGTCCAGGCTCTGCTGGGCGGAGTAGATCTCCGCCTCGCTGTCCTCGCCGTCCACCCGGACCAGCACCTGTCCGGCGCTGACCTGGAGGTAGTCCACCAGGGAGCTGGAGAGCACGGTGCCGTTGACGGTGGATTTCAGATCGCCGGTGCGGTAGTACTCCAGCTTCCCGGGCTCATAGGGGTAGATGGTCTCGCCCTCGGCGGTGGTCACGGTGGCGGAGGCCGCCATCTCGGCGGTAAGGGCCCCCTCGTTCTCCACCAGAATGTCGGCGGAGAAGAGCTTGGTGCCCTCCGGGGTGATGCGGCTGACCATGTGGACCGCCTCCACCGTGCCGGGGAGGGAGCTCATGAGGGCGGGGATGGACACGTCCATGCTCTGGCCCTGGTAGATCTGCCCTTCATAGGCGTAGCTGTAGTATTGGGTGAGCCGCAGGCGGGTGTCGTCCGCCAGCACGGCCAGCTTCTGCTCCTTGCTGATGGTGTCGCCGGGGTTCAGGTCCACCACCTCCATCAGCTTTCCGGAGTAGCCCGCCGCCAGGTTCAGGCCCGCCACGTCCTTCAGCAGGGCGTTGAGCTGCTTCTCCCGGCCCAGCACGTCCTGCCGGGCCTTGTCCACGGCGGTGCGGGCGGCGTCGGAGTCAATGACAAAGAGGGGCGTGCCGGGCTCCACGGTGTCGCCCTCGTTGACGAAGACCTCGGACACGATTCCCGTGGTGGCAATGGTAATGGTTTCGCTGTCCTTGGCCTTGGTCAGCCCGCTGCCCTCCACCGTGGAGGTGATGGAGCTGTACTGCACCACGTCGGTGAGGACCTCGGTTTCCTCCCCGCCTTTCTTTGCGGACAGGAACTGCCAGACGCCCAGGCCGATGGCAATGAGAATCAGGAGAAAGATAAACCACCGGACAATCTTTCTCCGCTTCTTCCGGGGCATACCCTTCCACTTTTTCCAAAGGGAGGTCTTCTCCGCCGCCGTTTCCGGCGCGGGAGGCGGGGCCGTCTCAACGGCCGCGGCCTGCTGTTCGCGATCCATGACTTCTGACATAGGCTTTCTCCTTCAAAGGTTGGATGGAATTTCTGAGCGCCGCTTCCCTTCCGCAAGGGGAACGCGGGTTCTGAAACATCGGCCCGTTCCGGGAATCCGCCGCGGCGGCGGCATGGGGACAGGGTAACAGGGACGTGCATCAAAACTGTATCATCTATGCTAGAACAGTTCGCCGTGGAAAACAACAACAAAACGGTTACAGATTTCTTAAGATTTCCTGAAGATGAGAAAATGGGCCCCTGTAAATCAGACGTATGAAGGGATGGAAAGGTTTCGGGAAAACCTGTACAAAAATATGGGAGCAGAGGCGGGAATTTCCGTCAAACAGCCCTCAGGAAAAAACCGCCCCGTTTCGGGGCGGTTTTGGGAAAGCTCAGGCGGCGGCGGGGCCCTTCTTCGCCATGGCCCGCTGATAGAAGACCATAGCCGCCAGGACGATGAAGCCCACCACGTCCGTGGCGTCGCCGGGAACCATCATAGCCAGGCCCGCGACAATCATAGCCAGGCGCATCCACTTGGGGATGGGACGGAACAGGTAGCCGTTCAGCGCCGCGGCCACGCCGAAGATGCCGAGCAGGGCGCTGATGACGATTTGCGCCACCTGGAACACGCTGGTCACGTTCACAAAGAGCATGGCCGGGCTGTAAGCGAAGATATAGGGGACGATGAAGGCCGCGATGGCCAGTTTTGTGGCGTTGATGCCGGTTTTCATGGGGTCGGATTTGGCGATGGCGCTGCCCGCGTAGGCCGCCAGGGCCACGGGGGGCGTGATGTCCGCCACGATGCCGAAGTAGAAGACGAAGAAGTGGGCGGGGATTTTGTCAATGCCCAGCTGGATCAGAATGGGGGCGCAGGTGGAGGCCATGATGCAGTAGTTGGCCGTGGTAGGTACGCCCATGCCCAGGACGATGCAGCACAGCATGGTCAAAAACAGGGCGATGAACATGGCCAGGGCCTCGTTGGGGACCATGCGGCTGATGTTGATGACCCCGTTGATGAGCTTGGAGGCCAGGCCCGTCACGGTGATGCACCCGGCCACCATGCCCGCCATGGAGCAGGCCACAGCCACGGTGATGCAGCTCCGGCCGCCGGCTTCCAGGGCGCTGACGATCATGGAGGAGGTGTCCTTCACGAAGTGGACGGCGAAGCCCTCGTCATGCTGGTTCCGGCTGTCCGTAAACATATGGGGGAGGCTCACCAGAATCGCCAGCAGAATGGCGATGGAGGCGGAGAACTGGAGGGTCCGGGTCCCGGTGGAAACCATCCACACCAGGATTACCAGGGGCAGGAGCAGGTAAATGCTGCGAATCAGGACGCCGAACCTGGGCAGCTGGTCCCGGGGAATGCCCTTCAAATTCAGCCGCCGGGCCTCCAGATGGACGGCCAGGAAGATGCCGGTGAAGTACAGCAGGGCGGGGAGGATGGCCTTCACCGCCACGTTGGCGTAGGTGGTGTCCATATACTCCGCCATGAGGAAGGCCGCCGCGCCCATGATGGGGGGCATGATCTGCCCGCCGGTGGAAGCCGCCGCCTCCACTGCCCCGGCGAACTCGCCCTGATAGCCGGTCCGCTTCATCATGGGGATGGTGACGGAGCCGGTGGTGACGGTGTTTCCCACGGAGGAGCCGGACACCATGCCGCACAGGGCGGAGGAGATGACCGCCACCTTGGCGGGGCCGCCGGAGGTGCTGCCCGCCAGGGAGTTGGCGAGGTCAATGAAGAAATTGGAGATGCCCGTCCGCTCCAGGAACGCGCCGAAGATGATGAACACGGCGATGAACTTGGCGCAGACCTGGATGGGCGTCGCCATGACGCCGGAGGTGCCGTAGAACAGGGTGTAGATGACCCGGGCCAGGTTCTGCCCGCTGGCGAAGGTGTAGACCAGCAGCGCGCCCACCACGCACAGGATGGGCAGGCCCACGCAGCGGCGGCAGAGCTCCGCCAGGACGAGGATTGCCACCACGCCGATGACCAGATAGAACCAGGCGTTCGGAATGGCGCTCTCGCTGGCGGGGTTGATTTTGGCGGCGCTGGTGATGACCATGACCAGGGAGTTGTAGTTGAGGCAGTAATAGAAGAAGGACCCGGCCCCCAGCAGCATCAGCACAATGTCATACCAGGGCATGGAGTTGGGCTTCACATGGTCCTTCCGGGCGGGGTAGGTGAGATAGCCCATGATGGTGATAAGCCCCAGGAAGGAGGTCAGGCGGATGGGCAGGTCCCAGGTGCAGCGCAGGGTCATCCAGATGCAGTACAGGGAGAAGAGGGCCATGACCACGCCCACGACCAGCTTGGGCTTCCCCTGCCAGATGCGGGTGGCGGACTCCCGGTCAAACTTGCGCATGACCTCGTCCATGTCCGCCGCGGTGCCGATTTCCACGTCGGGAAGGTTTTTCTTGTCTTTCTCGCTCATAGAATCGTACTCCTTATTAAAATAAACATCAACACATCGGCAAAACGAAAAGGGTCCTTGCCGTATTGAAGGGGCGGCGGAAATACCGCCCTTTCAATGCGGCAAGGGCCGCGTCAGGCGGCCCTTGCCGAGGTTGGCTCAGGTTGGGAATCAATAGGTCCCGGCGGGGATGGTGTAGGCGCTGTAGTAGGGGGAGGACTCCAGCAGGGCGCTGGTGTGCTCCTCGTCCAGGCTGACCAGGTACACGGGGCCGCTGGTGGCCAGGTCCACGATGGCGGTGGTGGGCGCGCCGGCCACCACGAAGGCCGCGTCGATTTTCTTGTCCTTCAGGCTGTCCGCGCTGTCGCCGAAGCCCTGGTACACAGGGCTGATGCCGCTGTCGGGGTCGATGTCATAGGCGCCCAGCACGTCCACGGCGTTGAACCACACGCCGGAGCCCCGGTCGCCGATGGAGACGGATTTGCCCGCCAGGTCCGCCACGGACTTGATGTCGGGATTGGTGGTGACGATCTGGACCTGCTCCATGTAGAGAGCGGCCACCACGGAGAAGTTCTCCACCTTGGCGTCGAAGAGGCGCTCGCCGTTGTAGGCGTAGCTCATAACGTCGGACTGGACGAAGCCCAGCTGAATGTCGCCGGCGGCCAGGTCCTCGATGTTGGCCTTGGAACCGCCGGAGGTGACGGCGGTGACGGAGACGCTGGTATTATTGGAGATATAACTGGAGAGCACGCCGCCGAAGGCGTAGTAGGTGCCGGACTCGCCGCCGGTGCCGAAGGTCAGGGACTTGGAGCTGCCGGAGCCCGCGCCGTCCTTCACGGAAGCGACCTCTTTGCCCTTCTCGGCGAAGTACTTGGCCGCGCCGGGGTGATAGGGCACGGAGGTGACGGAGGAGGCGAAGTCCAGGTCCAGCTCGCCGCCCTTGGCGTGCTGCTCGGTGATGGTGGGAATGTTTTCAAAGATGGCGGAGGTCAGGGCGTAGATATCGTCCTCGGGCACGTCGTCCCGGGCGATGACCACGGCGCCCACGGCCACGGTGTTGGTGTCCTCGGCCACGGCGGAGGCGCCGGAGCCGTCGGAGCTTCCGGTGTCGGCAGGAGCGGAGCTTCCGCCGCCTTCGCCGCCGACGCCCTTATCGCCGCCGCAGCCGGCGAGGAGCATGGCCAGCATAAGGACAGCCATCAGCAGAGAGAATTTCTTTTTCATCGTTCTTCCTCTTTTCAGGATTGGATTTTGCGAGGGTTGAAGCCAACTCTTGCAAGTGTGTGAATATCATATCATAAAAACCTGCTTTTTACAAGGGGACATTTAGCATAGTAAATAATTTTTGCAAGTTACCATGAATATACTTGCATTAGAAGGCGTTTTTGTGAAAGTTTTCAAGCCATTTCCTGCAAAGGCCGGAAATCTGCACAAAGCGGACGCCGTTCAAAGGAAAACGGTTGTGCAAACATACAGGCCGCCCTGGTGAAGGGCGGCCTGCTGCGAGCCGGTTACACGATTTTACGGAGGGCCGGAGCGGCCTCCTTTTCGCCGGCCAGACAGCGGATGATGTCCTGGCGGGTGACGATGCCGATGAAGCTGTTCAGATCATCCACCACAGGGACGAAGTTCTGGCGGACGATGGTGTCCAGCAGCTCGTCCACGGAGGCGGTGATGCGGACGGAGGGGTTCTCCCGGAGAATGTCCCGGACGTGGAGCCGCTCCAGCTCTTTTAGGGAGCAGGGACAGGGGGAGCCCTCGTCCGGGAGGAGCCGCCAGAGGAAATCCCCCTCGCTGACGGTGCCCACATACTGGCCCTTGCGGTTGATGACGGGGACGGCGCTGCGGCCGTGGTGCCGGAGCTTCTCAAGGCCCTGACGGATGGAGTTGTCGTCGTACAGATAGGCGACGCGGTGCTTCGGCGTCAGAAGGTAAGCGATATTCACAGTGATGCCTCATTTCTGGTAAGCAGGCGGGCTGGCCCGCCTGGGTCGTGGTGAAGTCAGGTGCATATCTATAATATACAGGAAGGGCTTGGGAAAATGGTGAACAGTTTATGAAATTTGCCCAGAAACTCCATTTTGGGACAGGAGCCTTTGAGGCGCAAGGGATTGCCGGGGCGGGGAACGGGGAGAAATGGAAAGCCGAGACCTCCTTGGAAAAACGGAACAGGGCCAGCCGTGAGGCTGGCCCTGAACCTTATTGTTTGGAAGATTGGATGAAAAGAAGTTTTGTCTCTTGCAAGTATTAAGATACAGGAGAGTTGTTAAGGAAACCAGCGTCAATTGTTACAAAAGTCTTAAATCTTATGTCAACCATTTTTCCCGCGCAGGCCGGCAAAAAAATTGGAAAGAACCTCCTGGCATTCTTCTTCCAGCACGCCGCCCACCAGGGCGGGGGGATGGGGGAAGCGCTCCATAAACAGATTGGTCACGCCGCCGCAGGCCCCGAAGCAGCGGTCCCGGGCCCCGAACCAGACCCGGCGGATGCGGGCGTTCAGGATCGCCCCGGCGCACATGGGGCAGGGCTCCAGGGTGACGTAGAGCTCGCAGTCCTCCAGCCGCCAGGAGCCCAGCGCCTGATTGGCCTGGGCGATGGCCTCCATCTCGGCGTGGGAGGCGGCGGAGCGTTTTTCCTCCCGGCGGTTCCGCCCCCGGCCCACCACCACGCCCTTCCGGACGACGACGCAGCCCACGGGGACCTCCCCGGCGGCGGCGGCCTCCCGGGCCAGGGCCAGGGCTTGTCTCATAAAAATTTCCTGCATGGCGGTCCCTCCTGTATGAAAGCTGGCATATTTGTCCAAAATCACCATATCATATACCGTATTATACAGGAGGAGCAAGGCTATGAAAACCACTTTCTTCAAAAAAAGCAGACCGGACCCGGAGCTGCTGGCGCTGCGGGCGGAGCTCCAGAGCGCCCAGGGGGACCTGTCCCTGGCCTATCGGAAGTTTGACCAGGCGGTGGACCCGGAGCTGGTGGAGTTCTGCATCTATCAAATCAAGGCGGAGAAGGCCCGGTGCAACTACCTGATCCGGGCCATCAAGGAGCGGAGCCCGGAGAGCGTGCCCGCCCTGCCCCAGCTGGAGGGCGACGCGGTATGGACTTAAATCAGAAAATCATTGCCGCCCTGCTGGCAGGTTTTTTTCTCATTGCCCTGCTGCGGGTGTTCAGCGCGCCGCTGAAGCTGGCGGTGAAGCTGCTGGCAAATACCCTCCTGGGCTTCCTGGCCCTCTGGGCGGTGAACGCCACCGCCGGAGTGACAGGCATCGCCCTGGGGGTCAACGTCTGGAACGCCCTGGTGATCGGGGTCCTGGGGCTTCCGGGCTTCATCCTGCTGCTGCTGGTTCAGTGGGTGCTGTAGGGGATACATAGGGGCCGGTCCCTGGGGACCGGCTCTTTTTTATCCGCCGCAATTTAAAAATGGAACTTTAGTATTTCGGAGTTTATAAAAGAAAACAAGAGAAATCCGCAGAATATGCGCCGCCAATTAAAAATTCTGTTGACATTAGCGGGAAGCCATGGTATAAATAACCTTGCTCCGCAAGGAGTTCTTACTTTGTTTAACCAATTGGAAACTATACTGATGGAGGAACGACCATGTCCACTTTTATGGCAAACAAGGCCAACATTGAGCGCAAGTGGTACATCCTGGACGCCGCCGGGAAGCCCCTGGGCAAGACCGCCGTCCGGGCCGCCGACCTGCTGCGCGGCAAAAACAAAACCACCTTCACCCCCCACGCCGACTGCGGAGACAATGTTATCATTATCAACGCGGGGAAGGCTGTCCTCACCGGCAAAAAGGGCGAGCAGAAGATCTACCGTACCCACTCCGGCTGGGTGGGCGGCCTCAAGGAGACCCCCTACCGCATCCTGATGCAGGAGAAGCCCGAGGTGGCCATGCGGGTGGCCGTCCGCGGCATGATGCCCAAGAACACGGTCGCGAAGGATTCCCTGAAGCGCCTGCACATCTACGCCGGCGCAGAGCACAAGCAGCAGGCCCAGAAGCCCATCGCCCTGGACGCTGAATAAGGAGGAAGAAGCGTATGTATCAGTCTAAGAAGCCCTATCTGTACGGTACCGGACGCCGGAAGTCCTCCGTCGCCCGCGTCCACCTGTTCCCCGGCGGCACCGGGAGCATCACCATCAACGGCCGGGACATCGACGATTACTTCGGCCTGGAGACCCTGAAGATGGTCGTCCGCCAGCCTCTGGAGGCCACCGGCAACACCGGCAAAATGGACATCGTGGCCACCGTCTCCGGCGGCGGCGTCACTGGCCAGGCCGGCGCCCTGCGCCACGGCATCGCCCGGGCCCTGCTGCTGGCCAGCGAGGATAACCGCCCCATCCTGAAAAAGGCCGGGTTCCTGACCCGCGATCCTCGTATGAAGGAGCGCAAGAAGTACGGCCTCAAAGCGGCCCGTCGCGCTCCGCAGTTCAGCAAGCGTTAATCGGCTGTTCAAACCGTATCAAAATTGCTCAAAAACCCCGGAAAATCAAGGTTTTCCGGGGTTTTCTTATACCCAAACAAGCTGATATAGTTTGACCTGATTTGACACAACGAGAGCCATTTTCACCCAATTTTTAGTGGTTAAAAATAGGACAACCGGCAAAAATGGAGGTAAAAAACGGGCTTAGTGGTTAAAAAATAGGACAACCACAGCCCTGATTTCGGGGTATTTCAGAGGCGATTTTTACTCTCTCTCTCCCCTCAATTTATACGAGAACAGTTTGGCGTAGTTTGACTGAATTTGAATAATTGAATATGATTTTAATGCAGGCACTCAGTATTTTTTACTGGG